>Ga0065711_1003563_pt1 | contig 34348 bp, 14 predicted proteins | sample Hoacrofraction12_FD_59098 | JGI IMG/M metagenome (GOLD analysis project Ga0065711, IMG submission 59098) | Hoatzin crop microbial communities from Cojedes, Venezuela - Epithelial fraction 12 v2 (version 2) | ecosystem: Host-associated > Birds > Digestive system > Esophagus > Crop | place... | reverse complement strand
TCTCTGGAAATATTCAAGACCTGCCTGGACAAGGTCCTGTGCAGCCTACTGTAGGTGACCCTGCTTCGGCAGGGGGGTTGGACTAGATGACCCACAGAGGTCCCTTCCAACCCCTACCATTCTGTGATTCTGTGATTCTGTGGAGTCTGGAGTGAAGCTGAACATGGGAAAGGGAGAAAGAAAGGTGGCGTTTAAATGTTTGTCTTTGTTTCTCACTACTCTAATCTATTTTATTTGTCAATAAATTAAATTAATATTCCTCAAGTTGAGTCAGTTTTGCCCACAATGATAATTGGTAATCGATCTCCCTGTCTTTTTCTTGAGCCATGAGCTTTCTCACCCTATTTTCTCCCCCCTGACCTCTTGAGGAGTGGGATGAAGTGAGCAGCTGGGTGGCGGTCTGGCTGCTGGTCATGGCTAATCCACCACAACACATAAATTTAAAAGGAATGATATCAAGTTGGAAATGGGGAAGAGGAGTCATGCCAGCATCCAATTCATGAAAAGTATTTGCATTATTTGTCTGAAAAGAAAAACTATGTGCCTAAGACTATGTCATGCACTGCATCATTTTACTATTATTTCTGATTCAACTACAGTTAGGAAACATGGCTTTCCTTGACTTTTGATATGACATCGATATTTTCCAGTAAACCCCTTCTTGTTGCACTGTATTGAACATCTGATATGCCATAGATCAAAGATGCAATATAGATTTGCACAAAATGATAGAGCTAGAAAATTGACTTTGTCAGTTCCTTAGTGTTTGAATTTTCTTGAAAAACATGATTCTGACTACTAGTACATAAACATTAATTATTGGATATTAACAGAAGAAGCCAAAAATGAGTTTGTCACAAGGTTGTGCACATTCTACTTTGAACACAACCTGGCCTTGAAATTTTACAGGCTAAATAGCTTAGACCTAACCAGTAGGACATCAAAGATCACTGACGTAACCACAGACTTAAATCAGGAAGGCTGGAAAGGCAAAATAAGACCCTAGGTGTAGTCTGGGTCACTGTTGCTCTCCAGGTGTTCAAATCAGCTGTCTTTGTTATCCCTTTAGTAATGGTATATGCTCTTCTACAAATTTGTACAAGATAAAAGGCAGAGTGTCTTTGGAACTGTGGTGTGTTAACACAAGCACAATTAACCTAGTTGTGTTTCCTTTCCGTAACTTTTTTGATAACCTTGACGAAATATATTGTCTCTGCTACATTCTGCTGATTGTCTGTCTCATTAAGTATGTACTGAATAACAAGTGACAGCACTGTGCTACCTAAGATATGCTTTATGGTATAAACACATGAGCATTGAAACAAGCCATTTTAAGTGTTCCTGAAACAGCTATTTCCTTCACTTATTTACTTATAATTAAAGATGCATCCACTTTTAAGGACACTTCTCGTCATGATCATCATGCTACTGGCAAGGCAATCCCTGACTGTGAGAACTGTACCCTCACTACTCGGTTCCTCTCAGGAAAATTTCAGGAGAGGTTATTGGAAATAGATAGAAAATTATTTCTTCATTATGTGTAAATTGTAGTGATTTCAAAAATTTCTTCACTCCATACTGGGATCATCGTGAAACTTCATGTTGCTTTTCACCAACAAAGAAAAAGAACAAAACCAATGTGTTATAAAGTGCCTCTTACAAATCATGGACTTCAGTTCAGTCCCCCACATCTGCTGTGAGTGCCTTTATCAGAATAAATACTGGTACAGTTTCATGAAGCTTGCATCTTCCTTCAAAAGATTTCAGTCGTGATGAACTAAAATATCCTGATTACAAAAAAAAAAAGTGTTCAAGCTGTATGAATTTTCCACCCAATTCTCAACCGTGTGTAGTGATTAATGAGGCTGCGGAGTGCTGCAACGGACAAGATGTGTTTGCACGTATTTTGCCTCATCACGGATTCACTTTCTGGGGAAGGTGAATCTTTCTCAGTCTTCCGTGGCAGGGATGGAGAGTCAAAGGCTCTTGCTCCTCAGTATTTCCACAAGCCTAGTTTTAGGTCAGCTCTTCTCATGTCTGATCTTCCTGGGATCAGTTTTGCCACGAAAGTGGAAACGACTGCTAACATTTGAAATTATTTATTTTAAAATCGGTTATCTGCTGTGGCATAAGGCTTTGTAAGAGAAGCAAGTGCAGGTAAAATGTCTCTTAAGATAGTCTGCCTAAACCTTCCATTCCATGCAAGGGTCAGACTGATCTTAGCTATTTGTCTCGGCCAGTTTTCCAGCTGGCTTTAAACAGTTAAACAAAGTTTATAGATTTAAAGTTGGTAAAGTTTGTTGCTATTGTTAAGTTTCTTTGACATTTGTCTTATTAAGCAGTATGCTAAAGCACAGCCTGTGCTTTATGATATACATAAGTGTATGTATCAACATACGGTTAGAATCAGTAATCGTGTAGAGTGCTATAAAGGTTTTATTGCCAGTATGTCACTTGTGAGTTATGCAGGTCATCCCAAACAAGTGGCAAAACAACTTTTACAGCAACATGAGCTATTATATTTCAGTCATGCCACACAGAGTATATCACAGCAACAGCACTAAAGAAAAAAATTTAGCAAGCTTTTAAAATAAAATGTTATTGAAACTGCTTTTATGTGACCCTCCACCTGCAAAGTGAGTTGCCTTGGTTGACCATAAATCCAAAAGATTTAAGAAACTCTTTGCCTTGGTTACATTAGGCACATATTTAGTGAAACTATAATGCTGTCTGCTTCTTTTTGTGTTCACTACCTTATCTTTGTTACACAGTTTAGCTTTTAAGATGTGTAATTATTTATCTATATTCTTAATGAGACAAAATTCTACTTTGATTCCTCACAAATCAAAATCATTTTCTCTGCCACACTGTTATTTGTAGTTAGGCTTTAAATTTCATTTGCTGCCTTGAGCTAAAATATATGTTAAAGGAGGTGCAAGGTCATCTACACAGGATATTAACATTTACACAAGACAGGAACCAATTCTACCCATATCACACTATGCTTCCAGTCCTATGGTATTAATAGACCTTGCTTACACACTGTAGTTATATCAAAACCTATTAAAATGCCAAAGATCACTTATTCAAACAGGGATTTTATGGTTAATCAGGAAATTTAACATTGATTATACTGCATCTGCTTTTGAATAAACGAAATTTACCTACTTAAGAGTCATGATCAATCCCTCTGGGACAGTGAGGGGAATTAACAAATTTAATTACCCTGCAATGGATTATTGTTTCACTTCCTTAATATTTAAGACATATTGTGTTACTGCAAAAGGTGACTACCTGCTTTATGAACTGCACAAGAATCCTGGTGTTCCTCTGAGGAGGGAGACCGTTTTTATTTCACACTGCTACAGGATAATGAATATTTTCTTCTAGCTGTTTAAAAATATTTCATACTTAGAACATGCACTTCAAGTGGGAGCATGTCCAAAAATACATTGTCACTAGCAGGCAATGAGATGCAAGGTTCATCAAGGAACAGGCACACTTTTAGGAACCCAGTTCCAGGCTTCCAATTTTATCCCCCCTCCCCAAATCCAAAGCCCATTTGGATTTTCGGTAAAGCTGTGACTGTTGCAGTAATACCTCTCTGTCTGCACCTATGGAGGTGTACAGAAGCAAACCCAAGACAAGGACCAAGGACAAATTCACCTCCTCTCCGCATTGTGTGCTGCAGGAGTGTCTTCCAGGCTGCCTTTGGGGTAACGAGGATAGTTCTTGTGCAAGAGTTCACATGTCCCCTAAAAATCACACTCAGTAAGTACACAGGTGATCACAGAGCACTGAGCAGGATCTGCCCATTTGCTTTTGCAGTGATCTTACATGATCAATGCTAGGCAGAAAAGATGCAGTCCTTCCTAGAAAGGCAGATATATCACCTTAGGATGTATCACCTTAGGAAGAAGCTGAGAACCTGTAACACAGTCTACACGTCAGGAATCGGCTTTCATCCAGCCCAGGAGTCAGCAGCTCTGTTACATCATAGATGTGGAGGTAGTTCATGAAACCACAGCCCTGAGACGTGTGAGTGTGCCAATTCAGCCCACGACCCTGCTACCTCTGGGTTTCACTGCTGTCCCTGCTGCTTCAGAGAGCTTTCTGTGTTGAGCCCTTGGTCAGGGCTTCTGGTCCTACTGATCAGGGTTTTTTCCCCTCACTCTGATTCAAAATGAGGGAAACACACTTCCATTTCATGAGCTTTTCTGTTATATGAATACCTCATTTATACTCTGCATAGGATTTCTTAAACAAGAAGAAGGGATTCGAGTTTTTTGTTGATGATTATTTCTGGATTACTAATTATGTATAATTACCATGTAACACCAAGATTAAAATGTATTCTAAAACTTGACACTTCAACCCTATTAACTTACAACAAGAATACAGTAGTTTCTAACAATACTATTTATCAAAGGTAAACCGCTTATTAAGGCATTCTAATTATTAAGGTAGTGTAATCAATCTTCAGTAAAATTCCATTAGAGAGATATAAGCCCTTGAGAAAACTGCTTGTGACTCTTATGAACTTGACCAATTCTGAAATGTCTCAGAAATCTCTTTTCTCCCACTGTGCGTTACCTATACTCAAATATGCTACCTTGACACATTAGGAAGAAAGGCTTTTCGTCGATTGTTGATATGCCCCTGGAGTGTTTTAATCATCTTGCAAATGCCGATGTTCTTTTTATTCTTTTTTTTTAAAAATATTTTATTCCACAAGCAGATAATTCGATGACAGGGAAGATAATTCATAAATCCATCAGAGGGCACAATCTTTTCCCCGATGAGTTGACTGTCTAAATAGTTTAGAAATACTGTTCTTTCTCTAATTTGCCTCTTTGCTGCATCACCTGGGTGTCACCCTCCTCATGTTAATTATTCTGCTTCTGTTTTCACCACACAGATGGACTTTGTATTTCATTGGTCCATCCACAGATTCTGTATAAGCCTTGAATCCATCCGCATTTTGAAATATTCACATCTTACTCTGTATGTTCATTCTGGCTATGTCTATACCATTGGACTGGAAATGCTTCCCATCTGCATGCGTGAGACTTAGTTGCCAATACAAGGATGGGATGCAACCTGGGCTTGCCCCACTAGGCTTCTTGGTTGATGTATTATTGCTTGTCTGTGTCACAGAGAGGCAAGTGAAGCTCATTTGGCTATCTTTGCCTTTGGGAAGAGAACGTAGCATGCTTTTTGCACTTAAAAAATTCTGTCTGGGGGAAGGAGTAGAAGTAACCTGTCCTGCCTACAAAATATGGAAATAACCAGAATTAATTCCAAACAAAGCAGGGAGTTCCTTTGTCCCAGATGAACTGTGTCCTTCAGAATCACAGCTACTCTAAAGATTTGTTCAGTGTGGTGACAGGTTATTCAACACTGAGCTAAAATGCTTGCTTTCGATTTCTGCTGCTTTTCTCCCATTATCCAAATCAGACTGTGTTTCTCTCGCTTTACATCAGCATTCAGACCAGGTCCTCATCTATACCTGCTAGCATTTACCACAGAACTCTGCGTTTTTCCGTCTCATCAACTTCATACCTTTCTAAACCTCATTAGATTTTTTTCTCCTTCATATGTGCCTCCTGATATCCTGGCTCAATTTATTCCTTATAACTTATCCTACAAATGAATGTTTGTTTACTCACCCCAAACTAAGTCTGCAACAGCTTCCTGCAATTTTTGGTACATACTTGTCTGCATTGTTAAGGACATTTTTTTTATATAAAGTTGAATTTAAAATGATACAAAGCCGCATTACTCGGTCTTTACATATTTTACAACAAATTAAACATAAAAATTATCTTTATTTTAATGGTCCTTTTAAGAATGTTTTACAGAATTAGCTTCCTGCTCAGAGAAGAAATAGAAAATTAAAATAACATATTTTCTACTTCTTCTCTGCAAGAACTTGTGTATTTTTCAGTTGACTTAAAATACATCAAGTTTTTACGCAAAAACATAGTTTTCAAAAGCAACACATAGCTATGATTTTTATTTATTTCCATCACAGAAATCTGTTAATAAAAATCGTGGTCAACATTAGAAAAGGCTGCCAATTATGAGACTGTTTTTAAGGTTCCTAAAATGGAATTCAAACTCTATTTTATTATGTATACCTTTGGCCTGTTGAGCTCTAGACATTTGGAAAATGTTCAGTGCTTTTTTCATAGTACTTGGGCAGGATATTCTTAAAAGAATAATAAAATTTTTGGATATGAAAGAAGATTTGTTTATGCTTTTGTGCTTTTCTGAAAGCACAAGATTATTTCGACTATAGAGTTGGGCTTATCTTCCTGGTGTATATATTTATTTGAGTTACATTTTGTTTAATCAGAAGACTATTTCTGTAGGAGAGTAATTTTTATTTGAATGAAGCTTCTTTAAAGAAAATAATCTAAAGAAGAACAACATACCTTAAAGACTATATAAGAATTTCCATTCTGGAATAATCATAAATGCTTTGAGCCATCTTATAGATTTTAAAAACTCATTTATACCTCTCACAGTGTAGAATTTAATTCTAGTTAAAGGTAGATAGTTAAAGCCAGCAACATTATATTGCAGATTTCATTAAGTAGGATCTTGCGGAATTGTATAAAAGGTCTGCTAGATTTCTGCAGAGCCCTGGTACTTTCACACCTACTCACTTCTTCAGGACTACTTCAGAAAGATGCAATTAAGAAATGAGATGTATGGAATGAGTATTGTTAGCAAGGTACAAATAGGTATCCTTTTTGCTTTTTCCCCTTTTGCTCAGCTTCACTGATTTTAAAACCAGAGGTTATAAACAGGAATGAAAAATTCTGGACATGCTACAAAATAAAAGACCAAGGGTTATGGTATTTCATCCCTTTGCAAACTCTTTTTTCATTTTATGAGACCCCACTGGTACTTGTGTTCTTTTCCACTGACAAAGTTATGTATTCTTCCAACAGCGTACAGATGTCTTCAGCTTTGTCATTCATGAAAGTAAGGTTTTCTTATAAGCCATTTTCTGCCAAGTTAACACACCAAAGCTTTAAAAGGTGGAATACAAGAGCTTTTAAAAACGTTTCAAGGTACCTTTCTTCATACAGTCAAGAGTAACTGCAACCCATTTAAGTCAAATGCTTCGTACAAAAGAAGCATTTACAGCAGCAGGGTTGTTTTTAAAGCAGTTTATTTTCTGTAATGGTTTTGGCTCAGCGCTTTAGTTTTCAACAGCATTTAACTCATAGAGAGAAATCTTAATTTTCTCCCTGCAAAGCAGAAGTGACAGTTTCTTATGTAAGAGTCCTCAAAGCTTGATTGACTGTAAATAGTTATTCAGGCCTTGTTTGTTTCTGACTTGCTTGAAATGGCTTAGCATTGTGATAATGCAATTAAATGCTGTGACTTACTACAAGGCAATGGAACATACAATTGCCATGAGGTTTAGTTTGACTGCAGAATATGGCCAGTGCTCTTAATGGATGCTATTAATCAGAGGCAAAAGTGAATGTAAAATCACAATGTGCAGGTAAACTGCAACTGATAATCAGACCATCCATTTTCAGGCATCAGATCAAAGAAAGATTATTACCATTATCCAATCAATTACGTTAGATTTTGAGCTGCTCTGGCTTGACAAGTCAGCAAGATATGAATGCTGCCATTCTCACTGCAAGTAAATCATCTAAGCTTTGTTTAAACCTGAGATACTAAGGTGTCCCTCAGGCCCCAGGAGAGCATCCAGGCCATGTCTCGTCTCCATCTGGGATGAAGTTGAGGTGTAAATCTCTCCTTCCTAATTTCTGGTTTTCATGGCAAGGATGGAGGCACAGAGATGTACAATGCACTCTGGTCAGGAAGGCAGGGTGCTGGGGTGTGCTGCAGAGCACAGCTATCCACAGCATGGCCCTAGCTTTAAATATAGCCACTGCAAAAATGGGCCTGATTTGATAAAAATCTCAGCTAGAACATTGTTTTCATCCTTCTTTTTATAAATTCTTTAAAATCTGTGTACTCCATGTGGTGAAAGTGCAAACCTCTTTAGAAATTACATTTAGGACACATGGACTTGCCTTCCTGAACTCCGTTTTGTGGAGTATTCAGAAATAGCTGACAAACCCTAGGTGTTCACTTGACCAAGCATTAAAAACTTAAGATTGAATATTACTGGGCTGGAATGTAACTGTTTATATGTAGACTTAGCTTCTGAGCCATCTAAATATAGTCTAAGGATGCATCCACATTTTTGGGAGAAGTATTTGGATCAAATTTCTCCTTAGATAACTCTATTCTTTATTGCACGCTTTGGCATTAACCTATTGATTTCCTTTCAAATAAACAATTGTTCTACCTGTTTCAAAATGTAAAGTTTGGGGTTTGTTCTTTTTCCCCAAAGATACGTAAATTCAGTTGTATTTATTTGTTTCTTTAGTAAGCCCTGGGTGTATACTAGATGGGAAATGACAGATCTACATATCCCTGTACAATTCTGACATCTCTAAGTATTTTTATAAAAACACAAACTTATATTTATAAGGGCCTCTTTGGAAATATGATATGAAAATACATGCTCTTTAGGCAAAATATTTACTGTTTGATTATCTACATAACAACCATTTCACAGATTCCAAAATATTTATTTTCAATACTGAACTTCTTTTTATGGTTGATCCACTCCCTTTCAAAGCTGTTCAGTTTATACAACCAGTAAATTACTTTTCCGTAATTGCTGTAATTACAGTCCTCCTCATGTGCTTACTCTTATCTCAGAACTGTGCTACTGTTGAACATTCTGGTAACAGAAAACCTCATGTTTATTTAGGAGATAACATAGAACACTATGTTAACTAAAATATCTATTTGGGAAACTCTCTGTAGTTAACATAATGTGATATTACTGTGATTTAAAAGGCTGTAGCAACACACCAGCCATACAAAAAGCTTTTAAAGACAATGTAGAACTCAATGAAACCTTGAAATGTTAAAAAAATTCCTATTAAAAATCAGGCTGAAAGCATGGATATATTATGTAAAGGGAAAATATGCTAATAGTAAGAGAAAGAAATATGTGACTCCAATATAGTCTAGGTCATTCCCGCAGAACACGGGAAATCACCATACTCGGCTTAACCATCCCTGAAGAGCCAATTATTGTAATGACTCAGGCCTGGGCAATGTGTACTTTGACAAGAAATTGTATTTTACACTTCTTGAGTAAGTTTCACCAAAAGTGATGTTTCCTCATTTACACAAACTCTCCTTATTGTGTTCTAGTCCATGCTTATATCTATATGAAAAGCGACCCAGTAATTTAAAGAACAGCTATAAGGAAATAACATTCATAAACTGAAAACTCATAATCTGGAAGATGAAGAAGACTTCTTCTTCCCAAATTGTAACTTTTTTTGTGAATTTAATCATAGTTTTCATCTTCTGCTCCTTTAGAAATTCTTTACCTTGGTTTTACTGTCAGTGCTGATTACTCAAATCTGCTACTGCAGTTCTAATTTTCTCACCAAAACACCTCAAAAATACAAGGAAAGAGGAGGATTCTCCATACAATTCTGAGATGCACTGAAGCAATCTCTCAGAGCTTACTGCACTGTTGGCCTGTATTCACTACTTCGCTATTTTCTCATGGATACAATGAAACACAAATATATTAAAAATGGGATTAATTTCAGAATCCAGATTAAAGCTGACCTCTTGTAATACTCTGACACATTTACTTCAAGGTACCACCCAGACTTTGTGCTTCATATTTCACCACCCCTTCTGTCTAATATCATGTTCTTCTCTGCCGTTCTTCATTTTGTTGCCATTTGTCACGCAGGAGCCTTCTTCAACAGAGCTTTTGTCATCTCTATCAGCTTTCCTACACAACCCTGCTTAGCAACCCACTATTCAAAATCACCCCAGAAAACATATTTTTTATTCTTTTCCACTACTTTGATTGCTCTTTCCATCACCTTTTTTCTTCATCATTCCCAGTTCATAATTGTAATTGTCTAAAATATTTTGGTCTGTTGCATATAGGAGGATGCAATATACATCATAATTGCATCCATAAGTATGATACTTTATGAGATCCATTTAGCATAAAACAAGATCACAATTTCTTCAGACTAGAGCATGAAATAGAACAAATGGCACAAATGCAAAAGTAAAAAATCATATATAATTAATTTTCTCTTTTGTAAAAGGGACCTTGCGAACCAGGAGTTACCTAACGATCGTTAAAACTGGAATAACAAACTGACGTATGTGGCAAGCAAGTAAAATAACTGACAGTTCATTTTCTTTAAGGAGATGCATGTTTTTTTCAGTATTGTGCTGCATATAACCCCAGTGAAGAACTGAAAGCAGACCCTTAAAGTGGAGCTACAGGTAAGAGCTTTTACCCGTCTAATATCATCAAAAGGACAAAGGGAGATCCCACTCTCTCACCCCACAGCTTATCCGTGCTTCTTGTTATTAGCACCTACACTCTGTTTTGCAAGGGTTCTAACATGTATTGGATGATGATCCAATTGGACAATAAGCCAAGACAACTTCATAACGAATCAGAAAAATTAACTGATTTGAAAAAAAAAAAAAGAGGAAAATGTTGTGTGGAGGGATTATTTAGTGCATGGGCAATGGTCTTATTCACAAAAATCTCTTATCAACATCCTAGTGAGTGCAAAGAAATTAGTGCAAATATGAAGCCATAAGATGCCACAGGGATGGAGAAGAAATACATGACAAGTCACCTTTTCAGCAATGGTGACCTCAGCCATCTCATGTAAAGTTGTGATTTACGTTTCTACTTGAGAAGGCCACTCCTTGAGTTGATGCTTCTCATTGATCTCACCGAGAATTTAAAACAGTTTTTCTCCTCATGGTTCATTTTACACCAGGTTAGTAGGCTGGAGAAAGCTTAGAAGGAAGGTCAGGAGAAGGGAAGCAGAAGGAGCACATGGCTGAAAACAGCTTTTGTTAGCTTCCAGCTCTTAGACTGGCTCGGCCTTCTCAGGTTGCTTCACCTTAGGGACGTTACTGCTACATCCATCTAAAGATCTACTGATCAAGATGAAATTAGCATTCCACCTCTTGTCCTGAATTATTCCTTCTGCCACAAGGTGACATTGTGGCATATGAGTTAATTCAGGTAGCTGAGGCAGCGGAAAGCCTATCCCAGGTTTGTGACTGGGTTAGCTTCCTGCTGGTTCTGGTCCCAGTTGGCTCTCCACAGGCTGAGTGCTCCACTGCTGCTGGAAAAGACATGGCAGAAACACATGGCAAGGACAGAAATATTTACAGCAGTTGTCTGTACCTTCACCTCTCTGTAACATCAAACTAGTCTCTTAAATCACAACCTGACTGGTATTTCTATTGACACCACTGGCCTAGAGAGCTCTTTTTCTCTCCCCACCATGCCGGCTTGCTCCCACCGCGCTGCCTGTCCCCGCTGTGTGTTGTTTGTCTGTGTGCAGGATCACAAGATCAGGGGATCGCTGATGATAACAGTGGCACAAACACATAGCTGGCTGCCATGTGGGGACTGCCTTAACTGGCTTAAGGAGGACGGGTGCCAAATGTGAAATCATCGCCAGACAGAGATTCCCAAATGTAGCTTGCTCAAATGCTGCTTTCGTAGGACTAGAAGTGTTTTCTGTCACATCTTCCCACTCTGTGCCAGACCATATGCTGAGGAGAAAACATGGCACTGGCCCCAATCAACCCTCCCACACGAGACAGTAGTAATAGCAGTGGCAGATCCTCGCTCCCTGACACAGGAGGACCGACAGCAGGAAGCTTTCAGCTTCTCTTTGTCTCCTCTGAGGAAGAGGAGGGAGATCAGTTGTTAGTTTTTGGGTATTGTATTGACTCCTGAATGTCAAGAGGTGACTGGGCACTATGACTACGCCTCACCCTAGTGAGTCCCTGAGGAGGGTCTAGTTAGACCCTTTGCTATTGAGAGGAAAAAGGATCAAAAGGTTCTAAACTGACAAGCTAGGATTTTTTTGGTTATAGACTAGGATAACTAACACAAAGAAATTAGAACACAGAGCATCTTTAGGTGTTTCATTGTTTATTGAGGTCTCCTAGCTCACCACACATCCCCTCCCTTGCCACGACACCAGAACTCACGGGATCACAGGAAGAGCCAAATCAGAGAACAAACTCAACTAAACACACTCACTGAAATAATATTTTAGAAAGACAAAAAAGAAAAAGGAAAATAAAAGAAAGAAAGAGTGGTTTTCACAGAAATCATCTTTCTGGCCCCCAGTGCTGGGACTGGAACACAGGAAAGTGCAAGGATGTGCATCTGGCATCACTCTTTTCTGCAGCAGCATTGGCTTAGATCAACTTAGGTCAGCTAATAATGAAGCCACACCTTCAGGCAATGTTCAGAATTCTGCATAAAAAGACTGTAAAATGCACATCTACTCTGACTCCTGGGTGCAATCTACACTGGTCAGCAGCTGCTCAGAGCCCATGAGATCTGTGTTGTTTGCTTCCTATGCCCTTACGGATCGTGGCTGCATGTATTACGTACACAGCAAGTCTCTGCAGAGAAACAAATAATTTCAGCTGTCTTAGGTCAGAGCTTCCTAAAGGCACAATTCTCCACATTTAAGTGAAATTTCAGATAGTCATGATGACTTATCTGAATGTACGTTGAAATCTAAAAATTATGGTTTTAAAAACTGGGAATTGAATAAGCCTTTTCAGATTAGGAAGTTAACAGTGTAGAGACGGAGTCTGAATCACTCTGGGAATTCTGAGATGCCTTAGTAGCAGTTTATGAGTACATAAGCCCTAAACTGTGATAATTAATTTCTTTTCAGGTTTATACCTGCAGGAATTGTACATATTGGAAATCAAACAGATTAAGACTATTATTAATCACAGAATCACAGAATGGTAGAGGTTGGAAGGGACCTCTGGGGGTCATCTAGTCCAACCCTCCTGCCGAAGCAGGGTCGCCTACAGCAGGCTGCACAGGACCTTGTCCAGGCAGGTCTTGAATATCTCCAGAGAAGGAGACTCTACAACCTCCCTGGGAAGCCTGTTCCAGTGCTCTGTCACCCTCAGAGGGACGAAGTTCTTTGTCATGTTCAGATGGAACTTCCTCTGCTTCAGTTTGTGCCCATTGCCCCTTGTCCTGTCGCTGGGCACTACTGAAAAGAGCTTGGCCCCATCCTCCTGACACCCACCCTTCAGATATTTGTAAGCTTATATTAGGTCCCCTCTCAGCCTTCTCTTCTTCAGGCTGAAGAAGCCCAGCTCCCTCAGCCTTTCCTCGTAGGAGAGATGCTCCAGTCCCCTCACCATCCTCATAGCCCTCCGCTGGACTCTCTCCACTAGCTCCTCATCTTTCTTGAACTGGGGAGCCCAGAACTGGACAGACTACTCCAGATGGGGCCTCACTAGGGCAGAGTAGAGGGGAAGGAGAATCTCCCTTGACCTGCTGGCCACACTCCTCCTAATGCATCCCAGGATCCCGTTAGCTTTCTTGGCAGCTAGGGCACACTACTGGCTCATGGTCAAAATATCTCCTCTTGCTTGTGCATTTCTTTCTTTAAAAAAAGGCAATTAACCCATTCCTTCAGTCCCTGTAGCAAGAGGGAAGATGGTATTCTACTGGGGAATATTCACTCTAGCTTCACAGGTACCAACAGATGTGGCTGGTTCATCACGCAGCTCAATACAAGACTGAGTTGGGAGCTCAGGCAAATACAGGCAGCAAGCCTAGGCCCAATTCTGTGCTGTCGTTTTTTATTGTATGTAGACCAGATATTTGTACCTAAGTTAAATAAAGCTCAAGTTGCAAATGACAGCAATTCACCCACCAATTTACTGCAATAATTAGAGAATAGATTATATTAATCCAGGTGCTCCGTCTGGGTTACTGATCATCCACACAAATCCATGAATGCTGTGAAAATTTTCTAGTTTACATATTAGGAAAACAGGAAGAAACCTGTTGTTCTGCTGTACTGTGGCCAAGTAAAGAAAATACTGTGATTCCCAAAGGCCTGTTTTTTATCTCTCTGTGGTCCTTTACCTCACTGAAAGGTGACACATAAATTTGCAGAGTGTTGAATCATTATTTCTTTCAAATAGTAGCATTTTAAAAATATGTTTTGGTTGGGATGGTGCCCATTTGTATTCTTGACACTTGTCTAAAGCCTTTGAAGGCATTTGCTCCATTTCCGCCCAAAAAACATACTATAGCTGCTATTCTTCAAGCAGCAGCTTGTTGCATTATCTTAAATACAGGTTTTTAATGTAAGAACTTTTTAATATTCTTAAATTTTGTTTACTAAAAAGTCTCATAACATACTCCTGGGAACTCACTCAGCTCCCATACCCTTTTGTTTGCTAAATAAGAACAGTAAATAAAATGCATCCACATTTATAACATGGAATAGCACAACTCTACACCTTTTCTCCTACCTTTCACATACATTAACTAACTTCTCCAATTTTGTCTCTAATGAGGTCACCTATGATATTTCGGACTTGGTGATCTTGTTTTATATGCTTCAGCAAAATATCCACTAATCAAATAGAAATTGAACAAAAGGAATTTTCTATCTTATCTGTATCTGTTTAAATTATAGAAATCTGGTAGATTATCAAATCTCTTTACAGATGAATAGCCATGGAATTCAGACAGAAATGAAGGAAATTCAATAGCTACCCAGTTTCCATTGAAAATAGAGTATTTCATAACTAACTCATTTGCCTTGAATTCTAACTCTTCTCCAAGGAGGTCTATGGCAGTATAATAGCTATTTATTCTATTAATTTCAAAAGAATTTCTGTAAAAAGTAGTGAAAAGCACAGAGTGCACATCCAGTAACTACTAATTCAATACCATTTTTACTTTTTATTTCAAAGAGTATATTTTTACAAGTATTGCAAAGCAATTTGATCTACAGGAAAATATAATTATTTTTTCATGTTCACATTATGGATCTTCAGAGCCTGGAATAATCCTTTTATGCCTGAAGGTCTTGCAGTCTACCCTGAGCTCTAGTCTGAAATGGAGAGAAGAATTTCAGAAAATCTACCCTCCTCCCCTCAAAAAATCCTCTCCTGAAATACAGTAAATCAGAGATATGAGTGTCTTTCATCTCTTTTACAACAGCTTAGAACATATGGGTAGGATATATTGATGCAGATTTTTCCAAGAAAAAGATGTTATGGTAACATCTGCAAATAAACTGAGCTGGGATACTAAAACATCACATTAGATAAATGAAGACTCATTTTAGGCAGAACTATTTATTTTGTATGGTATTCCCAGATTTCTCAAACTTCCTGTAGGTTTATGGAGAGGCATTCAAAAACTTGAATAGAAATGACTTCTGATAACACACAGATTTTGTGAACATGTTAAAAATGAAAAGAGAGATTATCCTTCTTCATAAATGCTTATTGTTTTCACCCATAGAAAGTGCAGTGCTCTTCACTTTAACTATTTGTTTCAGAAGTCCACAGAGGTAAAAGCTACAAGAAAATAGAATGCTTTTATGAAAATAAGTGAAGAATTGTGGTGAGTAGAAACACATTTCCTACAGCACTGATTAAGCTACAGTACAAGACTCCTGCGTGCAACACTCTGTATATTTAGATGGAACACTACAAAACTAAGAGGTGAGCACAACTGGGAAAAGCCCCACAAACAACAATGAAACTATGTATACTGACATCGGCTCAAAATGACTGCATGCTTGGCACTTACAGAGGACTATAAAGTCACAAGATTTTACATAATTTGGACTTATATCACCATTTGGGCCAGATGAGACGAGCATGAAATGAGAAAAAAATGAAAACTGCAATTCAGTGTCACATACTTTGGAACTTGCTGTTTCCCTCTGAGACCCTTCGTTCTTTAAAAAGTGCAAGATATGTTTACTTCATGGTTTCTTTCCCTGTAAGAGTAGCTGTCTAGAGGTTATGCCGTGTAGCCTGTTCTGCTTGGACAATAGCAACAAGGCAGATGACTGGAACTGCAGTATCTTCATGTGAACTCTAACTGGGCTTATACTTGGGTTTAATACTGCCAGATTTCAAACAAATGTGAATAAAACTTGAAACGTTATACTGGACTACCCTTAGCTTACCCATTGGACTTTATGCAGCAGCTCTGCTTTTGACTTCATGACCTGTATAACTAGACATTCAAAATATCAAATTCCTTTCTACAAGGGGAGAGAAATCCCTCCAAATTTTAGAATCAAGAGACTTTTCTCTTCCTGAACTGAATGGGACCTGGGGTTCTTGAAGTTGCTTTCACAGAAATTAAGTACTTGCTTTCCTCATCTGTCATTAACAAGTAACTTGACAAAATGAATTCATTTTGGAATTATTTTTCAGAGATACATTCAATATCAGTAGAATTAGATCTCCATGTATTGTTCACTGCCGTATTTCGATTAGGAAATGATTTGCATCAGCTGAAGTTCTGCCATGCCTACCCTCCTGATTTCAACCTGAGTAATTTATTATATTTATTAAACTTTTACAGAAAAGCTTGATCACAACTGAAATGTCATAGGCTTCTTAAAAAGGTACTAATGTATCATTACCGTAGTTTTGCTTCCTTGTAATTTTTAAAATGTTTATTTATATATACTCTTCAAAACACACATCAGTCAGACAACTAGGTTCTGTATGTATTCTTCTGTCAGCTGCATTTGAACATATAAAATATAATGTGCACTTATACCAATAAAATATTGAAAGATACTGCAAGAATATATTAAACACATATGGAGAAGATAGTCAAATTAAATATTATGAAAGGACTCAAAATTGTCCAATAATTCTGATGTGATTTATCTAGGTGCAGTCAACATGCTAAAATGAGAATGCCAGTCATTAATATCTGGAATAGAAGATATCCTTGCTACTAAAATGTGTTTTTAGCCATCAGCGTAGCTTGGAGCAGCTATTGCTCATGCCTCCCGCAGAAAGCTTTTCCTGACAGAAATTCTCCCAGGATAAAGTAGAAAGCAAACACAACTATTTCATTCTCTAATTGGTATGAAAAGCTAACCAAAGAGTAAGTGCAGTACAAAGAGGAGAACCTGATTTAAAGTGTGTTTGCAGCACTGCAGATATCAGCAAAGTTTCAACTGACAAAATATTCATGGATTCATTTTTAGTGTGTCATAAGAAATACATAAATCACTTCTTTTGAGTATATAAATGAAACACAAATCACTAACTGTAGCTATGTGTGCCAGAACTGTCACGCTTACGTTCCTATAGTAGACACAGTCTATATCCCGTTTATCAACTTCCTCAAACCAATGTATTAAAATAAGGATGCTGAAGTGTAACTAAATGCCAGTGGGTACGATCTTACATGCTTTATTAGAAGAGTGAAATCTACTGGAAGGCTTTCTGTATGATTTCATCTATGAAATTCAAGTCAGCAATTTGTGAGAGCTCTATTTTTTATTGGTTCATGCTCAGCATAACTTCTTGCTTTTTTGTAACTGCCCATTTACTATGGCACATCATTTGGTTTAGTGATGGTTTTCATCTCCTCCTACAGTTGAGCTAAGTGCAAGATGCTATTGTAACCTGCATACTGAAAGTGAAAACTGACCTTCATTTCACAACATCTCAGTGAGATTCAAAGTTGCTTGAAAAATTGGATTCTCTTTAGGTCAGAAACAATTATCCAGTGGAACCAAAATCGCATTCTTTATTTTTCAAGCTGCTATATTTTCCTATATAGTTATCTGTATTTTAAGAGTTAACAAGACAAGACAGATAGAAAGGGTCTTTACTGCTGCTGCAAATTGAAGTGTGATATTATGAAGGTGAGTTTCTACTGACATGCAAAGTTCAGTATATGCTTCTTGTGGCTAAATGAAAAATACATGTCATGAGAGTTTAAACTCCCATAGGTTAACTTGCAATATAAATGACATTAAGGGATGTTGAATGTTATATTACAGGGCAGGTGACACTGAGTAACACAGAGAAATAAGATATATAAGAGCTGAGTTTTTCATATTACCTTCATATTACCTTCTAAACACATCAGAATCTCCTAAATGCATCAGAACATTTTCAGATCTCACCATTGCAAAAATGCTCAATGAATTTTCGCCATACCAGCTCTGTCATAGCACTCTGAGAAAAAGTAGTTCTCTTGACTAGAGAAATTGTAAGGAATTCTGTTAGTAAGGCAGAGAGAAAGGAGTAACAAAATCTATGTTTTTCCTAATAATTCCTGTATCTGAAAAAAAGATTCTTTACAAGTGGAAAAGAAGGGTTGACATATTGCAAGAAGGGAATCCATAGGACCCTTACCAGAAAGAAATAATTATTTCCTGAATCTTTCGTTTCACTAAAAGTCTGATCTCTCTAATGGTTTAAAGTTTCTGCTCCACTAAATCTGGCACTGATATGGGGTACCAAGTAGACATCTTTATCGTAGTCTCTTTGCCAAGTCATGAGAAATTTATAGCTCAGTCAACCACTCTCCCCCCTTTTCTATCAGCTTGTCCTTAAAAAGTCTTTATGAAATGAGAACGTTGACTGAGTGTAATCTGTGCCCCTGTATATCTTTGTGACTTCACTAGGAAAAAAAGCACATTTTGTTTACCTTAAGGAACATACATACTTAACATAATACCCACACAAAATTATATATTTGAGTACCTTTTGCCATGTTGCTGATAAAGTTTGGAGCTTTTGGCAATATGGTGTAATTTACGTACGGCCCAAAACAGACCTGCATAAGCAGTTAAAAAGTAAAGAATATTTCGTGATTTAGACTGAGATTGTCTACACATTCGAATTATTTTACTGAGTTTTGGGTTGAGTTTTTATTCTTCAAGAAACGTCAAATTGACACTTGCTCTGAAATTCAAGGAATAAAAAAGCATATGGGAATGATGCTAAGAATCCCCCAAAAGTCTCATTAATGGAATCTGGCAAATTATTTACAACTCAAAATCTTTTTTTTGTGCATGTTTTGCATGTACAGCATTAGGAATTATTTGTAAGGAGAAATTAAGGCTGGTTGCCAACACTACTTTGTTTCTGTATTTCAAAAAGAAATATGCGCAGTTTCCTTTTAAGGTCACAGGACATGATTATAAAATAATATACTACCTAAGACATTATATTAATTATAATACAAAGCAATTCAATGTCAATTTTGCTTTGACATGATTGTGGTAAGGGATTTGCACCTGGCAACTTTTCTTGATATTGCATAACTTCAGTAAAGTATTTTCAGATATAACCAAGTGTTTTGATAGTAGTAAGATAGGGAGATATCTTGCTGCAGAACAAATTTGCTCAGAGTTACATGCATCTCTCCATTACATTTACCTGAATAATGGAGAGCATAATTTGACATTTCTTTCTAATATGGACCTTGGGGAATCTGAAATAGCTGGTAAGTCAAACTGTCAGAAAGAGCAGAGCACTTAAAATATTACATAGTTTCAAATTCTGTTTTGATTGTATGAAAGCTGATCCCTATTTATGCAGTTTTCTAAAATAGATTCAGATTCCAAGACAAAATGTTTCAAAAGTATAAAATGGTGCCACAGTGCAACAAAATACTTTTCTCATGTATATGGTCTTAAATACAGTTGAATACAAGCAGAAATAAAAAGCAGAAAAATGGACACAGAGACAAAAGTTGAAATGTAACCTTTGGTATTCTTCTGGGCAAAATTCCATTTATTGCATCACTATGTTTTCCATTAAAAATAAGAGTGTCTGCAAAACACAGAATTCAGATCATCTGAAGTTTACCAGTATTGACCAAGCCCGATGATGATGTAACTGAAGATACATTTATAGAGAAAACATATTTTTTACACTTCCTAGTGTAATACAGCATTGTCTCAATTAAGTACAGTCAAAGTAGCAAGTTCAAACCAATTAAATTGATATGTAACCCCTCCTGCTTGCAACATTTGAAAGAAATCTCTTTACATTATTCAAAACAATTCACATTAGAGGTAAACCAAACTTTTCTTTAAGCGGACTTATTTTTGTTTCTGCTGGAGAAAAATGAAAAATTCACACGCTCTTCATTTGGATTTGTGTTCCTTGAAAAAACAACTTAATCAAAGCAGCTCTTTTGGGTAACTCAACTGTAAAAGTGTGGTAAAGTTCTGGAGCCTCAGTGTATGCTCCACTCACACCCTTATTTCGTATGCCAGAGAGACCAGGTGCCCCAAACCTCCTAAACCAGAAGGGAAATCATACCAGGTAAGAAGCGCAGTATCTTCTAGCTGATCCCTGACCCATGAAACAGGGAGATCAGTACAGTGAAGTGCCTGAGATATGCCTCTACAGGTAACAGAGACTCAGCCTTACACAAACATAGTTAATAAAGAGACCAACTACTCCACTGAAGAGAAAACTCTTTTGAGGTGTTAACATACATAGTAGTCTAGGACAGAAAGAGCAGTGCTGTTCACTGCACTCCTGGAAGAAAGAAGTCCCTTGAAAGAGCATAGATATGGACCTGGAAAAGTACAAAACAATAATGCTTGATTCACACAGTATTCGAGCAATAAATAATTACCATCTTCTCCTGCTTTTAGAGATGTCTCATGTAACATCCCTCTGTTCATTCATAGCATTTTTAAGGGCAGTGGCAAAACTTCTTCCCCAGCACTTACCCTGAATACAAACACAGAGAAATTTGCTTTTCTATGCAACTTCCCCACTGTGCTCGTGTGCACTAGCCAGTCATTTCACTTTGATGTAAAATAATGTAAGGGGGTTGGAGATGAGGAGTGAAAATGGAACTAAAAAGTCATTATTTAAGTCCAAAGATTTTATTATAAAATCTTTTAAACTTTTTTGACAATGTTGATCAACCTAGTTATTTTCAGAAGATGTTGCAGCTTGTAAATGCTGCAGTCAGCTTAGGACCCTGTTGTACCTGGTGACAATGCCAAGTGTGTGGCTCTCACATCACTTCAAGATTTGAGAAGATTTTTCCTCCAAATGCAGAAATAATACAGTTCAAGAGCATTGTGTACAGGTGGCAAAGGCAGAATTCTAGAATTGCTGAATTCGTGTATTAGAAACTGTCACATGACATGATGATGGGTGATGTGATTCACATGCACTAATAACTTTCCATCCATACCAAAACCAGCATAGTTTATCACCATACTTCGTTTCCACAAGTCACACCAACGCTCAGGAGCTGAAGAAGTTTGCGGTGATCATTCAACTGTCTGCATCTGCATAAATCCACAGTCCCTCTTCAGGACCTGTAGTTTTCAAGAGTCACCCTGAGTGAAGCCATTAGCACCCTACCAGGACGCATCCTCCTGTTAAGGAGCTGCCTATGGTGTCAGAACACAGCAAGATGAGGCCAGACAAGTCGCAGCCCTCCCGAGCCAGTAACTGGAGCAGAAGATCCCCATAGTCCCACAGAAGGGAACCTCATCCTTCAGTGGCACATCCTACAATGAATATACAGGGCAATGGATGCTGTGAGCTGCTTGCAAGAAACTGTATTGCCCCAGGGGGGGCACAGAGATTTAGAAGGATAAGTAGAGTTTAAGCAGCAGGCAAGTGCTCACGCTATTTGCAAGCTGCTGGCAGTCCCGCATCTTCAGAGAGCTCCTCTCAGGCTGCATTCATTGCCGTCTGAGGAGTTACATCTCCAGGCTGTGCACCTTGTATACTTCTGAGGGAAGAGAAACAGTAGGGAAACAGCAAATACTGTTCCCCACTTCTGCACATTATTTACCTCACCGAATGGTGATGTTCCCTTTACTTCAGCGCTCCTATATACTCTGACTAAGCCATCAGGTCCTGGCATTGTATTTAAATTGTAGGCAGCAATTCTACTATTTCTGGAAAACAAAGGGAAAATATGGGAACATGGAGGCTACTACTTATTAGAGAATTTAGAATTATAATACTGTAATCTTTTAATTATGTATCATCAAACTGAGGTCACTTTTCACCTGTGCCACTATGTTTTTTTATATTTTTAGCCTGAATTGATGTAATTGTTTTATGATGTTAAGTCTTTTTTTTTAACAGCACTGCAAAATCCTTTGTGTAGGCTACCTATGCATTATGGAGACTGGTGGGCCTGAAGCACGCTAAAATTTTTTTGCATAAACAGCATTAGATTTACCACTGCAAATCTGGTGTTTCTCAACATTTGAACAACTGAATTTGCAGTTGTATCACACAACAGAGTACTCTACTCATTTTCCCTTGCTTTTGGGAAACATAAGCTAAAGCAGGAAAAAACAAATCTAAACTCTAGATTCCATTTTTTCATCTGTAATCAGAACAGGGCTCCACAACCCTTACAGCCATCCACCAAGCCCTGCCACTTCAACTAAGGGGACAGACATTGGTGTATAATAATAGCTACTGTAGTCTGTACAGACTTAAAGAAAGGCTTAAAGAAAACATTACGTCTCCAAAGTCTGGAAGAACTAATGTTTCTCTAAGAAATGGGCAGAAAAGACGAAAAGCATTAGTTTAAGAAAATTTTCCCTATTCTCATTCTGATGGGTGGCAAAGATGGTTTCACTAGAAGTGTAATGATGCATTTCATTCAGGAAAAAAGTAAGAAAGGATGACTTTAGCCTGAATGATTAAATGTTTGCTGAGTTGATAGTAACTGAAAAGAAGGCTTTGTGCAGAGGTTTTGATTTTTAGGCAGCCTTGACTATGAATACTATCATTTTTCATATGAGCACAAGATGCACATTACGAAACTTTAGTGTTTGCGTTCAAGTACCCATTCTATGCTTGTCAAACCAAAATTCATTGATTTCTACCAGAAATGCTAAATTTGGAGTAATGGCACCCCAGGACTGCGTGAACCTTTTGCAGTACCTCTCCGTGGAGAGAATAATATAAATTATTTTATCTCCCTTAGTCCTCGTGAGAGGCTAAAATATAACAAATATCACAGCATACTTTCATATAAGAATTGAGGAGGGGGATGGTAGAGAGAAGAAATTGAAATGCCAGGTAACCAAGGTTGTTAAAAGCCCTGTTTTTAGCTCTTCCTTACTGTGATCAAGCAGAAGCAAGACTCTTTACTGAGTTACAACAGGTTGCCAGCCTTTGGTCAGTAGTGTATAAGAGTGAACAGAAGTGACAGGTGTTGAACACTTCAGAGAAAGAAGGGGCAAAACTCCCAATCTGTTTTGAACGCTATCTCAATAGACTTCAGAGGTTCCCTGTTTTCATGAACCGAACATGTAGTTGCCTACACAGCTATGGTGTGGTGATGCAATGCCCCCCTCACACCTGGCCATCCCAGAACCAGCCAATATTGTATTCTTGCTTACACTGCAAGAATAGTTAGCTGGTGTCCTTGCCTTTGAGTAAGAGCAGTGAATTGGGACGACTTGGCACTATCCTTGTCTTTGTGTAAGAACAGTGATTTGGGCTGATCAGGCGCTCCCTGACCACATCTGAAACTCCTGATGCCTGGAGTCGCACCCACCTGCAGAACTGTACATTCTAGGTAGTACTTGAATTGTATAGTTACTGTCTAAATATCAGGACTGCATCATGTGGATTGTGACCAGGATGGAAAATTACTGATGCCTAAAGTCAATCATCTTGAGACCTTATAAACAGCGGTACCAAGGAAGGCCCTTTGAGCTCTTCTGGTCCGCAGTGGGCAGCGCCCAGTAACTCCCTCTGAGTGGGACGCCGCTCAGAGTAACTTGCGAACTACCTGGACTGATCTCCTCGAGACTCGACCTTTGTCCCTTGAGAAATCCTGTGATTTGAAGTGAGTATTTCACTGAACTCGAGGGGAATTCTTATGATTGTGTGTGTGTGAATCGATTCAAAACATAATATTCTATTACTCTGATTGCAATAGCAAATTCTTTTTGATCACTCTGTAAATACTATGTTAATCAGTGATTAATAGCTGCTAAATTCCTGTGATTCTCTCTTTCTTTAAATAGTGAACACACCATGAGTTGCTGCTAAACATATCCCTTAGACATAAGCTGTTGTGGTCTAAGACCAGGTCTGGATCCATCTGCACCTAGGCTTCTCCTTGAGAAGGACTTTAGAAAGCAAGAAGATCCATTCTGAAGCTTATGACTCAACGGGAGGGTCTCCCTTACCCCTTACTCTTCCCTTTTACCTCTGTACAAATCGTTTTGCACTAAAACCTCCTTCAATTTTTCATTCCATTCATTTAATAAGTAGTAGTGTGAGCCTTGCCAATCAACTTTGTGGGATCACATTTTCTAAATTTTCAGTAAATTCTTTTCTTGCAAAACCTTTGAGTGATTATTTAAGCGACCTAACCACTTGTTTGCGACATATGGATGTGTTTATTTACAGTAGTTGTGCACACAGGAATAAGGAAATTGTAAAGGATTACTGTTACAATTATAGACTGATTTTTCCATGAATCAAAGTGAGTCTTGAAGAGCACAGTTATTATTGTAATAAGCCATTAAAAAAAGACAAATCTAGGTGGTCTCTTGAAGCATTAAAAGGAAAATGTTTATTCTTGTGCTTGCACACGGAACAGAGAAACCACAGAGTCCTGAGGGCTTTCGTAGGTAGTAAATAAAACTGATTGCATATTTTCATCACTCTAAAGCTTTCATCAGGAGTAGTAGTTAAGGTTTTGACGTGGAGTTTTACTTAAAGTGATCCAAGTTGCTCGAAGTGAGACTGCTCTACTTCAAGAGATCTCTCAGGTAAGTGTCTGAGTCATACTGATGGGAAGAAAAAAGAGGAATTCTTAAAGCACAATAATGAGAAAGTTGATTCATGCTGTCCTGCCTTGCTACATTACCGAGCTTGTCAAATTTTGAATACACTGCTAGCAAAGCCACTTGCTCTCCAGGCTGAGCAGAAGGACGGCTGTGGACATGAACTACTGCAGGAGCCCCTTGGCTCCTTTTCACAGGCAGGGATGTGTTCCTGAGCCATCAGAATCACAGTCATTCACACATCTCTGTTACTGCACAACTTCTGAAGTGTTTTCCCAAATCTTCCACCTACTAAAACACGTAATTACTTGTAATTTCTGCTGCTATAAATAGCCTTGCAGTGGCAAACCTCCATAGATTGCAGCAAAGCAATCCATGGACTACACTACTACACAGGCGCTATGCCAGTGTACACTGTGTCACTAAAGACAGCAACAGAGTATTTATGATTTATTTTAGATGTCCAATAAAAAAGCCCAGATACAGTCATTGCTGTGACTAAAGCAGCTGCCTGGATTTTTACTCTTCTGTTGTTCTGAGTTACTTCAGGAAGGCATATCATGTCTGTCCATGATCTTGCTTGACATTCAGATTTAGCACCATCTACATTTCTGTCTTAAGACAGAACAAAGTAAACCCCACTGCTAATTATGAATGGAATCCTGCGAAACACAGATGGCTTATGGCCACTTTGCCATCATGAATCTATGGATAAGGCAGTGGTCAGAATGAGGTGCACATACTTTCATGGAAATCATCTTTTTGCGGGTGTGGATTCTGAAGCTGAATGAGGGCACCAAGGGAAAGTGTGGTGCCCACTAAGGGAATGGGAGGTCATTCCTCAGCTGACATTCCTGCTTAAGAAAAAAAACAGTTCAAGGAAATTAAATGATCAGTTGTAGAGCTAGTCAATCTTAAGGAAAGTCAAAGAATCTCAAGATAGAAACAGGGAGCAAAATACAGAGTAGCTAGAGAAAGGAGTCAAAGTATTGCTAAAATTGAATGTAATTCCCTAAGATAGATTGGGTTTGAATCTGTGTAAGTGAGAATAGCTTTCTCCATCTCTTCTGTGTTTCCATGACAGAATGAACAGTGGGATCCCTAATCCTTATCTCTGTTAATTGGTATAGGTCCACGGAGAGAAGCATAATTTTAACTGTATCTGCTGGGCCATGAGACAGAGAAAATCCCCTTTTCCCCATTCCACAGAATCAGTCAGCTCCTCCCCTGAGGCAATCTCCTTCCTCAGCAGTACAGTTCCTCTACGTATTCTTTTTATCTTGCATTTGCTAACTTTGCTTGAGACTGGTGCAAAGCAGATTATGAAGGGTAACTAACAGGCAAAACATCAGAAGCAAGGTTTGTCAAGTACACATTTTCAAAGTCAGGTTTACTTTTAAATATCTGGTTTACTTTTAAATATCTCTTAAATATATTATATAGATACCTGGAAGAAGAGTTAATTCATTATAGTTTTATAATTACAATTATTAAAGACTGTCTTCCTTTCTCAGGCAAAATTCTGAGTTTCAGAGGAATTCTGCTGGCAGGAGATGTGCTACATTTGGCATTTATTGTGCAATAATGAAGGCAACAAAATACAAAAAGCCTATAATGAAACATTACACAAAAAGGACACAGACCTTAAGGTGATAAAAATAGGAAAAATATAATAAACCGTGTGTCATGCTTCTGCAGCTGTTTCATCTCTTACCAATTTTCACAGCCTATAAAATCTTGGAAAGCACCAGATGTTTAGGGGAAGCTGTCCCGCGTTCCCTAGCTTTGAAAGTAGATGCAAGATTTATTAGTGCTATATAAATGTGATTTCAGTCCTGACTTTTACATTTATAAACTATGTGGAACATGTAACATATCCTTTTGTCAGAGAGTCCATTTACTTTCCTCTGCTCCTCCTCACTTGTAGATGTTGGGTGTTGCTGGACAATTGCAGTAACTATAGAACAATACCAGAACATGCAGTCCAAATGACAGTATTTGCTTAGTCACTGACAAACACATCTGAGAGTTTCTCCTAGTACCAACCTCTGCCAAAATGACCTTGCAACACACAGATTATGAGCTAAGCAAAACTATCTTGCTGTGTATGAATATGCACGAACATTTGGGACTCCTGCCTACGCAGAGACTGTTAGTGCACAAAATTATTTTTTTTTTCCTAGTGCATGGTTGCTAGTATCAGAACAAGGATAAAAACTGCTCATGCATAATTTCCAATCTTTCATAGCTCAGCAGTGCTGTAAAGTGCTGCCGTTCGTTTTAATTCCGTGAGTAGAAGTTTTGTTGTGTTTAGTACTCAGGGAATTGCAAGTGTTATTCGAAAGCTTCTGACAGCTGTCAGAGACAGAGACAACTTGCCACGTTTCAATCTTTCACAAAGGAAGGACTGAGGAGCTTCATCTCCAGCAAAGCTCTCAGAGGCCTCAAAAATGGGATAAAACAGAATACCTTTTCCAAACACAAAAAATCTCTGTCTCTCCTTCTCTGTCCCTCCCCTATCAAGTTGTTCAGGGAAAGTTGCATAGGCAGAAGAAAGAAAATATGTCTTGATGTATTTGTACTTTATACTGCCTTGTCATCACTGACCTGAAGGTATAATTGCATAGCAGCCTGCTTTCCTTTAAGGAAGAACACAATGTATTACACAGAATTTAATAAATTATGTTTTAACATAATGTACAAGCTTTCTTGCAGTTTTTCTTTTCTGAGAGCAGAAAAAATCAAAATCTGAAAGACATTGAAGAAGACAAGGGCTTTGCATCAGACTCTGAAAGTTTGAATCTATGAGCATTTCCACACTTTCCAACACAGACCTCACCCTGCCCAGCACTCTTAATGAATTTAAAGCACCAGGAAAGGAAATCTTCTCTTAAGACCTGAAATCCTACCTTGCAGCTTTTGATTTGAACAGGTGCTTGCCTTAATAAAAACTGTGTTATTTGTTTTAATTAAAATGGTTTTTTACTAAAACCCTACATTATTTTCTTTGCTCTGAATTAGTGACAATTCAGCTCTTGCTTACTCTTTAGTAACAAAGGGAAAGTAGCTTATGGAATGTCTTTAACAGGTGGACATTGTTTTCTCTTCAGCTCCTACTTAGCTTTCTGATGACGAACTGACTATTATTTTCACATCAGTAATCCCATGGTATCCCTCCACACAGCCCTGCTTCCCATGTCAGCTCCTTTAACCAGTACAAGAGACTGAGAAGGCATGTTTATTTGCATCATTTGTTTATATTATTGCTGTTTGCATTTTTGGCTTATGCTATTTTTGTAGCACACTCAATGCTGGTTTTCACTTTTCATTCTCTGATTCAGTTTTCATCCTGTTTTCTTCTCCCTATCCATCTTGCACCACCTCTGTGCTGAGTAAAGTAAAAACCTGTGCATGAGTCAGAGTCAAATATTCAGAGTCACATTGGTCAGTGGGGTTTGAAATTAAGCAAAATGAGATTGCTCATATATTGTCTTTCCAAAAGTAGAAAATAATATTTCCTTTATTTTCTTGCGATAAAGAGAGCTTTATCCCACATTTTCCAGCTGCTTTTATTTTCCTGAGATCCAGTCTAGGCTATGATGCTCTTTTGTGGCTGCTGTAACTAGCTGTTTCTGTTCTTTCTATATTATCATTAGCCTTGTCTAATTCCTCATCCTATCCTGTGTACCATCAAAAGCAACCTGAAGCTCTTATTTCTTGTTAAATGTTACTCTTCTGGGAGGTTCTTTTTTGCTACAGGGTATCTGAATGGCAGTTTAAAGGAGATTTCTTTCTTGTTTTTTCTTAGTTTACTTTAGTGAAGACTTACATGAATAAAACTGCAATAGCAGCTTTCCTTCTATACATTCTAATATTTTGATTGCCTGTTTGGTAGTTCGTGTTCAGCACAATGAAAGGGAGACATTAACATATTTCAGTCAAGAACAAGGAATTAATAATTTCTCATGTATGTAACTTTTAAAGTTTTTTTGCCTATGTACTACCAGAATTAAGAACAGCAGCTGTTGTGATTTATGTTGACTAGATGTTATACAATGTTATTATCTTCTCAGCTTGCAAGAGCCTAGTTTTCAGTTGTAATACATACTATTTCTGCCGTGTTAAACTTGTTATCAAATCGTCAACCAAAGATTTCTCAACATTTCTCTTATCGTGTAATATTTCAGCTCAGAAGCTGTAACACCACACCATTCCTTTGGAAATATTAAATACAAAATGTGACTGGCTTAGGGGAAGAAAAGTTGTTTCTTACTGCAAGCCAGTAAGGTCACTTAGAAAGTGAGGGACATCTATAGTGGCTCATTGCAAATACTGACCAACAGTGTCGTCTAACCTCACAAAACTCTGCAGATGTCTGCTATTACCAGCATTTCCTTCCACTAATATTTAAACTCTTCTTACCTATGAACAGATTCCACTCAGTATCCAAATCAGCCTGATTTGCTAGGCAGCCCTTCATTACATTGAGGCAATAGTTGTTGCAAGGTTTCACAGTGGGAAGTCCTCTGCAGTAAGGGCAGTACAACATCTTCATTAACGCCCGGATGCACCCTGGGGTGGGACTGACCTGCAGAATTTAAGGGGGGGAGAGGGGGAGAAAAAGAAAAAGGAGGAAATCAATTTCCTGTTCTGCGAATTTCGGGATTGCTGAGATTATGCCTCTCAAGTAAGAAGCACAGAAGAGGTAATTTGTGAAAAGAGCTCAACCCTTAATAACACCCTCCTATGAAACTAATAGATTCCTGCCAATTATCTTCATTTAGCACAGCCAGCAGCGATTTTCAGAAATGCAAAAATCAACCTCCCCTACTGATGGCAGTGCTTGACTCCCCAGCCCTCCCACACAAAGTCTACTGCACAGTGAAAGAAAAACATCCAGTGAATCAGCTGGACAGCAAATGACTGATCCTAACACAGAGGATCCTGAGGAGACATCACGCTCTTCCTACCCAAGCAAGAACTGTCAGTCACATCGTCACCGGATCAGATTCTCCTCTTTAACAAAGCACAGTAAATCCAGGATAATATTGACAATTTCTATAAAATTATTCAGAACTGCACCATGACAAAGGGATAGAATTCAGTTTTCTTCTGAAGAAGACCCTTCTGTCTTCTCAGAAAATTTCATAAGGAGATCAGACAGGTGGTTTTGTATGCTTTTAACATCTCAAGTGACAAAAAGCATTATAGACAACAGTCTAATGCATTTCAATTTACATATCAACATGGTACGATGTGGCTGCACGTGGCGAACTTAAAACCGCCACCAGAGTCAATGGAAAGACACCTAGTGAGATTAGTATCTCCAGTTCAAGTCATTAACACTGGGTGTGGCTGACAGAAGGAAGTGGTGTGTAGGCATAAATTTTTAGTGATGTGTGTTACAGTTTGTGCTAGAAGGGTATGGGTTTCCTGGAGAGGGATCATGGAGGTTGGGGAAAGGTTTTTACATGAGGTGTCTCCATTATTTCTAATGATCCTTCACCTCTTTTTTAGTGATCAAAATGCTGGACATCTATTCAGCAATGTGACTTCCGTGTTCCATGGAGAGAAATAAGTTATTTTTGGGTCGTTTCTTTATCCTGCTTCTTGAAGGGTAGGATAAATCATCTTCTGGAGTACATCTACTGAATCCTCACTTGACAGCCAAGTGAAGTTCCTTGTGTAAATATTTTTTCCCTCACCCTCTCATTTCCATATTTAATTATTTCATCTCAGACTTTTAAAATAGTATGTGCTACTACAATGCATGTTTTCAGGCCAGAAATTCTATCTTGCATTAAAAGTGCATGTTGGGTGCTACTTGCAATAACATTTTGTCACAGTGCAATGGGGCATAAGTTTCTCGTGCTGGAGTGACAATCTAGAGCAATGCCAAAGGGCAGCAGGCTCCTCAGTGATTTCAAAATTCCTGGACAAGAGAGTGCAAAGCAATGACACGCCTTTCACTCATTCTGTTGGTTTATGAATAAATGCAACCCTTCTAACATTACTTTGAAGGGATTAAACTGTTCTTATATATTCCTGGTTACTTATGCTGAAAGCATGAATTTAACTTTGCACTATACCAGTACATACTGAACTGGCTGATGTGGTTTGCGTCACCAGGATTGTACTAAAATGGCACTTCTTTTCTTTTTCTCTGGAATTTCTCACTTTATGATGTTAAATCACTGATTTTTAGAGAATTATGCAGAACACACTCTTTACCCTGGATATTTTTACATGAAAATCGCTCTGTTAAGAGTTATAGTAGATGCTTCGGAGTATGCTCACAAGTGATTTTTGCCTTGGTTTCCTAGGAAAATGCACTTTACTAGAACAACACACTGATGGTACATGTGACGGTATGTTTATCCGTCCTTTACCAATAGCTTTTGAACCACCAGCCAATTTCAATCAAATTTGACTGGTGACTTCAGGTCTCAGTACATTAAGATCCTACAAGTTTTTTGAATTTAGGCAGCTGGGAGAAGAAAAGGAGAGAGGCTGTATTGCTGCCTTTATTGAGAAAAAAGCTGAAGCATGAGGTCAGTTCCTCACAGATGTCAAAAAAATCCACATGAAGGAATGGTGCTATGAATGACCCACAGGTCAAAAAAGTACCAGAAGGAACCTTCACCTTATTAAACAGCAGAAAATCCAAATGCAAGGAAAGTTCTTGTCTCATACTTTGTCTGAATGTTTTAATACCCCTTGTACAAAATGGTGGTATCATCAACATAATTTTACAAGCAAGGAAGGTGCCCTTTTTTTATTTAAAGAGAAGTAATACAGTTTTTAAGACAAGAGGCCAGGCTGTGACTCCAAGCAGAAAGCAGACCGAGCAAGTTTTTACGGAAGCCTCTGACATATCTATATCAGCCTCTGACATATCTATGTCAACCTCTAATAAAGACCAACACAAGCAGCTCCTTGCTGATCAAGCTGGATGTTGCAGACCTCTGTTTCAGAAGATGCTATGCTGATGAAATGAAATAGGAGCACAGATCACTTGCTGTCTCCGAGGCCAAGTGGCAGGGACTGGCTTACATTCACATTGCTCACTGCTAGCACCTTCTGCTCCAAGCTGGCCGCATCCCATACTGCTAGCTAGTATTTGGCACCACATCTCCTCTGGGTTCCACCTGGTGCCTGAGTGACTAAAATACATAATACTTATTTTGTGTGATTATATTTCAGCTCAAAGTGTTTGGAATAATAGGAGGCAGTACTGCAGGCAATGGGAGTAAAAGGAACTGTAACATAATGTTGCATGTTTTGGAGTGAGACAGGAGGTTATGTTTGGTAGTGCTTAGGCTACAGTTGGGTTAGCATTGGGAAGAAGTAAGGGGCCCAGAACAAGATAGGTGTCTTCATGCAGCTTTCTGAAGGAAGTCTGTGTCCTCCAAAGAGTGCACAGGCACTGCATGGAAAGAGCCAGATGGAGAGGTGCAAAACACATCCAGGAGTACAGCTCACAATTAAGCTGTGACCTGAACACAAGATGAGTCCCGTTCTCAAGCTTGCTCCATATTCCCCTGTAGCTCAGCAGTACTGATGCACCTTTAGGTGACCAACTCTTCCCACTTGTGGCACAGGGAAACATTAAAGTAGCTCAGCAACTTGGGAAGTCTGCAGGCTGAAGGTTGAATTCTGTGTTACAGCAGTTAAGTGCCTGTGTGAATCTAGCCTTTAGTGCACAGCCAAGTTTCAGTTTTCAGCTTCAGATGCTTTTTCTGTACCTTTATTTTCAGGGCATACATTCAGTCCTTTTTCCTTCCTCAACAACATCTGAAGTATCTGTCATGCAAAAACCAGTCAAATTTTGCTCTAACATTCTGAAATCTTGGTAAAAAAACAAATATAAAAAATATTGAGCTTAGAGTGTATTTCAGAAAGCAATGAACAGGTGAAATCTGGACATTATCACAGAAAGTTGATTTTCAACCAGCTATAACTGGATTGCTACTTCTTGCTGCTGGCAAATTCTGTGAAATGTACTTTCACAGCCCTTTTCTCTTTCCCACCTTAAAAAAAAAAAATTCAGAGTCTCTCACACCTAATAACACTTTTCTGCAGACCAGTCAAAAGGCAGATATTAATTTCATTCAGAAGTATTCAAAACCTGCATTTGCTGAGGAGAGCTGTTCCTCAGTTCAGGAGTTTCACCATTTTTTTCTGTAACTGACATCTGCGGTTGTATACAGCTTGGGTTTTATTCCTTATTTGTCTTTTAAAATACATTACAATTGGCTCTACGCTAATTGCAGCAAAGAAACTTGCACAGACTTCATAGTTTAGAAATAACTAGTCCTTATATAAATCATGTATTATAAATCAATCAGATCACACTGAATGGCATAAGTGGGGAAACTGATATAGCAGAGTCATTAATTATGTCATGCTGTCTCCCTGACTGACTAGGACATCTTAATTTCAGTATAAGCATATGTGGAGTGCAGCACATCAGAAAAGTGCCTTTCTGAGCTTTGATTGAGCTAGTAGCTGCAGGACATTTTACATTACTGCATTGTGTAACATATTCTGACATCTTCAGCTTTGTCTGAATGTATGCTTTTGCATACATGCAAAAAACCCCAAAAAGCAAGATTCTTAAGGGCTTCATTACTGAACTCTTGTTTTGCCTGTTCAGAAATGCTAGGAGGAATATTTTTTCATCTGTAAGACAGATTTTGCAATGGTGAACTTGCAAATATAAATAATTGAGGAGAGAACTTCTTTGGGTAAAAGCCATGAAATTGTACTCCCTTGTAACGCCACATTTGCAAAGACTGCTTTGTTATGTATTTGACCTGTTTTCATAATAAAAAGCCTTGTCTTTGACAGGTACACAGATGTAAATCTTTTTTTCTGATACTAAAAATCAGACAAACTGATTAAACAACCAGTCACTTTTAGAAGGATCAAACGTGCTGACATGCAGTTTCTCTACTTGTATTTATAAGAGATTTCTTACCAAAGTAGCTGGTATATGTTGTCTGACAACAAATTAGGGGTGACATTCCAAAATAATATTGAGTGTACCTAAACTCACAGCATAAAGCCATACTTAGGTCCAGATGCTCATTTCTTGGCATATAATAAAATCTGTCACATATGAGAAAAATGAATCAAAACTGAGTGCCACTCCAGAGATCACAACAGGGGACACAGCTCCTTCCTGCTTTTCCTGTGCATCCACAGGAACTGACCCATTTGGAATCACCTGGAGTCACTCCTTTGATGTGGGAAATTGACATTTAGTTAGATTTTGCTATAGCTTTAGTTAAATTTTGTTATATAGCTTTGCAGCTATGTTAAGGTAAGAGTTAAACACTGTTATTTAGTATAGTTCTGTTCTTTGCAGTCTTGCTAACAAGGACTGTTGTGGCTCAAATATAGCTAACAAGGACTACTTGGAGACAAACAAAGAGAAGCAAGGACTGATAACCAGAACTTTGTTGTCTGTAAGAAGCAACTCTAGCTGAAACTGTTTCTATGGTTTGGGACTCAGCCAACACAGACAACTCAGGAATTTTTGAGCCAAAGGTGAAAGCACACAGCGAGGAAGACTATGAGCCTTCATCCAGAAGACCCCCAGAGACGACCACCAGACA
>Ga0065711_1029912_pt1 | contig 34354 bp, 20 predicted proteins | sample Hoacrofraction12_FD_59098 | JGI IMG/M metagenome (GOLD analysis project Ga0065711, IMG submission 59098) | Hoatzin crop microbial communities from Cojedes, Venezuela - Epithelial fraction 12 v2 (version 2) | ecosystem: Host-associated > Birds > Digestive system > Esophagus > Crop | place... | reverse complement strand
CCCGCCTGGACAAGGTCCTGTGCAGCCTGCTGTAGGTGACCCTGCTTCGGCGGGGGGGTTGGACTAGATGACCCACAGAGGTCCCTTCCAACCCCTACTATTCTGTGATTCTGTGATTCTGTGATATCCCTTTTAAACCAAAGAAGTAAACCAGGCTAAACGGTTTACTGAGTGGAAGTTAAATGAAAGGTGTCATATTCAGAGCCTAGTCTTCTCCCACTCTATCATTAACAGCTGCTTAAACAATCCATTTTGATTTTAATGTATTTCTGCATATTCCGTCTGCAAAGTGGATCTAATGATCCTTTGCATTTCTAGAACTGCTTACATATCTTACACTCTGTGTGTGCCAACTTCGTTTTACAGCTGGTGTAAATAGGAATATAAATGCTGTGACTGTGTCTGAAGCCTGCTGGGGTAATGAAGGAGATCTGTATCTCTCACATTCAGGATACAAACTCTTCACAAGCATACCTAGAGTTTACTATACAGCCAAATCATTACAGCAACTACATTTTCCCTCCAGCAAAGTGATATGAGTAAGATTTCCTCATGCTAAACTTACTGAAATGCAAAAAATTAAGTCAATTAATAGCCAAAAAAGTGGGAGAACAGCCCTAATCCCTGATTTCCAGCTCTACACTCATTCACTTAGGTTCGCTTTTTACCCCATCTTATGGATCCTCATCAGGATGGGTTTTTATCCGCGTAAATTCCCTCACTGGACTGAGACCTACTTTTTACCGGATAGCTGCCAGCAACGCTTTCCACAGTATGACGTTCTCTAGTTGCACACTTCAGAAGTGTAGAAAGACAAGTCTGTAAAACGAACTATAACTGGGTAAAGTATGAGTTTTTAAATACATACACCTATCAAATCCAGACAAAAACCATGGAAGTTCAGAATTATTTCTTGGAAAATCAGCGAGCTCCTTGCCCGATTTCAACTTCCGTCCTCTAGCCTTTTCAGCTGTAGAGCTGATCAAAACAAGGTCACAATGATATCCTCCTTTAACAAAAAGGTACCTTTTTCATTCCTATCTTCTGGGAAACAGGTGAATTGTTTTTGTTCAAATGTTCAACATTTTAACAAAGCCACCTTTGAAAGCAGCCCTTGAAGAGTGTAGGCCTAACATGTTTAAGTTTCAAACGGTTCCACATTACGGGAGACAGGAGGTCAGAATCCCAAAAACTTTCAGACAGTGTTCAATACATCAGTGAGAATCTTAAGCTACATGGAGACAACGTAAGCACTCCAATACTTGCTTGTTACTCTTTGTGGGGAAGAAAAAACAAAGAAGAAAAAAGGGTAAAAAAAAGACCAACTCATAAATTCACAGTTCTGGAAGAAATGGCCCGTCCACCTCTAATTGTGCAGACAAGAGACACAGCAATTCCAGAAAGGGAGGCCTAGGTAAAAACCCCAAGCCCTCTCCCCCCCAGCTGCAGAGCACTGCCCCTTGCTCCCCCCAGCCCCAGGACAGCCTGCCAAAGGAGTTAAAGCAGGGCACTCCCCACACGGGCAAGTCCAGATAGTTCCTAACCCTACAGTGTTCAGATTCAAACCTTCCCACGACAGACGGCTCCAGGAGCAGCAGGCAGAAGGTTTTTTGCATAATCACAATAGTGAAAAATTAGCAACAACATTAAAAAAAAAATCTTCATCATAGTACAGGTTTTATCATGTTTTCCTACTTGTAGAAAATCAAAATCAAGTATTCAGTATTTCGCTGAAAAGCAAGGGTTCAACGGAGATTGTGTTGCTAAAGTGAGAATAATACACCACGTATGCTTTCAGATGTTAATGTCTGCACAAGTGGAAAACCAAAGAGCAGTTAAAACAAAACTTAACATGCCTTTCATGCCCAGAAATGTGATTCTGCTTACAAACACCTTAGGCATCAACACCATAACACTCTCCTCTTGTGTCCAGGCTCCTCCCATTTTATTCTGTTCTCTTACCAAAAACACCCCAGGGATTTTCATTTTTTTTTCACCTTTTAATACAGTAAATCACCTTTCAGAATACTGCAAAGCCTCCACAAAAAGGGCAAACAAGTTACAGGATCTATTTTTTCAGGTCTTAGAAAGCATTCTTAAAAATAAACAGAAGGGAAGACAGATATTCATTATTTCTCTGAAAACAGAGTAGCATTAATCTAAAAAACTGGTGGCAGTGATGATGAATGGAATGTTTCACTTCTACTTCTGAGGATTCTAGAGTTAAAAGCAATTATGAACTAAGCCTCAGACAGTACAGATATCAATTCCACTTTGTTGAGGAAGAAACAAACATAAATATTTTGTGATTTGCCAGTGTCATAAAGGAACCCAAGGAATATGATGCCAGATCTTTACTCCTGTAGCTTGCTTACAGTCTCTCATCTTGTAAACTGCAGAACAAATCTTGTTCTTCAAATACCGAAACACAGTTCAAACTCATCGATGGTGCTCAAAATCCATCAAAATAAATGTCAGCACAGTTTATACAGAGATTATACTCACAGTATGAAACTCCTAGTAAGGCCTAGAGTGTGCTAGGTAATCAAACTCTTAATCAAAAAAAGACAAACTAAGTTCAAGAGCTGGTTGAATCACTGACAAGGATCCTTACTCTTAATGAAACAGAGCATCTTCAGAAGCATTTGCAGGTAAAGCTTCACAAACATACTGATCTCTGCCAACAGATTATAGCTTGCCTTTTTCCCCCCCAACTGCCAAAACCAATTCAATCAGGCCAGCAAAAACAGGATTATGACAATTAGTTTCAGTTAGCTTTTCTTCACCTAAACGCTGGAACTTCATTTTGAATTAATCAGTAAACAACAGATTGGCATGTGGTAGATTTATAACTGAACCTACCTTTGCTTTCAGATCAGCACAAATCTCCTGTTGCTTTTGTCTGGTATTAGCCAACACTACTTCTGTCTCATGAGCAGCAGAGGCTTCAGCAATCGTCATCCCTGCCTTCAGTAAAAAGGCTTTCCTAGCTTGAGTCCAATTTAACATCAAGACTCTGCGCTGACTCCTGATGAAATGGTAACGATCCCAAGCTTTCTCATGAACAACCTACAAGAGTAAAGCATTTCAGAAAGGTGTAAAAACTATGCATTAATAAAATAATTCTAGGCATTTTTACAAGCCCTGAATATAATTGATTTAATTATTACATCACCAATATTCCTGTGGCATCCACCATTTTGGGCCCAAAAGTATTCTGTCACAATGCCAGGGACGTTGCAGTCTCCCAGTGTCAGCAGACAGTGATACCACTCCAGCTTTTCCCTGTTTGCCTGTACCACACGGCACTTCAATATCCTGATGTCCCACTGCTCTTTTGCAAACAATGCTTTTGCAATATGAATAAATTAAGTGAAATGGTTCTTTCCTGCCCTAAAGTACATAACACGCAAGTAAGTCCTTTCAATACATCTTCAGAGATATTGAGCACTTTTAGCTAGATGCGGCGCTTCGTAGCAAACTATGATCTACAGGGAAACAGAACACCAACTAAAGCAATTGTACAAATGCAGTATAGATAAGAATTAGCTTCACTTTTTCTTTCCCAGCAGGAAACTTGGAAATAAATTTTAGCTTGCCAAGCAGCATACTGCCACCACCAATGTCTCCACCTAATAAAAACTGTGAGTGTTTAATCTTAAGTATACCTTCCTTGGTCTTATTCAGTGAGGTTCCTGAGGACATTCAAGCTTCAAGACTTTTACTGAAGTAGTAACAGGAAAGGCTGCACAGACTGAAGTAGTAGAGTCTTGGATCTGTCTTACACCCAAAAAATACAACTTACAGGGATGAATGAGATTCTAGGGATGGCTATCTGCTCACAAGTGTCAAGATGACCATTCCTGCTGCTAATTTCCAGGCTTTTGGCAGGGGAAAGGAGCATGGTGATGCATCTGGCGCCTAGCTCAGAGACATCCCTATCAGCTTACAGCGGGATGAAGATAAAGTGGTACCACTACCTTGGGAGCTTCTCTTTGGTCAAATGCACACAGGCCACCACATCAGAAGTTCACATTGCCATTGCTGCTGCCACAAACTCAGGTGAGCCTCGCTAGCAAGCACCTAAAGCCAACACTCATACACAAGGAATAAGATGGAGAGTATGCACTTCTAAAAACAGACATCTTCGATGAGCTGCTACTGGAATGAGCACTCTCGGCTTGCCCACTGATCCATTCTTCTTCAGAGGGAAGAAGGCATGGAAGGCTCCAAGTTCAGTATTCTAGTGTAACACAAATGTTTTAAGAACTGATTCTTAGTACTGTTTTAACATTTCTGTATTTGTCATACTAATATACACACTAAGAGATACCAATTCAATGCAGAAATATGATTTTTAAATTTAGAATTTTTAAATTTTAAATGAACCTTCAAAGACTTAGGAAGACCCATTAGTAATGGCTATGCTTAAAACACGCCTACATTGTACAAAGCACAGAACTATTTGGCCTGGTTCTCACAGGCAAAAGTTCCGAAATCCACAAGAACTTTATCTTTGGTGAAACTATGCTCATTGTCAGTATCACTTCACTGTCACTCCTTTTGCACAAGGCACTCCTCAAACACAAGGAAGTAGATGCTCTAAAAATACACATGGAGATAAAAAAAAAAGACTCCTACTTTACTTATGACATCCTGAAGTGCCCTGGCCTTGAAACGGGTTTCTTTATTAGCTGCTATGTGCTTATTCACTGTGGAGTGTAAGAGGAATCAGCAATCAATTTGAAAGGCATTATGCATATAAAAATAGCCTCTCCCTGAGAGCAGGAGATGACTTTCCACTCTTCCTGCTATATATGTGCCACAGACCAATTAAAATAAGTATTCCTAGACAGTGCAACAACGCTATACATCATCATACAAAAATAAATACCAAAAGAAGCAGAATAGCATGACATAACTATAAAATTGTACAGCAAAAGCAATGGTAACAAACTAATTTTGTGAATTTGGCTGTAAGCGTGTGGAACTATAAAATCTCCACAGTATTTATCTTGAAGAGGTAGTAAGTTTTCAAGTTCATGCTTTTTGAAGACCGGGACATTCCTTCTTCACTGTGCAGAATAAAATTTATAATTAGGAAATTTTTAAATAAAAAACTTTGATAAACATTCTTTAATACAAGTGTTCACTACATGATTTATGTAAGAGTTTATACACTTGATCTAATATTTAAAACAACACTGACCAGATCACGCCTAGATTTGTGAGGAAGGTATCTCTGCAGCACATCGAGGTACAAAGTCCTCCTCCACTGAAGATCACTTGGATACTGATTGATTACAGTCTGAAAAACCCACTGATCTTCTTCCTTCCATTCCATGCTCCTATGGAAATGCAAAACAATCAGCCCCAGTATGACTTCACATTTGAAAAGGAGGAGTTTGGCTCTAGCTTATTTTTAAAGGCCTAACTTTTCAGTGGGCTCACAATCCCGAACCTGTTAATTGGATGTTGGATCAGAGCTGAGAAATTTAGATTGACTTTAATGAAACAAAGCAAACCTATATTGCCTTTCTAATGTGACCATTTATTGTGCCATCATTCGAGTGAATTGCTCCTTTTCTAACCTGGCTTTTTATCTGAGAATGATACTGTCTTTCTCAAATACGTTACATTAAGGAGTCACTCCACACAGAAAATGCAATGTGAAAAATGAAGATGTTCAGTCTCTACCACTGAGCATTAAATAAACGAGCAAACTGCAATGAAGTGATAATACCTGCACGCAAGCTAAATGAGAAACTAGTTTAAAAAAAAAACCCAAACTTGACAGCCATAAACATCAGCAAGGCACATGATTCACAATTTGTCAAAATAGGAGGTGCAGTAATCAGCATGCATTCATGTATTTCAGAAAATTAGAGTAGCAAGAAGCGACGTAAAACTAAAACAGAGTACCACAGGTTTGGATTTAGTAGATTAGACTTTACCCTCATTCTGAACTCCTGGCCTGGAAGGGATTAACAACAGGCTTTTACTGTCAGCATTAACATACGAGCAGCAACACTGAGTCAGACCAAAAGGTCTCTCTATCCCAGTGACCTGTTTTCAAAAGTGACTAAAAGCCTCGGGAAAATCAAAAGGTGGCAATCCTATGACTCTACCCCCACCAAATCCCTGCAGCCCCCAGCCGCTTGCAGCTCTCAGACTTCCTGAGCCAGCAGTGGTGTCTTGGTATTTAATGGCACTGCATTCAGTAAGATGTTTGAACGACGTGTCCTTACATGGGCAGAAATATCAGGTATTCAAAAAGGAGGGGGTTTTGTGAGATGCTGATACGTAATTAATATAAACTAGATTTTACTATATGATCTACTGTTATCTATAAAGGGAGAACAGTGAACACAAGTCTTAAAAAAAATTCTACGTAATCCAGTTTGACACAAATTTTCTTTAAAAAGCACTGTACAGTAAAATCAGTGTATTATCACCACTGTACAATGTTCTGCGACATTGAAGGAGGAAACAAGAAAAAAATCCTAGACCTGTTAGTTTTAAGAGAATGAAAGCTTCACCTACAGACATACCTCAAGAATGCAAAGACACAATACCCCATTTCAACAGACTGTTTTCGCAGTACTATCCTGTCCATCAAGGGAACCCAATCTCTTGATGACATACATTTTGTCTTTTTCCCTCTCTACTGGCACTTCCTGCTGCTGCATGCTTTGCTGTGTAGTTGGCACAAATTTGGACAGAAGTCCGCTTATCTCCACCTACCTAAAGGCATTTATTTTACAGTGTTCTTCAGGCAGACTAATAGGCTTCATTTTTACTCCTATGGGTCTTAAGAGGGATTTAACCTTCACCCCTCTTTCTGGAGACAGCTAGTGATCAGAGGTTCTTTCCTCCCCGCTTCAATTCTTCATCCTCTGACCTTCATGAAACAAAAATGATTCCTGGCTTACTACAACATTTTCAGCACAGAATCCTTATTCCAGGATCAGAATGGTGGCAACTTAATGATAACCACATATGAGGAAACATTAAAATTACTATTCCCTAGTAATGAACACCTTGTTTCTCGCACTCTATGTGTACTACTTCTGTATTTTGTTTTTCTGTGAATACAAGTTAAAAGTTACTTGTCTTTTATGCAGACAGCATCACAATGCAGATAGCCAGGTAAGGAGAAATCACATCCTATCTCCTTCAATAAACTCCAATAACACTATCACGGCCATAGGCACTACAAACATCAAAACAGAGCGCTCTGCAGTGGTAACCTTTGTATTCTATACAGAGAGATTCAAGTCATGAAAGGTTTCTTGCAGGAAAATACGAAGCACTAATTCTTAGCTGGCCCTCTGTGATAGTGCTTTTGAGTAGCTTATCAATGGAGTAAAACAAAAGCGACACACAGAAAATGAACTGTAGAAAAGACTGAAGTGTCCACAGGTAGCATACACTGACACTTCAGTCTGCTTTTCCACGCAACAGAAAGGTTCGCAATCTGCATTTGTTGACAGCTCTAGAATAATTCACAAAAGGTAGCCAATAACACCCAGAATTCAACAGCAACCTAACTTCTCCGGCAAAGACGCCAGCCCGCCAACGCGCAGGCGGCACTCCCAGCGCCAGTGGCACAGAAAGCATCCCCAAGCCATACCTTATCTTGCAGCCCACTGACTTCCCAGCTGACTTCAAACACTTGCTGCGTGGGGATGTATTACAGTACAGCAGCACAAGCTCATAGAGAAAAGCTCCCCACCACTCGTACAGATACAGCTTTAGGGCTAGGAATACCACAATAACAACCCTGATTTGGAGACTCATTGTTAGGCTAAAATTAATAAAGTTGTGGAAGAAGACAGCTTTCCCTCTACAAGCTTACATGAGATAGGTACACATTATTCATACCTTCCACCTATTTTCCTTTCTCCTGTTATAAACTGTGTGAAATATCTGACAAACTATTTCTAGGACCCAGCTGTTTGCTATCTAATCCAGCCATCATGAAAAGAAATGGAGGTGGCTTGGAAATGGGGGAGAGAAAAGATCTAGCTCCCATAAAAACTTTATTTGCAGTGACTGACAGCTACTGAGCAAATGTTGGAGACAACATAAAAAGTGAAATTACATTAGCAAAAGCAGAATAGCAATGAAAGTGTTTCTTTATAGGTGATTGCTTAAATTTCCCATGACAGACAGCGAATATAGATGTCTGAGCTGAGGTTTTTTTCATACGCCAAGTCTAAAGCAGAAATAGTGCCCCAGAAAGTGAAATGAGGCTAAGAAATCCTTCAAAGAGGGAACGGTTGCAGTAATCTCTTGTCACCTTCAAGCTGCAGGTCTGGAACAGCAAACAGTTCTCCAGAGACCCTGAGCTTTGACATAGAGGTGGCATTGGAAAGACGTGCTATTTCTGCAACATTTACTGCCACAGAAAAACATCTTGTAACTGATCCTCAGAAATTATTTAAAACTCCTCCCGTTTCTCTAAAGGGAGCTTTTCTATGAAATCAGTTCATTTATTAATTTTAGAATCCGTGTCATAATTTTATATTCTCAGGTATAGGCTTCCTGAAGAATAACTTTACTGAAGAAATTAATAATTCTTTGCTATGATTTAAATCTCTTTCAGTGCAACTGCTGCTACTGATGCTGAACTAAACGAGTACAAAAATATTGTTTTTCTTACGATAACACCTAGCATTCTTGTCTTTCCATCCCAAATATTTTATTTATTTGATTATCATAAGAACCACCATAACACCCAGCTAGCCTTTACTCAGAGGGAGTACCAGCCATCCTATAAGCGTATTTACTAGTTTATGGGTTGGATTTTGACCTACCTCTTGTTATTTCTGAAACAAATCAGTAATCCTCCTCTGTGAGTCCTGGTGCACCTCGGTATGGTGCCAATTGAACATGTTATTTTAGTGACAGTAATGAGACAGTTCTAAGAGCCGAGATTTCTTTTTGTAACAGTCTACCTTAGATATTTCTGACCCTACATGTTTGTGAGCAAATAGAGGTCTTTTGACTACGAGAAGAGTGAGGCAGAGTAAGATACATCTTGGCCAGGAAACATTCCACCGTGAACTTGAGAGCAGGGGAACCCACAGATCCTGTGGTCCAAAACCCAGCCTGGCGATCTCCTCTGCTCCAGCACACCAGGGCAGATGCACCAGCTGCTGCATCAGTTTCTGCCTCCTGCATCTCACACATCTCTCAGGGTTCCCTCCGACTCGTACACTCCTCAAATGGCCAGGTAACAACAAATCTCTGTACTACTTGGGAATTCTCAAGATGGAGAATTTAATGTTTGTGAAGGATACTCTGGGAAGCAACCAGTCATAGCCAGAGCTACAAGTAGTTTACTGTTAGCAGGGACAAACTGACTGCCAATGCCTTGGTTTGTCAGCTGTGCCAAAATTTGTCAGCTGTGCTGAGATTTCATCAGCTGTTCATAGACAAATAGCTGGGGGAAAAAAAAAAACGGCAGCATGATCCAGCCCAGTGTATTCGCAACCATTAAATGCATGGAGAATTTAAAAATATCCTGCCTGATTGAATTCAGGATGTCACCTCACTTAAACTTCTGTAAAATTCCAGAAAGAAAGATTGCATCTAAAATGAGTTGAAAAGTGCCAACACATCTTATGTTAATATTTAAGCTACTATCAGGTCTCTTCAGTGCAAGATATTGACAAGCCTCTACAGGGCTGAATGCACAACCCATATTTTAAACGTAGTGCTTGCTTTTCTTGTATTTATTACTCTGCTAGAAAATAGTACAACCTTTGTTTCAGAACTGAAACATGCAATTGTCTTCTATTCAACAACCCTGTGGCAGCTGCGTCCTTTGAAACAGACTTACCCAGCATTAATCCCTGGCTTTACGCATTCTGAAGAAAACAAACAACTTTGAAGGGAAACTACCCTCTCCATCCCATAATCCCCACATATCCCTTGCAATAGCAATGTATACTTCATGCACTGCTGTCGTCTCGAATCTGCAGACAGACTGCAACAATACCGCCAAGTGAGACGTTAACCTCCCTGACTATTAACGGTGTCACGGCCGATTGCTGGACCAGAAACATCCTGGTAATAGGTCTGAAAAGAGGAACTAAATTTACTTGACTGAGTCCCCATATCCCATTCATTTGAACGGATGCTGCAGAGTATACAGTGCTGAATATGCAATACTCCATTCATCCTTCAGTTATTTAAATAATTTACACATCCTTGGAAATTGTGGCAAAAATATAATAGTGCTTAGAGAATCATCAGCTATAAAAAAACCACATCAGTTCCAAGTCCACAATTTGTGGGTAACTCGGGACTTGGGTATCGCCCAAACACAAAAATTTGTGTTTTAGATTATAAGATATCATAATTCTATATTTCAGTTTCTAAAAGCAATAAACACGGCAATGTGCCTTCTAGTGGGACTGAAAAGCACAAAAAGAATATAGCACACCAGAATATTATCTTGTTCTGATTTTTCTTCTTTGGAAATTCTATGCATATTTTTCAAATTTTCTGTTCCAGACAGTTAAACAATGAGATGTGTAATTCCAGAAGACTAGTATAACTTAAGGTTTCTTTACCATACCTTCAAGCATGTGATGAGAGAGAGGAAGAACGACAGAGACCTAATCCTCAGATGAAGTGACTAAGTTATCATGTTATACAATCAAACTGTTCTACTGAGCAACTTCTCAAATTACAAAAATGAGAAAAAAAATGTATTGCAGGAGAATGTTAGGTATCTTCAGGTATAGAGCAATGACAATAACTGCAAAGGCTTCATTAAGGCAGTATTAATCAGTAGAGTACAGTGAATACATACCAACGTCAAAAATCCATCACTCAATTTTTGACAGCATTATGTGTTAGTTGGATCAAAGTTAGCTTGCTGAATTACAGAATGCTTAAATCACAAGGCTGTATCTTTGCAAACTCGTCAAATATTTTCATGCAAGTTAGTCAATATAAGAAGTGACAGAGAGCGTTGTGTCTTTTATAAAACCCAGATCTTGGAAGTAAGCAATTCTACAAGAACAAAGTCTTGCTTTTTTAACTGAAAACACATTTGTAACATTGTTGTGGATAAAAATCATAGAAACATAAATGCGCAACACATTAAAGGTCTGCAGACCAGAAGGCAAATGAAAAAAGACCAAGATCTAGCTTTGAATAAAATGCCTAAGATAATTGCTGTGGTTCATTTATGATTTCACACATTCCCAGCTAACAATACAGGCATACACTGATCCAAACTGGGTACTACTCAACCTACCCGTACATACCACCAGCAGATTGCTGCCACTACCACCTGCACTTTTTCCAGGTACTTTTTCCGTTTCTTTGCTCCCATCCAGATATCATAACTTAATTCCTTCAAAGTACCATTGCATATGTTCGCATATGTACAACTGAATTTCTTTCCTCTACAAATATGGTATTTTATCTTTAAGTCTTGATGTTACTTAATTATCAGTGCAAAATTGGCTAGCTCAAGACCGAAATTCAAACCTGGCATATGATCAATGAAAATACCAAGGTAGATTTTTCAGCCATTTTCATAGTTTGCTGTTTATATCGATGTTTGTCTATTATTCAGTAGCACACACACTGTGTGGATCAAGAGATTTAAATCGATGTATTTTCACCAAAATTGTGTTGATCATAAACTTTAACACAAATTTAACTAAACCCACTTTGTCATAGATTTTCTCATAGAAGTTATCAACACTTCTTCCATAAGAGCAACTGTAACAACATATCAGCAAAGGAACTGCTGTAAATTTGCCACTTGCTGCTTAATAAATGCTATAAATATGGGGAAGATCAGAACAATTTTAATAAGCATCTTGTTATAATAGCTAGGACATTACAGTAATATTATATGTTTTCAGGTAACAGAAGAACCACCTACATAGTACAATTCATACAAAAGAGCAGTAGATTCTACTGGATCCAACATCTTAAACGTGTTTCAGCACCCCCAAACACTTCAGCAGCAGTGGCAGAAGATTCAGGTGCTGCACTGTAGATGTACATAGAAAAAGAGGGAAGATTTAGAAGCAGCATGTGATTCTCTTACCAAAGAAACTTAGAGACTTTCCTGTTCTCCCCAGTTTCTTCTGCCCAGGCTTCAAAAAAAATTCCACTGACCTTCCTAGTCCCAGTCTTCTTAAAACCTGATGCCATTGTAAGCCAGAGGAATATCAGTAGACAGCAAAAAGAAGTCAAGGCTGGTCCAATATCTGCAACTCAGTATCTCCTGCCTCAGCAGAAAAGCTAAGCTTTGTACTATCAATATATAGGTATGTTATATTTCTAGATCATTATGAATATTTATGTTCTTTCTCTTAACTTTTTTTGCTTACAGAAGGAGCTCTTCTCCTTTCACTTATTCTAGAGCTACATACATTCTTTTACATTTCTTTATGATGAAAATTACTGCAGGGATCCAAAATTTGTGAAAAGATTGGACATATTTATCTGGTTTATAGATAAATACATTCCAAATCTCTCAGAAAGACTGTACTTATCTGGCATAAATTTCATAGAGTAATTACCATACAGAAAGCCTCATTTCTATTCCTACAAAAGCACGTGAAGAGGACATTCAATGCACAGCAGATTGTTGGTTCTTTAATCCACAAAACATTTCACTTATTATTTCAGATGAGCGCTTTTGAAAGGACTGCCTCAATTCCCTCAGCTGTGCAAACAGTTACGGACTACTTAACCCCAGAGAGCTGGGCAGTGCGTCAACTATTCTCTGCTCTGCATAAAATAGAACCGGAACAGAACTGTGAGATCTATAGATGACAAAATACATTACAGTTATTTATTTTATACTCCACAAAAGAAATCCAGAAACAGATGTCTTTACCTACATAAGATTTCTAACTGTTGATCAATCTCTTGAAGCTTAGACCAGTACCCACTTGCAAGCTTTCGGTATTCATTGATAACTAAGGTCTTCAAATCAGGGTAGGGGCATTTCAAAGACAGTAGTGCTGAAGGAACTTCAAGGAAAAGTCCTTTTTTCTCTTCAAAAGAATGCGCTAATGCCTGTGATGAAAAAAAATGCTACTCAGCAGACTACTCTGCATTATATTTTCTCTCTTCAAAAGTTGCTAATTAAACTTCCAAGTAAAAACTTACTTTTGTTTTATAGTCTTCAAGCTCTCTTTCCAAAGCCAGACTTTCAAGGACAAGGAATTCCAAGATTGCCTTCTGTTGCTTCTTCACAAATTTGATCTATTTCATCAAATATGTTACTGTTACTACTTTATCTTGTTATAATATGAAAGCACTTATTTAGAAACAAAGAGCCTGATTTCCAGTTCTACACTGCTATGCTTTTACAGATTTTAGTGAAGATGATTTACACCACAGCAAGCACAGAGGATACTCTGAATGTGATTTATAGTCTCAAAGTATTACATAAAAATAAATGAAAATGCTAAAAATATGGTGATGATAAATTGTAAAAATAAAGTTAAAATACCAACCTGCTGTAACATCTCAACTGGATTGATCTTGGGTCTCACATAAGATTCTTCTGAGAGGTAACATTGCATTTCAGACAGCCTGAATTTCAAATTCTCTTGTAGTTGCCAGACAGGAACTACAGTATTTGTTTGGTATGTATCCCGCTCCTTTGATAAGTTATGCTCTATATCCAGATGAAAGAAAGCTTTCTCAAACACACAAAATATTACACAGCACTATGCTTTCTAAATCTAAACCTGTCAAGACAGGGATTTAAAAACTCAAACAAATAGTAAGGATAATTTTGACTACAAGAAATGAATAAAAAATTCTTACCCAAGTCCCTCATTTCCAAAAAAAAGTTGTACTTATGGCTTTCTTCATCAAGAAAAGTCTTTATTTCTGCTTCTGCTTTTTGCCTGAAAGGTATGAATGAGTTTTACAGAAGCTTTAGTTTCTTATTCATTAAGTATTCAAGAACAATAAGCCTCAAATACTGTAATAATTAAGTAAAAAGGGGGCTTTTTTGCCTGGGAAGCTATGAAGTGCAGGACTTGGACATGAAGGTGGTAGGGAAGCCAGCCTCCTCTGAGCAAAAAATGCTTTCATTGCCCTGCTGCATACACAATCCACAAGCTACTAGACAGGTACAATATTAGCATTCCCTTCCAAGTGTGAACTCCTAACTCACATCCAGAGGCAGACTCTGAAGGAAATAAAAAGTATCTGAAAACTTCTGATACTCTTACAGAGACAGGCTCTTCAGATGTTGGTAGGTCAGCTACACAGCTATGAGGTCGTCATGGCGAGGTGCACACAGCACAACAGCCACTCTGTTCTCCCCTCCCCTTGCGTGTGCTCTTCACGTCTACAGAGCCCTTTCAATGCCGACCAAACTCTCATGTCCCGCATAAGAAACTATCTTCAGTTCAGGTATTTTTATCTTATCCTCTGAATGTCCCTTGAATCAAGTATGCACACCAAAATCTCAGTCTACTGAATTATTTCTTTAACAATGGCTAACTAATATTCCTCAGCTCTTACCTATTTTCACTCAGTCTTTTATGCTCTTGCCACCACACTTGCCGATGCTGTTTCAGCAGCATTTGCTCTTTGTTAATTTTTGAAACTTGCTCTGTTTTTTTAATCTGCAGGAAAAATTAAAGCTTCTAAGTATTTTGAATCTCTTCAATAGCTTTATCAAACGCCTTCACATGGAACTTATAACTACAGAATGGTCAACCTAAAAGCTTTTTAAAAAACTGTGTTTTTCTAAAGAACAATAGGTTCAAATGTAACCAGTTTGCACGAAAAAATTACTCCATTTCAAATCACAATTAAATAAGAGGAGAAAGTGAAAAAAACACAGTCCATTTTCTTCTTTCCCTTCTCCTTTTCTTTCCCATGCCTATTTCCCAGGAGGTGAAGGGGGAAGACAAGCAGGAAAAAGAAAAATACACTTTCTTACAGGTGGGAAAATGAGAGAGTGGCTTTCAAGAAGAAGAATTTTGAGAACCGATTACTTAAGAAAGAATGTTTTTTCTAAATCTATCCAATTAAAGAGGCTCTGAAACTGCCTGAGGTCTTCACAAAAACGTTGCTTCAGACTTCAAACAAAAGAGAAATACTTTTGAGATAGATGGAGTTATTGCTTAATCTAGAGGAAAAGCTGTCAGGGAATGGCTGACGAAGTGGTAGCCAGATGACTCTGGTCAACCCACAACGAAGAAAGAAGGATCAGAAGCAGCCTGCAGCTGCCAGAAGCCCCTGAGACAAGTCGTTTGCTCTTCTCCTCCCGCCATGGTGACTGTCTTCTGGCCTCTTGGTGGACACTCAGGACAAAGCAGCATGTCAATTCAGAATTGGCTCCTTTCCTGCTCCCTCTCTTTTTGCCACCTTGCCACTGCCTTCCTCCATAACGCCTGACCTCATCCCTGCCCCAGCCAACTTCTTCCAGTTGCAAAGCCTCTTCGGATTCCAGAGCCTCCCCCAATTCACACACTCCCTCCCCCCATTTTTTTTTCCCTCTCCAGACCTTCCTTCATGCAGATGCATTATTCTACTGGAGAACGGTAACAAGACAAGAAAAAAAAAATTTGGAAGCTCTTGTCTTTGTAACAGGGAGAAATTAATAATGATCATCTCACTACACACCTCCTTCACGAAAGAAATGACCTTCTGAGTCAAAAATGCTGGTTTCCCACTTGGCTCAGGTGGAAGTAATCTGCTTAAAACGCTTAGTCAGCTTTCCTGCCTGGTGAAAGCTGGACAAACCCACACATGACCCGCTCTGTATTCACACGAACACGGAGAGCAAATCCCTACCAGTGTGTTCTCCGGCCCCTCCACCGCTGGGCAAGGGATGCCAGCAGAACATTTCTGTGCAGCACTCATGCACAGGCAAGCAAGAATCCCACCACTTCTCGAATCACAGCCTCTCATTCACCCACCACCAAAGCTAAAATCTTACTTTAAAACAAAACACCTAATATTTTCACACTAGAAGCATTCACACCTCTCAAATGAATCTGAGTTTACTATCTCTAGTTGAATACATCTGGTTTCTAGATGGCCACACAAGGAAGAACCACAACTAGAACGTGGTTTATCCATTGTGCTTTTGCAGCAAACCTGCTTTAGTGGTATTGTTTGGGTAAGAAGTTGCAATAGGTGCTATGGAGAGATTCTGTGACTGAACGCAAAGCAAGGTGTTTATAGGAAGCTGCATATGTGACGGTACTATAGGAGAGCCTGAAAACATCTATTTTATGCTTTCAATCAGTATGTTACAATGTTTTTGAATCAAAGATAATGCCTCCTATTTTTATTGCTTATACTTTTTCATGTTAAAAAAGTTACCTATAGCTTCCTCTTGATTACCATTAGGTGTTTAAAACCCAACTTCAGAATACTGTATTTAAAGTAATTTGCAAATACATACATCTTTGAATCAATTCTAAAAGTAAAGTGAAACAAAAGCTGAAGTAGATCTGTACATAAAGTTTAATATGCTCTTGAAATTATTTTACAGCGACAGCAATGACATTTATGTATAACTGCTGCAATATTAGCTTTTTTCTGTACATGCTGTATTTTTCTTTCTTAGATGGGTCAACAACTGATTTACCATTTGCTTCTCTGGTTCTGCCTCAATGGAGGAGTAACCCAGCACTTCAAGATTTGGATAGCCTGAATCGGCAACAGAAAAAGTAGTAGGTGGGAGCACATTTTGCTCTCTGTGGAGCTTTCAGCATATATATTTTATTACCAACTCAGTTGGAAAACACTTGAAAAGGTGAAATACCAAAAGACATCTGATTTCTGATCATCATCTGATGGAAAATTAGTTTAAAGCTTGAATGAATTCAGTAGAATCTTGTACTGCCGATCCACGAAGAAATAGGTGCCAGTGCTTTTGATATATTACACTTACATGCATTAAAGGAAGCAATACTATAAAGAAACTATGTGGTTTTTTTCTCATTCACTGTCACCCTTTTTTATTCAAGATACAAACAGGGGAGCTGCATGAACAACCCCCTTTTTGTTGCAAGGCCTTCAGAATAGTACTGTGAACTAATAAATTATGCTTCTTGGCACTGTATGTATTCCATTTACTAAGATTTAAGAAACGGCATCAGAACAAAAAAGTATATGGTTATGTTGCTAACCAATGTATTTCATTTAACAACTTCTGTTCAAAGAACTTCTAAATACGTTTTAGACATGAATTTAAAGGATTTTTTCTTATTTTAGAACTTTACCATAATCCCACATTTCTTCAGCAAATTTCTCTTTGAACTGTGCAATCCCATCTGCATGAAGACTCTGAATTATATTTTATACATGCCAAAGACATCAGATGATCAGGTCCCTTAGTCATCTACACAAGAAAACTTTAGTCACTGCATTTTGCATAGTTTCTATACTCTTCAGCATAGTCTTGCACTCAAAAGGCCATCCACAAAATTGCAAGTGTTCAGAGGAATGTCCAAGGATTGGAGAGACAATAAATTGCTATGTCAGCACAGGTTAAGCATACAAAATTGTGTTATCCTTACACTGGATTTCCAGTTTTCTGAAAAACCATTCAAATAACATCACTACTAGAGGGCTCTATTTCAAATAGGTAATTTTTCTTCCTCTTCTATTTTGTTTCTCACTCTAGAGGAACCATTTCAGCAGAATGTGTATCACTGTCAATTTCTTCAGAAATCACTTCTTTCTGTGAAATTTTATTTTTTCTAGTCATGTAACACTCAACAGTGAAAAGAGTTATACACTGAAAGCAATTCCACTCTCACAAGTGATAACTCTGCAGTGTTTCTGGATCAACGTTTTACACTATTTCCACACAACTCCAAAAGGAGAGCATACAGAGCCAGCAATGCATACTCCAGAGGTGGGAGACTTCTTGGACACCCGCATTTCTGGCAGTTTGACATGCAATCTCCTTCAAAGAAAGCACAATTTTTAAAGGGAAGCTCTCAAAAATACAAACTCAAGGAATGTTACTGGACATCCACAGCTAAAACCAAAACTTGTTTATTCCTAACCACCTTCACCCTCCAGCCCTGCCCCAGCCAGTGGCAACAGACAAGTAGTTCTGCACAATCCAGTGTAAAAGAACATCCATGTCTCGTCTGTGTCATTAAAAACAAGGAGTGCAACACCTCAAATTCTGTTGTGGCTTTGAAAAAAAAAAAAAAAACACCACCCCAAAAATCCACCTACATTCCTAAGTAGGTTTCAAAGAATTTGTCTTCAAGACAAACACATTGAGATTAAAATGTTATTTTCTGCCCACTGTAAAATCAGGAACGAACTACTTAGCATACAGCTGGAGGAGAGCTAAGCTGAGCCACAGTCTTCTCAGATTTGGGTTTGCTGTTTTAGGAGCTTGCTCACAAAAGTGTTCCAAGTTTTCCCTGTAGGTTTGTAGGTAATGTTGGGAGCAATCAGAACCACTCCCCCAGAATGGCACGAAATATTAAAAAAAAAAATTAAAAAAATTCATCAGCAGTGACCCAAAGAAGAGACACCTTGATCAGCAGGCTAGAATCCTCTGTGTTTAAAGTAAAACCTTCCTTGACATTGTGGAAAAAGTACACTTTCTTTCCTGCAAGTGTAAAACCAATAAAGCTTTGCAAGAATAGAATGTCATTGCTAGAAAGTCTTTTTTTTTTTTTAAAGCCATGATATACATTATTGATTTTAGTATTAGGTTAAAATAAAGATGGGAAAATTTTTGAAGGACAGGAATAAGAAAGAGAATACGATGACGCTCCAAAGACCTGGATAGGTTTTTGGCAGAAGAAAAAAACGAAAGCCAGCCTGCATCCTTGCATTTGCGTGCCTAAAGATAGTCTGAAGCTAAGCAAATTGGAATAGATTCATACATGAGTGGTTTATCTGCAGTTAGTTCTAGTATCAAGTTGTCAAATTTCATTTACCTGTTACACAGACTTGTATTAACATCAGTAAGTATCATCAATACCATTACTCAAATTACTTCAAAAATTTTAACTCCTTTCAGTTTTCTACGAGGTTTTTTCCTTTATTATTCAGGGGGTGAGGTGTGTACGTACTATAGTGATGAAGGTCATATGCAGTATTCTACAATTAGCTGTGTCAGAGCTATGTATCTTTCCAGTTCACTCTTTACATTTTCTCTAATATTTGGTCCTTCTTCTACAAAGGTGAAACTCTGGCATAATGTCTGGCATATGCCAAACATAAAGGATGAAATGAGGCGGTCTGGAGAGCTACAAGTGTTCACCCTGTCCTCCCCCATATTTAGAGACTGGTCCCCACTTTCCATTTTCTTTCTTGGGTTTACAAATTCTTCTCTTCACCTTGTACTCTAATTAACTTGCACATTATTGAAGAATTCGGGTGTATCATTGCCAAAAACGCTTCCAAAACTGTATCTCCTTTCCGAATATACTAAATTGCTTTGCTATTTTCAACTCGTACAGTACCATCCACTGTTACACGGGTTTATTAAATGTCTCTAAGGTCAGACTTACAGAAAATACAAGTATGTGAAATTGCATTAGTGGACAGAGAAAATATAGTACTTAGTCTTCTTTCCAGCTTGACTTCTGTTTCTTCTTTAGTTCTGCTATTGACCCCGCTTTGTCCACACATTATAAATCATCATTCTTAATAAAAGTAGAGGTAAAACTTTTGTTAAACTTTACTAGTATTAAACAGACTACCTTCTTATTTACCATTTGCACCATACTGCAGCTATTTATATCTGTCTAACTGTCAAGCTCTACATTTACATTTTATGGCTACAAAAACCTTTTAATTTTCCTTTCAAGATCTACTTCAACTTGACTTTGGAAATCCTCACTTCATATCTTTTTGTTTAGTTTTCTTTATTCTGGATCAACCTCCCCTTCCCATTTATTCCTGTAAGTTCTTCACTACTCCCAGTATTTTGAGTAGTTTATGTAGTGAGTCTGAATGAATTTCCTCAAAGCACTCGAATACAAACTTTTTCTGCCTTTTTGGGAAGCAGAATTTTACATCTCTGATTCAAAGAAATTCCACACCGACATCCATGTGTCCAAGTCACAACAGCACTAACTGTGATAACTCTCATCTTTTGCCCTCTTTTGCTGAACACTGTCACAGCAATTTGTTATCCCTATTCATTCTCAGATTCTTTGGGGCAGTGAAAAGAAATATGATAATTGAATTTTTAAATCATTCATGTTACATATAATATAAAAATAATACCTTTAATTGAGTTTTTGCAGATGCCATTTTTTCTACCGCAGCAAGTTCATATAGATGTTTGTAGTCAACAGGTTTATACTTCTGGCTGCAAAGACCATTTCTCACAGGAACAACCAGATTTTCTAGTTATCACATAAAACACATACAGTCATTTCAAATTCTTGATATATTTTAAACTTGAGTCACAAAATGAAAGCATTATAGATAGCAATTAGAAACAGTATATTGTAAATATTAAAAGTTTCCACAATAAAGAGATTGTTAGCTGGTGAGTAAGAATTTGAAACAAACATAAGCTAGCAGAAGTTATATAAGAAACATTACCCATTTGTCTGTTTACAAAGAGTTTATTTTAAGTTTCTTTTATATGTGAACTTAAAGAATAATTCACTTTAAACTTGGTTTACTGGAATATTAGTAAGGTCTAATACAAAAATACATAAGTATATGCATTCTAGAGGACATGCAGAGATATATTATTCTCTATATACCTTACACAAGAAATGTTCAGTAGTTTGATCCACTAATTTCTTCCATTTTATCCCTTCTATAAGCTTAGTATAAATAATCTCCTTTCTCACAGTGTTTAGGCCTTTAGGTAGCTTTGTTCATCTGCAGGCTTTTATCATCAATCCAAATTTAAAGTTCTCAACCCTAAGCTAGCAAGATTTCACGTCAAGATTTTTTTTCCTTCTGTCTGAGACTTCTTACAATAGTGTCGAGCAGAGATTCTGGAACACCATTCCATGTTCAAAGAAGCAAAAGTTCAGTTACCAAACCCTCTGCAAAGCTACTCATTCAGTTCCTCCTCCTAAGTCTATTACTCCTTCATCACTGCTCCCAAAGGCTTACAGCCACTTCTGGTCTGCCAGCAGTCCTTCCGGGCAGCGACATCAGTGCCCACACACATGAGCAGCAGGGCATGGCAGCAGCTTCAGGGCTGTGCCACAACATTTCTAATTCAGGCTCCCTGCAAGCAAAGGCCTGGGAGCACCTGGGAGGGAAGTCAGCAGATGTATCCTGTCACAGTCAGTAGAAAAGAACCAGCAACTGTTGCTAGTGCTACTAGTGACATTAACTACTGCTAGAAGTCATTAAGCACAACTCGTTGGTATAGCGCCTGTGAATCTCATGATCTTTGAAAAGCCTGATAGTGTGATGTTCCAGCATCAGAGATCCTCAGTTAATCTCAGGATTGCATACTGTGATGCAGGCAAGTGTCAGAACAAAGGTGGGACACTGTCATCTTCCTGAGGGGATAACGATCTAAATCTCTCCCTGCAGCACCCATTGCAGAGTCCTCTGTGAGCACCTAGCATCAGTGGTTTTGGACATGGTCTCCATGCACCCTACATGCATGTCAACGCACACACTGACAAAGTCCTCACACTACAGTCAGCTTGTAGCTTTGCCACTCCTCCTTTGGATCAAGAACTGGAAGTTACTCCTAAACCATTTCATTAGCGTGGATGTCTCACAGCGCTTGTTCTGAATTGTGGTATAGCTATCCAGGGCCAGGACCCCTGTCTGGGTATGGCACTCACAACTGCAATATGCTGACCAATTTTCTTTGGCCTGTCAGCATTGTCATCTCCTTTAAGTACTCAATGAAATTACAGTTTGCTGTCCCTGTTTGACAGCTCTCTCTCACCACTGGCTTCCGAAACCCTGCTTTCTCTATGCCAGCTTTATTCCTCAGCACAGTGTAGTAAGGATAAGAGACATGATCAAAGAAAAAATTCATGTAATCTTTTTTGCACCCTTTCTCACAGTAGACAATTAGAGAAGAGGGTTGACAACAAAAAGCATGGAAAAACAGGACGAAAAACGTAAAAGTGTATACTGATGTATAGGAAGCAACAACGAATACAGTGCAGAAAACTAGGAAGGGCGAATGAACCATCCCACTGAACGAACAGATGGAGGACACAAGGAACGCTGCAACACAACAGGGAGAAGCACTGTTTTTCTTTGGTCAGGTTGTCTTCATCTGTTCTAACCACAGAAAAATGTATCAGAGCAGTGAATAAGCAGAGGGAATCCATTTACTTAAAAAGGTTAAATTTGGTGGTACCTAGATTAAAAAAAAAGCTGTTACTATGTTGGGTTTCTGAACAAAAAGAGCTTGAAGCAACGTTTGGAAACCTTAGCCTTGTCTCTGAAAGTCCCAAGTTCAATTTAGCAACATTCTACACTCTAAGTTTTATATAACACAAATATACATAGCTACATACAGAACTAATGTAAGAGAAAGTAGGTACCCGAGGTACTTCCTCAGGTAACTCATCTCCACCAACTTAATGTCCCTCGCACCTAAGTAAAGAATGAGGAGTGAAAGACAGGTTCAACTTCCAAACCGTTAACCCCGAATAATTTAATTTGATCTTTGCTTTCGATATGCTTTTTCCTTTAGCCTGTATATCTGAACCTTATGAATCCTTGCTATTAATCTTTATCTGTTTCTTCTTCTATTGAGGACTTTGAGGAATTTTCTGAAGTCTATCCACGTGATATTAACTCCAAAATCAGGGTCTTGGCATATAGGATGCAACCTTTGTATTTAATAGGTAATGTATTAGATGTGTCTTGTATTTTACAAAGAAAATAAATTTTGTATATTTTATATGCATGTATAAACTCACAAATATATACACATTTATATACACATTAATAAAAATATAAAATATTAAACTTTTAGATTTAAAAATGCTTTTGCACAATTTGGGTGGAACTGGGTGATCTGTAAGGTCCCTTCCAACCCAAACTAGCCTGTGATTCTATTATCAGAATGCTATAGCGGCTTCCATATGCAGCTATTAATTGCAGAGCATTTCATAAGAACTTTTATTCTAGATTGTGATAAAACAATTAGATTTGAACACAATCACACACATACCTACATCACTAATCCTATGAGTTGTAAAGAATGTTCCATGGTCCGGTTCACTCATTTTTATTTTTTTGTATCTGTTGAGAAACAAACAGGTATTTTGAGAATGCCAACATTGTGGAAGCAAGCTAAAAACACATTCAAAAAAACACACGTTGTTTCCTGAGGAGAGGGGACACACCTCATTAAAAAAGTAATTAGACAAAAATTCCACATGTTCACCTTTCATTTTAAGCAGTATTTCATGTGCCTCATATCACTGAGCAGCTAAGAAAAAGAAAACAAAATATTATTTCTTAATGAATCTGTAAAGCTGTCACATAGATCACCTATTCTTGGCTTTGTGCTTTTTCATAATACAACAATCCTATTGACCCAAATGTAAGGCAAGTTTTTGAGGTGTTCCTTGCTTTAGAAATTAAGCCTGAGGAGATCTCTCCTTGTATTTAGAGACTGTGGTTTATGCACAGACCCCAATACACCCCCTTTAAGAGTCTCTGTTAACACCTGTCCACCCAAGTCAGCTCTCTCAGCAACAGTGGCTTAGTTCCTGTTGAGCAACAACAACAGGCACCATGTACCAAGTATTCACATCATCTCAGGATAAACTTGACATTTAGGATGCAAGAAGATATACAACGTAGTAAAGAACTCTGATGTCTTAAAACCCTTACTTTCACCTCAGTTAAGCATGCATGGGCACCAGCACAGGTCTTGCATACAAAGAAAAGCAATACAGAAAGGGAAGGTCATGTCCAGGCAGCCTCCCCACAAACCCAGCTCTACCTCGACAAAATTCACTAGAGACAAAAATCCATCCACTTTGCCACACCTTTGACATTTGTCTGGTCCCACAGCAAGTAGCAATACAGTAAACCAGCAAAACCTGTTAACTTACGTATTGTAGAGTTCTTTTTCTGCTATTCTTGCGAGTTGAACTAGTTTATCCATACAAATTCCAAGGATGGCACAACGCAACAAGGAGGAGGGAAGGAAGAGCAGCAGAAGCAACGGAAAGGGAACTACTCTGACAGAGATCTATTAATTTCAGTCAAATAAAATTGTGAAACTGCAGCCAAATATACTTCGCATTGTACTTTCCTGTGAGCTATGTTTCTTCATGACACCACTCTGTACTGCAGAATCATCAAAAACAGCTAAAGTGTAAAAATCTGATCTAGATGGACAACAGTTTTGTGAATGAGCTTCATTATTACCGTAAACAAAGGGCAAGTGCAGTTGAAATTACAGCCACAATAGTACACACACACACACACTACTTTTCCTGTGGCTCAAAGTCAGTTTGATATTAATTCTGTACATGTTAACTATCCAAGCTACAAGGCCAATAAAACCCTTGACCACCAGGCTTTGTACAGCGAACACTCCATGACCAAACCAAGCAGAAAACAGTGAGCACTCACTGATAAAGTGTGACATTTCTCAGTGCTTCTTCATGCATATTCTTCAACGTTATTTAACAGTGCTATGAAACTGTCCCTTGCACCAAACCAAAAGTATCAGTCTAAACGTCATCTGTCTTCACCCAAGAGTGACCACTCACTAACAATAAAGGCACTTTTTCAAATTTGTTCTGAAAGTAATTGACAGTAGCAGTTGGTCAGAGCTACATTGAACATCATCATCCGACCGCAAAGACTGAACTTCAAGATACACAAGAGTAAGAAAACATGACAATATATGAGGAAGTTAATTCCCCTTTTGAAAGATTAATGTGTATTTTACAATCTAATAGTCGCCTGTGAAGAAATTCATAGCTCTGTCCCATAGTCTACACACTCCTAAAAAGTCAAGGGAAAAAGAAAGGAAGAAAAAGGCTAGCACACTCTTACTGTTGACTCCATTTTTCTCCACTTATTATTTGGTTTCAACTTGTAACCATATAACACTGCCAAATTCATCCAGACAAATGAGGTAATTCTCCATATCACAAGCAAATTTGGCCTGTTTGTCATGGTAATGTTTTATTTATACATGAAATTATCTACATTTAATTTTCTAACTGCATATGTATTTCAGTTGGAACAGATTTTTTTAGAAATCAAATTAATTACTTAACACAGTAAAGTATGGGATTTACCTTACTTATTCCTTCAAGGTGCACAAAGTTTAAATGTTGCTTCTTTTCCCCCTAAAGACAAACTATATTTTCTGCTTCTTCTTAGAAAGGTCAACTACACACAGGCTTGTCTTTCTCTGTTTCTTGGAGGAATCACTGGAAATATAACTGGAAGAAGAAATGCTCAACCACCAACACACAAATCTTTAAGCTATAAGCTGATCAAAGGCATTTAAAGGAAATTTGTATTCAGTTTGTTTACAAGTCTGTAAATTAGGCTTAGTTTAGTATCCCCAGTGTCATAATTCCCTTAGACTTCCAGCCTCCAAAATCTTCTTCCCTGGAGGAAGGGGAAGCAGACACATCATGAAATTCTGTAGTTAAAAGATAGGCCAGAGGGGCAATCTCAAAACAAAGAGTGAAACCCTGCAAGCTGACATAATTTTCCACTGAATTCTATAATAGTCGGCAGTGAATTATGTGATGCAATCTTCCACTGAATTTATAGTCATTAAGGTTGAACAGGAAGACTTAAAACACTAACAATAAAAGCTCAAAAAGTAGGAAAAAGCCTATAAGTAAACTCAAAAGATTTGTTTAGTGCTATTTTTCAATTATCTCTTCTTAAGGCTTTCAATGTGAATCACAAAGAAACAAAACCAGGCCTTTTTTTTTTTCTTTGACGAATTTTACCCTTCCCTTGAAGAGTAAATCAACCACACATCCGAATTTTGAGAAAAGAGCAAACATCACAATATAATGAAATTCTTTATTTCAAAGCTTTTTTGATTGACTAGTCTAAACCAGACTTTCATACATCTCTCTCTTAGAAAGCCCATAAGTCATCACAATTCGTAGCCTCATTCAGGAAGACGTGAACATTTAACTGTGGCTTGATATTTCTATAACCCTATTAATACTCTTACTGACGTAAAAATGAAGAGTAACTGCACTGTCTCTTCTTCTACCGTCAAATATAAGCTATATTTACACAGAGCCAAGAAAACAAGGGAGAAGAATGAACACAAATAGTCTGAAGGAGTATGACCGTTCTCCAGTGGAGCCACTCTACAGATCAGCAGCATGATTTTTAAACAACAGCAAGCTCTCCAGGGTTTTCTGTGTACTATTGTTCATGTTCACACAGCAATGTTGATTTTCCTTAGCAGAGATATCAGCAAGGCTACCATGTTCTGAGATTCTGCAAACAGAAATAAATGTATCTCTATCAGACTTCAAGTGGATTGTCTGCACACAATTTGCGGAATCATTTGGACTTACTGGATTTGTAACAGCCCAGTGACAGCAGCAGCTTTGACCAAGTTGCCAAAACTCCTCAGATTAAAAGCAGGAAAATATATCTACAAAGGAAAATGAAACACGGAATAGTCCTAACTACAGAGCGAGACATCAAAGTCTCTTGCAAAGTCAAAATCAGAGATTTGCAACAATGAAAACTGTCTTGGCTTTGCCTCCTAGCTCTTGCAATTCTCGGCATCCAGTTTCCCCGTGCTTCAGTTAGAGGAGGACTCAGTGGTACATTTGAGTACAGCGGTACAAAATAAGCTTTTTATCCAAAATATTCTCTGACTCTGCTCTCTGCACAAGGTTAGTCCTTCAAAGGGCACTTAAGCCTCCATCATCAGTTCTACAGTCTGTATTCATTCATACCAGTATTACAGTAGTGATACTTTCTTTTGAAACGGGCAAATGCTGTCAGGCAGTATTCTTCGAGCACAGGGGTTGCATCAGTAGCCGGAGGAAATCCCTGCTGATGTTCATCTCCCCGGGCCAAGGGGAAAAAAAAACAAGTGATTCGGCAATTTCAGAGAGCATAAAATCTACATCCATTTTTCATTCCTACAAGCATAATCCATGGTAAATCATAGGTAGCAGAATTTTTTTTCTACTGCCTCTTGCATTTCCACTCTATTTCATAGGAAGTAATTAAAATATTTCAGGAGGTATTTTAGTTTTTAAACAAGAGCCACTGGATTTTGCATCTCAATACATCTGACAGTGCCTTTAAGCACCTTTATTGTTTTGCTCTTGAAGAGACCATTGGAATTTTTGCATTTTACAACCCTAAAAGAGTAATTTCCACTATGTCAATGCTCTCATTAAATTCTGAGATCTGTTAGTATTTCTCCTAGTTGTGAGAGTCTGTATTAAAAGGGGATAGCCCAGTACATTTACATCATAATGACAATTTCACAAAGATCTAGTTATTTATAGGTTTAAAGACGACAAATTCAATTGATAGTGGTGGGTTAATTCTGGGGGTGCTTGCTAAACCTCTACCCTGGAAGAGCCCTGTCAACTTCAGTTGAAATTTTGCACTGAATGAATACTACAGCTCACAACCGAGACTTTACATTTCATGGTGAAAATCATTAATTTTTAAAGGTTTGCAGCTGCTTGAACAGAACTAATGAGTTATAGCTAATGATTTTTTTCCACGCACCTCTGTTTTTGAAGCTGAAATACCTAAAAGTGCAGAAATATCAATTTCAGTAAGAGTTCACTGCCCTCAAAATATTTCCACCTTCATAGATTACAACAGAATAGCTTTAATTTGCATATGTCTTTGCTAAAGGAAGATTTTTCAGTAACTAACTCCTTAGAACACAAGTAACTTCACTTTTCTTGCTCTGGTACTCATAGTATATTTTCATCAGGAATAGGTTTGTTTCTGTGGGGTTTTTTAGCAATTAGTTTATTAACATCCATAAAATGCAGCTTGAACCAAACAGACTATCCAGGAACTTGGTCAATGCACTTAATATTAGTGACCAGAAGATTAAGAAAGATTCAAGAAGGTTGACATCTTAGCACTTAAACTCATAAACTACTCTTTAGAATACAGCCACTAGGAAATTTGAGTACCAATTACAAAAGAGAAAAGGACCTTCCCCTCCTTTAAACACTGTATCCCAGTGGTTAGGCATAACAAGGCATGAAGGAGCAAAACTTCATTTTCCAATGTCCTTTCTGAAGGGTCTCCTAAGCATTGGAACCACAAGGATTCCCACATACTGGATGGTTGTCTTCTCCGTACATACTCAGGGACAATCTGTTCTGAGGGTTTTTGAATAGTGCCTACAGCTCACATCCAAATACCCTAAACCAAAATGAGGTATTGTGCCATTTGAGTGTTTAACCAAAAACACTTCATCCCATAACTCAAAATTTAATAAATAAATTCCATCTGGGTTCCCCTTCTTGGCTCTGCCCCAACTCCAGAAGCCCCCTGGGCCAACAGCATGAGGAGGTACTGGCTTTGTCACAGTGCCCCACAAGGCTCTGACTCACAGCACCTAGGGCATGCCACACTGCTGATCCCAAGCGGTACTTACAAAGCTGTTAATGCTCTGTGTCACAGAACGTTGTGTCCTTCCAGGAAAACACCTGGCCGACTGCGTGCCCTAACACCACTAGCACACGCGGAGCCAGGCAGCCAGGCAGGATGACTACGCTCCCCCCTTGCTGGCAGACGCAAGCTCAAGTCCCAGCTAACAGGCAGCACAAGCCAAGGCCTTCCTCCCGTTCACTGTGGAAGGTGCTCCAAAGCCTACTGGTGAGCGCAAGCTTGTCTCCAAACACCTTCAATGCAATGAAGCTTCAGCTCAGGTTTGTTCTCAAGAACAAGCAAGGACAGGCTGAAAGAGAGTGGTTCAAGTACCCGAGAGCACCGATGAGACGTGGAGCTACCTCCTGTCACCATGTGAGTGCAAGGACTGGTCAGGAGTTGTAACTAACAGCAAAATCAGACTGACTTCTCACGCATGGAGAAGTGCTTTGCTCTCCACCCATGCTATGATAAACAGGATAGCATTTTTAGGAAAGATACTACAACCATGGAGTCCAAGCCTGGAGACCTAAGCAGCAGGAGAAGGGCAAAGGAGTGTATTAGCTGGAGAACGAAGTACTAGACAACTCAGCAGATTTGGAGGAAAGCTTTAAAAGAAGAAAAAAGCTGCATTAAGGAGCTCCGCCAATTAGAATTACGTGCTGAATAATTGCATAGGAGGATGCAAACTATCTTTCGTAAATATCCTCAATCTGTATCCAAGTTTGACAGACTAAGCAGTGCCTTGCACAGACAAACCCATACTTTCCATCCCCAGTGTGATTTCCAAGCTGGCTTCTGTTTACTGCCTTCCCCATAAGCTCACAGTACCTGTTTCGACTGCGTTGTACATGGTCAAAGCACAACAGCAAGGGATGTAAAAATAAATTGAAAGAAAAACAGGTCAGGAACTTCAGCTGGAAATAAACAGTTTCATTACTGCATCAAACCTTCAGTAGGGTTAAGATCTTATCAGGATAAATAAAACAAATCAGGCTGAAGAGACATTTCCAAATTATGAGCAATATAAAGGTGGGACAAAACATGTCTTTAGAAAAATAACTGCACAAGGAGCTAACAATCTAGTCTCTCATAAGCTTAAAAGAAATTCTATTCCTCTGCTATAGACAGTCAGCCTTCCTCCTGCCTGCTTCTAGGTTTCTGACCACCCTAGCACTACTTCTATTGCTAAACTTGGGAAGAGAGTACTACACAGTGACTCCTGCCTAACCCTACATGAAGGCAAAAAAACCTTACCTTATGCATGAAAAATGGGGAGTACTTGAAAGCTTTAAGAAGATTGGATCCATTGCACCCGCTTCCCTCTATAAAAACCTTTTATTACTGTTCCCTGCCCAGCTGCTGTGTTAGCGTCATTCTCCTGTATTACACATTTTGGGAACCATCATCCTAATTTGGGTCCATTGGGCCAGCTTTAAATGACAAGCTTCTTCCAACACAAGAAATGTTGTCCTTTTTGAGAAATAAGGATGGACACTAGTAAGGTTAGCAGCAGCATAGCAACCCCTCTGGTTTATTCACTTACCCCTTTGGCAAACTGTAAATATATCTTCTTTTTACTGACATGTTTCTGATATAATGTCAGCTTTTAACAAAGCTTCACATATTTGCCTTAGCTTCCACTCCTTTGAAAAGAAAGCAGGAGAGTACATCAGAACTTATGCAAAAAAACTACTGGCCGTTTTCTGTAATTTTAAGGCTACTGTGTTTGATTAAATAAGTGCTTATTCCCTTCCAGACTACCCATTTCTCTCTTCTGCAATGTTGTCATACATCTGTATTTGATCTCAGCCTTTTACCGCACGTTGTTTTCTATTACCACAAATTCAACATTATGACTTCGCTAAAACACTGCAAATGAATGTTAAGATGGTTTTGGAAAGGGCAAGATCTGTATAAACCTGTATTTCATCTTCAGTAACCAAAATGACAAAAGCACTGCAAGTTAAATTTATTTCTGCTTTAATGCTGATACATCTAAAAACCTCTTCAATACTATAAAAGTTCATCTGAGCCTGAATTAAGATACCCTGCTTCAAGGCTTTGTTCAAACTTCAGTGCCGCCTCTAGGGTGGAAGTCCCGATGCATCTTAGAAAGAAACAGTACAAAGGACAAAACAGACATCGAACAGAAGCCTTTAGCACACAGAACACTGTCCCCCAAGAATGCTAAATCAGCTACGCCTACAAATAGCCATGACTAAACCTTTTAGTAACAGTAAAAAGGACAAGGTTGACCAATCCTGTTTCTGCTCCTGTTGATAATTTTGAATCTCACTACAATTCAGGACACTTCTAGGTAATGACAAATATGATCGCTTAGAAGATTATGCTTCCAATTCAACTAAACACTTCAGTGCATTCTAAATGTAAATGCTTGTGCCTGAGGTATATGACTTAAGTATATTCTTAAATACGTGAACACCGAACATTAAGGCAAGGTCCTACTCTCCCTTTCATTTAAATAGAAATTAAACTCTGCAAGTGTTAGTCAGCACTTCTGGAGCAGGCAGAGTCTGCAGTCTGCCAGTCCCACCCTGCCACATGTTGCTGCTGGTGATGATTCATGCCCACTGCGGGTCCCACTTCCACAAGCATGAGGCCTCCCCGTGAGTTTAACCATTAACTTCAGAGGAGCCGACCTCTCACTGCCTCAGCTGAGCAAGTCATTTCATACATAAATCTTTGCAGATTCGGGTCATGAGTGTCATTTTTTCCTCTCAGCTAAACTGCTGCTAATCAACAGAAAGGCAAAATTACTGGGGGTGAGGCAGTGTTTAACGACCTGGACATGCTATTTAAAACAAAACTTTCTGTGCATGTTTTAAATCAGTCAAGTTATTAAATGTAAAATCAGTAATATGAAGCCATATCAACTCTGTGCAAAATACAATTTAACAGCATAATCAATGACAGTTTAATTGCTACTTGTATTTTGTGCCAACAAAGGTCACTTAATTTCGCAACAGCAGGTGTTACATTCCTGTCAAATGGTTCAAGTAAATTACCAGTGGGCATAAACAGTTGAAAACCAGGAATGAGCCACTGACTTCACTGAAAACTTTCAGTACAAGATCAATGGGAACTTTGATTGTAGATTAAGGCAGATTTGTAAAACATCCAAATTCTGAGAAAAACACCCCAAACATACAAGTCTCTTATTTTCAGTGCTCTCTTTGGAACATTTGGAGAGTTCTTAAATATTTTGTGAAAGATTTTTTCCTAGATTTTAAAGTTTAAAGGAAATGTTAATTGCTTAGCTACTCCATTCAAAAGAGAGGAATATCAACATGCAGTTGTTGGAACCCTCTGCTCCTAATTATTGTTAGGGATAAGAGGCATGGAGTAAAAACAAACAAATAACCAGCTTTATCCCTTAATCAGATCCATTCTCTTCTTCTAGTTGAACTATCTGAAAATGGCACCCATCCAGAACGTTCTAATCTTGCAGCAGTCAATCCTTTCCCCAGAGAGAAAATACACAGTATAATACTTTTATCATTCAGTGTCAAAACAGTTGCTACAGAAGTCCCATAGTTTGATTATCATTTAAATTTGCATTCCCTAAAGAAAGAATTATGGATACGTTTGAAAAAGTCAAGTATCAGAAATTGTACGTTCCAAGACAGACATAGTCCTTTTTGTCTATGATAATCTCATTACTTCCTCATTAAGTAAAACTTAATCCAAAGTAGGAAGATCAATTTGAGTAACACTTAAAACAATCAGCTTCATGGAACACACTGTCACACTGCAGAGGGGGGAGGAAATAGCTCATCTGCTTTCTCAGTATCTGTACATTACAAAAGAACTACTACTCCCCCTCCACCTTTGAATATTCTAAGTAGCAATCTAAGATAAAATAAACTTTGAAAACACTTCATGTAGAAAAAAATGCAACAAGCAAATAAAAGAAGGTAAGTAAACTTTTTACAAGTTGACAAGGGACATAAAAAGGGTAGCAAATGAAGTCATCCATGCCCACCACGCAAGCCTGAATCAAGTGAGCCAGCTGGCATTCTGTCCTGTTGTTTTGAACAGACCACCCACAAGCCATTCTCACTGACCAAACGCACCACTTCAAAGGCACCAGCTGCAGGCAGCACACCTGGCAATTGCCAAGTTTCACTGAAAGAGAGGATGAAATGAGAAATGCTATAATGCTTTCAGCAGTTAATTATCATAGACAGTAGTTAGTTATCATCGACTGGGTTGGACTGGAAGGGACTTACAGATCCCCCAGTCTCACCCCCCTGCCCCGGGCAGGGACCCCTTCCACCAGCCCAGGCTGCTCCAAGCCCCATCCAACCTGGCCTTGAACCCTGCCAGGGAGGGGGCAGCCACAGCTTCTCTGGGCATGTGGCTGGGCAATCCTGGACAAAATTCTGCTTTGCTGAGCTAAAGGCAAAAATCCCAAGGCATCATTTACAGACTGTTGGATTTGAACACAAGAAATCTGCAGAGTTTTACTGCCTACTTTTTCATATTATTAACGTTCCATCTAGCTTCCTATTTATTACCTCCATTATAACAAAAACTAAGTCACAAATTAAACAATATGCTTCAACATATTCATTTAAAGACTTATTGGAAGATGTAAGTCTGAGTTATCCATTATAGCACCCTACAATTTCCTTCATTACTTAAGAAATAACAAATGTACAGTTAAATCAACCTTTAACTGTCCAACTCTTAAAGCATATCTGCTTATTTGCTAGCCTATGTGGAAAGCAGGATATTTGTAATAGTGCAGTGAGCAACTTGCCACTCTGCTGCTCTGGCATCCATCAGATAAAACACTTAAATCTACATTACTCATTTAGCACACCAGAAGTAAAGATGCTATAATAGAAAACCACCATAGAATCAATGTTCCCTCCATTACAACGAAGTATTTAGGCTTTGCCTTGACTACTTTCTTTTTGCTTTTCCTTATTTCAATTAACGAAAAACAAATCCAAAGCAGTAAACCTCGTAAGGAAGTTGATATTAGTGGAACAAAATATTGCAGTTTCATTCTCTCAAGACCTACCAGTTTAGCCACCCATATAAAACCAATACGGTTTTTTTTCTTTTTTAAACCAAAAAAGATTCGATTTGCATGAACAAGGGAGATTAGACCCAACAGTGCAGAAAAGTGCTGAGAAGTCATTTTCTTGTTTAGAATTTCTTTGCTTAATGGCACCAGTAAAATGATGCTCCTGGTCAAAAATTTGACCTGCCTTCTAGCTGCTAAAGTGAATCAGATGAATTCTTCTTGCTTATATATAAGCCAGAACATTTAACTTCATGGTAAAAAAATAAATGAAACTATCACCTTGGTAACTCAAAAAAAATGCATTCTTTCTCTAACAGGTGGCACCCAGCGCTGTGCAAGGCACTGCACTTCAAACTGAACCTGTATGGAAATTAAAAACCACAGTATTTTCACCATTTAAAATATATTTCAGAACAAAGTCATATTATCCATACGGATCATTCCAAATTGTGTAAGAAAAAATATCTGCCTGTTTATTTACATATAAAAGTCTGTGCCAATCTTCTTCCCATGCACTTAGACTTTCTCCTGAGGACTGTGTTCTGCAAGACAATGGCCACTCTAGTCTGGATCCAACCCAGCACACAGCTGCATGTGTAAGCTTTAAAACATCAAAGTATTTTGTAAAGTCTAGGTCAGTATTAAATATTCTTGACACTATACCAATATACAAGAGGAAGCAAACAATCATATTCCTAAGAGAACGAGCACACATTTAAAAAAAAAAAAAAAAAAAACAAA
>Ga0065711_1002371_pt1 | contig 34354 bp, 13 predicted proteins | sample Hoacrofraction12_FD_59098 | JGI IMG/M metagenome (GOLD analysis project Ga0065711, IMG submission 59098) | Hoatzin crop microbial communities from Cojedes, Venezuela - Epithelial fraction 12 v2 (version 2) | ecosystem: Host-associated > Birds > Digestive system > Esophagus > Crop | place... | reverse complement strand
TGGGGGACACCACTTGTTACCAGCCTCCAACTAGACTCAGCGCCGCTGATGACAACCCTCTGAGTTCTGCCATTCAGCCAGTTCTCAATCCACCTCACCGACCACTCATCCAGCCCACACTTCCTGAGCTTGCCTGTGAGGACCTTACGGGAGACAGTGTCAAAAGCCTTGCTGAAGTCAAGGTAGCCAAGGGTGTTTGGAACTAGCAGCATAAGTCACTGCTAATGTCATACATGCACAGATGTTTAAAAAAAAACACCCTTAAAGCAAGTACATATGTTTTAACGATTGTTGTGGTGGCAATCACTGAAAGCAAGACAAAAGTTTAAAGTATCATTTTATACAACATTGCATTGAACACATACTAAATTTGTGGTGGTGTGATTGTAAAAAAGATTGTTTCCCACACAATACACAGACATGACTTCATATATTTTCAGGCAGTCATCTGTTGCTTGTTAGACTCTTAACATTTTTTTTTAGTCTAATGATCCTCCAGCCATTACGCTCTCCGAGTATCTTAAATTATAGGCAACAAATGATCTACGGGAAACAGAACCTGTTCCCCAGATCCCTGTTAGTGCATTTGCACAACTCTGAACCTAATCCATGGATCTGACGTGCTGAATCATTGGCATAGAGTCCTGACTTTTCCTTTTGCAGGCTGGAAAGCACAAAAAGTAGCCTTTTGTTTTTGGCATAACAGATTGAGATATTCCCTGCTCAACAAAAAGATGGCTGCCAGGTCTGACTCAGCTGTGCAAAGTAATTAAAGGTCTCAGGAGTGAGCAAAAACCATATTAGAGAATTTCAAAGCTGAGGATTGGCTCCTGTTTGTTTACATTAGCAGTTTCCTAAAACCTACCATAGGATTGTTTGATTATGCTAATGCTGTAAGAGATGCATAATAAGCTTGAATAAAATAAAGACACCATCCCTGACTGACCTTCTAAGCCAGAAAGAAAATTAGCATATAGTGAATATTTCTAAATCTTTTCTTGGGTCTTTGGGTCTTTGTCATATGCAAATTGTGGATTTGATGGTAAGGTTAATATGGGAAAATTGGTCCTTGACTTTTTTTTGTTTTTTGCCAGTGGAATGAAAAGGCATCATGTAGTTTAAATATGTGATAGCTGCCTGGAAATACAAAAATGATTGAGACTCAAAAGCTTTCCTTATTTTGTTTCCAGCTAAATTCCACCCTTTCGAGTCAACAAAGGTAATTATCCTAATACTGACTACTCTGTGTATTCTTATTGTGATCCTGATAGACCTAATTTACCACTGACAGCACTAAAAGGATTCCCAATTTAGCTTGTTCTCCCATTCTCCTGATAACTCATTAGTGAGCCCTGGTTTTGCTTAATGCCTGCAATGCAAAGAGTGAATTGGTTTGCATAAATCATTCAGTGCCTTCAAGGGACAAAATATTTTGGCACACTCTTGAGTTTATATTTCCTTGGATTTCTGTTCAATGGATTTAGAGGACAATTTTACATTTTCCCCACAGGCAGACCCTATGCCTAGTTTGGTGCAAACACTGAATTTATGTTAAAGTAAGGCCATATCACTAAGCAAAGTTTTTAAGTACAGTCCGAGATGATATAGAATTGCACCCATCGGATTCTGCAGTGACCGGAGCAGCCTGTTAACTGGTGCATTGAATATGACCAAGAGTAATGATGATAACATCCCTAAATGAGATGTCTTGCATTTACTTCTGGATATCATTCGACCAGGTGAATGATCTGCTCAGCCTGGTGGCAGAGCTGAAGGAGGAAGTGGAGAGGTTGACGAGTATGAGGGAGTGTGAGGGGAAGATCATCTGGTGGAGCTGCACCCTGCCATCCCTGAGGCCAAGGCAGCAAGTGGAGGCTCCACAAGAAGCAAAGGACCCCCTACCCTCTTTCCTCCAAGCAGAAGGAGGGGACCTAAGAGACTGGGGGGAATGGAAACAGGTCCCTGCTCGGGGTGGCAGACAAATCGCCTCCTGTCCTCCCTCACCTCCCCAGTTGCCCTTAAGCAATAGATATGGGGCTCTGGAATGTGAGGGCCAGGCAAATGAGGATGTGGCGGAAGTCCATCTAGGGGGTTGCCTAAGATGAGTCAATTAGCCCCATGCATTATGACTGCCCCTGTTAAGAAATGTGATGCCCCTGGAAGGAGGATCCAGGGGAGCTACAGGCCTGTCAACCTGACCTCAGTACTGGGGAAGACTATAGAGTGGTTGATTAATCCTGAGTGCGCTCACCAGGCACGTGAAGGACAGCCAGGGGATCAGGCCCAGCCAGCATGGGTTCATGAAAGGCAGGTCCTGCTTGACAAACCTGATCTCCTTCTATGACCAGGTGACGCACCCAGTGGATGAGGGAAAGGCTGTGGATGTTATCTACCAGGACTTCAGTAAATCTTTTGATACTGTCTCCTACAGCATCCTCCTAGAGAAGCTGGCAGTTCACCGCTTAGACAGGTGTACTCTTCGCTGGGTAAAAATCTGGCTGGATGTCCAAGCCCAGTGAGTTGTGGTAATAGAAGTCAAATCCGGTTGGTGGCTGGTCACAAGCGATGTTACCCAAGGGCTCAGTTTTGGGACCAGTCTTGTTTAGCATCTTTATCAATGATCTGGATGAGGGGATTGAGTGCTCCCTCAGTAAGTTTGCAGGTGACACTAAACTGGGCGGGAGTGTCGATCTGCTTGAGGGTAGGAAGGCTCTGCAGAGGGATCTGGACAGACCAGATCAATGGTCCAAGGCCAACTGTATGAGGATCAACAAGGCCAAGTGCCAAGTCCTGCACTTTGGTCACACAACCCCATGCAACACTACAGGCTTGAAGAAGAGTGGGTGGAAAGCTGCCCGGCGGAAAAGGACCTTAGGGTGTTGGTCAACAGCTGGCTAAACATGAGCCTGCAGTGTGCCCAGGTGGCCAAGAAGGCCAATGGCATCCTGGCTTGTATCAGGAATAGTGTGGCCAGCAGGAGCAGGGAGGTGATCATACCCCTGTACTTGGCACTGGTGAGGCCCCACCTGGAGTACTGTGTTCAGTTTTGTGCCCCTCACTACAAGAAGGGCATTGAGTGGCTGGAGCATGTCCAGAGAAGGGCAACAAGTCTCAAGAAGGGTCTAGAGAACAAGTCTTATGGTAAGGAGTGGCTGAGGGAGCTGGGGCTGTTTGGTCTGGAGAAGAGAAGGCTGAGGGGGGACCTTATCGCTCTCTACAACTACCTGAAAGGAGGTTGTAGTAAGGCAGGTTTTGGTTTCTTTTCTCAAGTAACTAGCGATAGGATGAGAGGCAATGGCCTCAAGTTGCCTCAGGGGAGGTTTAGGTTAGATATAAGGAAAAATTTCTTTACTGAAAGAGTGGTCAGGCATTGGCACAGGCTGCCCAGGGAAGTGGTGGGGTCACCATCCCTGGAGGTGTTAAAAAAACATGTAGATGTGGTTCTTCAGGACATGGCTTACTAGGCATGGTGGTTTTGGGTTGACAGTTGGACTTAATGATCTGAGAGATGTCTTCCAACCTTAATGACTTCGATTCTTATTATTCTATTTCGCCAGCTGCTTAGAAAATCTCTGCATTTCCTATTTCAGTATACAGCTGTTTCTAATTTATAAAATTAATTAAATTTTGAGTAGTACAGGCTGATACTACTTGTTATGTCAGAGAGTGCATGTAAAGCCTAATTAAAATGATGGGGAATTGTTGAAAAGTGTAATTAATCAAATTAAAAAGAAATTCAAAATGTCTCACCATTATTGAGCAGAACATTATTGAGCAGCTCAAGTTGAATCTGCAAAGATACTTTGGTGATGTTACATCCTTATATTAAGTACTTTTTTATGATAACATGAAAGGCCTTTCAAATTTGTTTTTTGTTACATAATTTGGCTAAGTGAAGTTGAAACCAAAAAGTGAGCTGTCTCCTTTCTCCTCAGATTTTTTTTTGCCTCATGTTTTTATTCTACTGTTCCCCTTCCAAAAAGGTGGTGTCTCCTTTCCTCCCTGTACTGCTTATTTTGTTTTCATCTTTGTTAGTCATTCTTCTAGTGTATTTGGGGATAAGGTCTGCCTATTTATCGTCCCTTGTGCTTAAGTTGTCCTCTTTCTGGCAGCTTTTTTTTTTAACTTAGAGGTCTGACATGTAACTATGCCTGCCTTTTTTTTGTCTTTAGAGGACACATGGCTCACATACTTAGGTAAAATGCTTATGCAGAACTTATGTGCTCTTACCTCTTACACTGTTTTAGTATGCTTATATTTGAATCCAGTGCGAGGTAATATGAATTACAACCCCATTTATAATTTATAGGTGTTATGAGTCTCCAACATGCCCATATCCCCCAAATTACTTTCTGACAGAAAAATGCATATGGGAGGACTTTTTGTGGTGATGAGGGATTTCCAGCCTTGTGACAGTTCATGTGCAGTTCATCTTGACATCCCTACGAGACTTTTGGTTGTCTCTGCAATGTGCATGCAGACCTACTGTACTGCACATGTGGAGCATGTCTAGAAACTTGGATTTATTATAGATGAGCTCCACAAAATGTGCATACGTATTTCTGTCTGAAATCTGAAATAAATATTACAACATCTGTCAGTTGAACAGATTTTTTCCTGACCTGCTGAGATAGAGGTTTTGAATCTGAAATACAATGTTCACGTGACTTAACTCATCTCCATATACACAGGTGAGGATCATATGGTATAGGGATACTATGAGATAGGATGTTGCCTAGAGTAGTTTTGGTTATTGAAGAATCTCATACACAGATGTGCAATCATTCTATTTAAATGGTATCAAGACTTCACAAAAGCTCAAGAACTGATCAAACAAAAGAAGAGAGCCTAGAGCAATGTGATATAAAAGCTTAGGTATAAATGTCTCTTATGATCAAATATACTGAGGTTTACATGGCACTACGGTGATAGCACTACCATTGTAAACAAAAGTAGTAAAACAGTCATAGAATCTCTTAGGGAAAACAAATAATAGTGCAGTATGCTTTCAGGAGGAAAACCCTTATTCAGGAACAGAGTCTAGAGAAATGCCACAGGCAACTAAATTATGTGGCCTCCTAACAAACATCTCTGCTTGTCCACTAGGGCTAGTGAATTTCTTCGCTTTCAGCTTCACACTCTGAGTCAAATGCTGCAGATCTGGGGAACTGCACAGCCGTCGTCTTGCTGATACAAATGTTTGTAGTGTTATTGGGTATTTTAGCTCAGAGCTGAGAGGCGTGGAAGCACGTAAGCAGCTAGTGCTCTGAAAGGCAAGTGGAGCTATTTCTATGAAAATATGTAAAGGAAAAAAATCTAAGTAACTCCAAGGCCGATAAAAATAATGAATGAGCTATGCTGCCCCATTAGATGCCTTTTTTGGCTAGCTAAATAAGTTTATGCTTTACTGTTTCTGTTTGGTTTTGCTTCCTCCCAGCCCATCAAGAAATCTGCTGACAAAAGGGAAGATATTTTTCTTCCTTCCCTAGGAATATGCTATAAGGCTTAAAGGGAGCATGAAGAAACTTGCAAATAATTTCTTAACAATACCTTGTGCAGCATTAAAGACACTAACACATTAATTTCCCTTATGACTAGTGTGAGTCTCTGCCTGTCTCCCACCCCAAAAATGAACAACTTGTTAAAAACAGAGTTCAAGAGGTTTATGTCTCAGATGCCTCTCATTTAATTTTTGTGGGCATGTGCTCACATAAGGAAAGATATATTGATTATCACAGTGATCTACCACTCATTTTGAATAGACAGCAAGCTTGAACATCAGGCAGATTAAATTCTTTCAACAATCGGAATGAAACTTTTTAAACTGAGACTCAATTTTGTAGAAGATCGTAAGCAGCCTGAATGTCTGTCTGAAATGCAGAATATAAAGGCAGGCTCCTGCATGGTCAGGGAAACTAGGGAAATAAAGGGGAAAACTGGATTGTCACAAAGTGGAATGAAAAATACTGGTTTGTGGTTGTTTTTTTTTCTAAGCCACAGAGTATACGTTTGAAATGTCCAGAACTGAGCATATTCCCGGAGGTTGGTATGAAAGACCAACTCAGTGAGGACTCTCAGCAGACGCTGCACACTGTGGGTAAAAGGCCTGATCCTGCAGCAACTGAGGGTACCTAAAAGACTTTCAGGCTTTAGACCGTGATGGTGTACTAGGTCAACTACTCACAGGCTGAAATTGTAAACAGACCTTGATGTCCACTGTAGTTGATTAGCTAAGAAATGTTTACATTTTCTTAAGGTTTCTGTATTCCTGTATTTTTATAGGCCATTTCTTACATAACAGATTATTCGTATTTCGGAAAAAATCTTTGATTGTCAGATTTCTGTTGAAAGCAATCGTGCCTCCTCTGGCTTCTGTTACAAACTGCAGAAATGCTGCCCTATGAGGGTGTAGGGGAGGACTGCTCCAGAAAGGGAAGAGTGAAGTTAACAGGAGAAAGAGACTAAAGATGATAAATAAAGAAGCTGCTACCTGTTGGAGGAACTGTTAGAGGATGGGGAGGATCTTTCCTGTTCTCTGAGCTTGATGAGATATTTTGGAGGTGCAAGAGAGGCTGAGAGAGCTGGTTTAAGTTTCCTTTCAGCTTTTGTTCTCACATATGTATTTTACAACATGCAGATCATCACAGGGATTTTTTAAGTGTATGACCCAAAGTTCTTACGGGTACATAGATATAGAGACACGATATCTGTTTACCTCACAGGCTGTAATGGTTCTGGGAGAAACAGTTTCTACTGGGAAAGTTTGAACAACTTTTATATGATCTTCTATTCTTTTATGCAAAAAACAGACTATGCTCTACTAAAAACGTTAAAATATCGAAAAGAAGCTAAGTGACAGTTACTTCTCTGAAATACAATAAAAGCTGTGCTGTCCTGCTGTTACTGTTGCCAGATTCATATGCCAAACAAAAGACAATGTATTTTTTTTCAGACATTTCCCTGAATCAGCATAAAGCTTGAAATAAAAGCTATATCATATTATTCGCTTTGAATCTTAATCTCTTTTCCTTGTCAGGTCCCTGCCGTTAGTTTAGCATATTTAAATATTTTTTATTAGAAAAAAGGCATGTCTATCCACTGCAATCATGTAGCTATTAGAAGAGCAAATATCATTACAGCTCAAACAGAAGTGAAACCCGAGAGAGACAAGGTTTAAATTCAGAATAATGCAGTTTTCAATTTAGTTGAAAACAGGGTGGATTATGAGTTGTTTGTGACTACCACTTCACTGTTTATTTTGCTGAAGATTTGCAGTGGTAATTAAATGATGACTTCCAAGAAGTGCTGAGTATCCATAGAAATAAATAGAACCTGTCTTTATAGACACAGAGATGAAATGAAGGTATTTAGGGAGTGAGAGTTTATTTATTTTTTAATTTAGCTTGTAATACTGGGGAAAAATTTGTCTTATTTTAAAATATTTGTTTATTCGCAAGTCCTGTGTTTTCACTTTCGTTTTTGTAGTGCAAATAAATCAGACTTTAAGGCATTTAAAAAACCCACAAAACTTCAATGACTCTTTTGTATTGCACAGTGTCTTCATGGCATACTTTGAGCAGACTTCAGTCCAGAGGCAGTTTTAGACTGAAATTATCAAACTATCTGCAAATTATGGGCTAATCTATGCAAAATTATCCCTAACTCTCATATCCATGAGTTTTCAGTACATTGTTCTGTCAGGATAGCTCTCTTGTAATTGAAGGATATCAACATTTCCCTCTGTTGTTCAATTGTTTTCTACCCTCTAGTTCTCTTCCCCATACTTTGACCGTTATAGTAACAGGCATAGGACAGTTGCATGCTCCATGCAATGGTATACAATAGGAATTTTCATTTGACTGGCTTCTCACCCATTTTTCATTAAACCGCTGTTCCTATTTCAACTGGGTAAGGCTGGATTTCATCAGATAAGAGAACAAATTTCCCTTTTCTCCTAAAAACAAAACAAACAAACAAAAGAAATAACAACAACAGCAAAACTCCGGAACACTGGGAGAAATGACAGCTTATGTTCAGACTCAAATTTTATACCTACTTTGTGTCACTGTTAGTGCCTCAAATTGCATATGGAGTACTCCTGAGAGAAAATCCATTCTCTTCCTCAAATTAGCAAAGGAAGAAATGTGAGCAGCTGGTTTAATTTTCTGGCTCCCCTCTGAATGTAAAGCTTCCAGGGGTTGTTGAAACCAATTTGGTACCATTGTTGTCCTGCCCTCTTTTCATTTCTCATAATGAGTATACATCAAAGTGTTTCCAGATTTCTGGATAGTCTCCTGTTTTGATAACTGATTTTTTTTTCCCCTCATTTTAAGGCTGCTTTGGCAATGTCTTTCAAAGCATTTGCAAAAGATATGTGTCCTTACAGCACTGTTGAGGTTGAAGTTAAATAACAAAGAACTAAAGGCGAAAACATGGTGTTAAAACATAATTAAGAATGTCTACATTGCCTACACTTATGACTGAGGATAAGTTTTGCTTGTAAAGATCAGGCAATCTATTCTTAAAATTTTTGTTCTTTTTTCTGCAAAAAGAGGTTCGCTTTTGTCTCCTGTTGCTTCAGTGAATATGAAGGATAAAAGGATTCAGAAGTAAACTAAGCGTAAGAGTCAGGTAAAGGTGGACCTGACTAACTGCAGTTTGGTTGGAAACCAGTGCCAAACATTGTATGTCTTTACATGGATAGTACAAAAAACAGAACGGCCCATTTTGACAGCCTGCCACTTAAATCTTTTGCTATGCCTATAATTGATTTTAATCTACTAACAATCATTGTTAGCATTGATGTCCTAGGTTTAAATGCTTCAGATCAGACTCTGGAGTCCTTTTCTTTTTCACATTTTATTACAGTGCAGTGACTGCTGCTAGGCATGCAAAGTCATGTCTGAAATATCGTTACATTATCTATCCACAGTGTGCTATTTTCATTTGGTGATGAGGATCTGAGACTAGTCAAACAATTAAACTAAATGTAAAAATAATTTTGATGGCTTAGTGTTTTCATCATGAACATGTTATCCTATTTGGTCAAACAGTTGAACACACATAGTGCTGCTTATATGCAGTCTGCCTGATGGGTATTTCTAGGTGTTGCTTAGAGATTCAGGAGACCGAAGCGTGAATAGCAACTTCTCACTGTGGTTCCAAAGCACAGTGGTAGTGATGTTCCTTGGTAGAAATGAATGACAGTTCTGAGTTAGGGTCTGGTAGATGAGAAATTTTCATACCACAAAAAAAATGACAAGGTTTTGGGGGCGAGAGTGAAAACTATATGATGTCAAAATTATTTTTGCTTGATAAAAAAAAAGTAAATGTGTAAAAATACTTTAATACAATCTTTATTAAAGTATAGTAAGTTCAGAAACAATAAGATTGATCATGCATTTGGAACTAATGGTAAAGAAATTATTTTGAATGCTCTTGGTTAGTGTTTTGCTTTTCTTTGTCTTTGCGTAAGTAACTGCATGTTTACTGCCATGAGGGACCTCCAGGGCTCTAGCAATTGCGAGAATAGTCAGAGAAGTAGACCTTTCATATTTTAAAGTGGGAGATTTCATTTACATTTCTCTTCCACCGTCAGCCAGCAATGCAGTTGTGGGAATATCTCCCTCATGTCTGTGTATTTGACAAGGACCCATGAAATGACACCCATGATGGTAACAGAGATGCACACAGAAGAGATATATTATGCTTTTCTGTCCCCTTTCCCATTTCTTCTGACACCCTTCTAGACTCTGAAACAGATGTCATTCCATGCTAATTTCACATGGCTGATCTTTAACTGTGGAAAAAGTTAGCACATGAACTACAAGGGATGAAGACAGCCAAGGAAAGAAAACTCATTGTTTGCAGCCTCTCTGGATGAGCCATTTCAGCGTACATCATAGACCCACTGTGGAAGCCATAGCAGATTACTGAGCAGCTGTAGAGGTTCTACTTGATTTCGGTGATGCACAGCCTATGAAATGTGGCATTTGTTCATGTAAGCCTTAATAAAGCCAAAGAACTTAGCTTTGCCATGTTTGACATAATGTGAACTAAAGTCTTAAATCACTTGAATTATATGAACGAGTGGTGTTGTATAGGTGGAAGAGTTATAGATACATTCACGAATGAACGTAAAATTTCACGTATTTCAGGCATAGGTGTGTCCTCAGATTGAAACCTTTCTTTATAAAAGCCTCAAATACAAAGCTAAACAGTGTTATCTCTTGATGAGAGCAATGATAAACAGCATTCTGTTTCCAAAGGAAGTGGTTTAAACCTATGCTACTGCAAGCAGAACAAGGACAACACAGTAAGGGATGCAATGTCAGCTGTTTCTCTGTGTGGAAGACTGAACAGCACAAAAGTGGAATGCCACATGGTGGGTGGGGGAAGTGTTTCATAGCTGTGGGCTTATGTATCAGAATACTAGCAATATTCATATTGACTCCTGAAACCTGTACTATGCTACTTAGGAAAGAACAAGTGGTCATTAATGATGTAGGAAAACAACCTTCAAGATATACTTCTGACCTCATTTATGTGCAAAAAAGAAGAATTTTTCAGAAAGGGCTGGGTTCACTGTCTTTTTCCAGTAGCATATTTCAAACCAGAGTTGAGAATGGCTCTGCAAAATTACTGAACACTGCAGTGGAAAAAGCTTCCTTTCAGTGTACTTACTTCATTTTCGGGTGCCTAGCCCGTGGTCTGCATAGGATGACTGACATGTCATCAGGACAATTGATCTCATTTTCTGCCTATTCAAAGATACCTTATGCTCTGCTAACAGCTATTTTTCTTTTCTCAAAGATGATACCTGCTTACAGCTGCTATCCTTTCTAGGTGCTTGTCAGCCCCTCTTCTGTCATGCTGAGAACAAACACCTGGGCATATAACTGAAAGGCTGCTGAACCCTTTGGAAGGCTGATGACTAAGCACCAGCTGTAATCACTAAAACAATTCATCCATCTTTCATTCCTCTCTTCATCATTTTCTGAAATGCGCAAAGGAAAAAAGTTGACCAAGAGTGGGCTGAAGTAATCATTCTGTTAGCCACAGCCTACTCCTAGCTGCCTTCTTTCCACAGGGAGTTTGTAGCATATGTGCACTAAGCCAGTTGGTTTCTGGAAGAACGTGGTCTTGCCGTGCTTGTACAATACAGTTTAATATGTACAGGTTAACTAGGCCCATAACATACATACTTCTGATCCTAAAGGCTATGTACTCTATATAGCTAGAAACACTGAATGCAATTGTGCTGGTTTGTTCTAGGTCTTATGTCGTTTCTGTTCCTACAGTGCTGAAGAATATTTACCACAGTTTAAAATTCCCCTAATCAAGATCATATTTCTAACTCTCATCCCAGTCACTCACTTATCAAATGTAAGCAAGTCCAGCCTGTCAGGACTGATAGGCAGGAAAGAGGACAAGGATGCTGTTTAAGTCACAGTTAGTAAAATGACAGCTCAGTCCTCATCTTGAAACTTCAGGAAAATTTAATTGCGCTTTTTGGGTTCACTGAGCTAATTTTCTCTGCTTACTGATATCAATCAGTTGACTTAATCTATTTTGTCAAATAGACAAAAGGAAAAAACACTCCAAAGGAGACCCATAAGAGAATACAACTCTCTCATACACTGTACCTGTAACAGGCACAGTGTACGAGAGTGTATTTCACAGTCTACTTCTCTAAAGAGATTATGAGGCAACTGCTAAATCAGCTGGTTGCTTTCTTTCTGTCGTGGAGTAATCACCTCATTCCTAGTTTGCTCTTCTCAAGGTTTTTCCTGGTAGTAAGCCCTTATCTAAGCTGCAGCTGATCCTATGCAGTGAGCTGTTTCTCTTGTCACCTGTTCCTTACTTCTCATACTTCTGTTGTGTTTGGTTAGCCATTCCCTATTCCTCCAGTTGGTCCTAGCTGCCCCTTTCCTAACTACTGCTTGCTCAGCGACCTGTTCGGACTACTGCATTTTTACTAATAATTTCTGTTAATTTAGCTCTTGGAATACAAATTTTGCTGAGGATTGATGCAGCCAATACAATATCACTTATCCAGATTGGACTGCTTTACTGGAAACTCTTGAGTAAAATATACCACTTTTCTTTTTTCATAGCCCATGACTTTGTATCCTCAGCACTACAGAGTTGGTGTTTAAGGTGAGTATTTACCTCAGAAATAGAGTTGTGAGTTGGTCTGCATTTTCCTATTTTCTTACAGCTCCAGACTTTTCTCTGGTTAGCTATGGATGTCCTTTTCAATAACTATCAAATACAATAAAATAGCATATGTTTAAAAAGGTCACATTTTGTTAGTCACTTTCATTTGTTTTCTTTTCTCTCTATCACGTATCCACAGAACACTGTTCCCATCCTCTTATGCTCTCTGAAAATCTCCTGTGATTCTCTTTTAGGATCCAACCACCAGATTTAATTGAGAATGCAGAATTTCCACTCTGCAATTTTAGGACTACAGTAGTATATGGAGTGGGATGAACCCCATCTTCTAATCTCAAAATTAGTTTTGAGCCATCTAAGTGTGGAATTTCTTTACCTGCCTTTTTTTTTGAGTGATTTATTCAATTCAAAATTCAGAAGACATCTGACACAAACGTAGGTTTCCATTCAGTAGTAATTAGAAAAGCAGTGTCAGAAGAAATTACAGACCCACTAGATTTAGGCCACACTCTCTGAATTCATCACTAATCTCAATTTAATCAATAGAGGGAAGGCCTACACTATTAATAGAAGTAGAAATAGTTGCTCAAAATACAGAAAAGCGACTGAGGAAAGGAATCCACTTCAAATGGATGAAACAATAAAAGAGGAAGAATCTTGATTTTTGAAAGATTAACCATAGCAATTCACTGTTGTATGTGATTGGTCATAATATAGCATACTGTGGACAGCCGGTAATATCAGTCAGTTTAAGAGAAATGGAGTTCAGCGGCATAGCACCACCATTCTCATTTAACAACTCCATGTTCTCAGGTATCATCAGTAAAAACGCCCTAGTCGTAGAGCTATCATAAAACATGAGTTTATCATCCCACCAACAGACAGCACAGCTTGGTCTGAATAAAAGTAGTAGTGTTGTTTGCTGAGGAAATACATTCATTTTTGCAGGTAGTTAGCTTTCTCCTCCAAATTAGTGCTGCCTGGGCTGTTCTGGGAAAATCATTTTTGCTTTTCTGGAAAAAGAGAAAGCACTTACTTTTCATACTATTCCATAAAAGTCCCAGTAACTCCTGTTACTGCTGTGATGTATCACAGACCTGTTTGATACTCCCTCTCAAACAGCCTCAAACCTTTAATGGATTAAGGAATTTACAGTTCATCAGACAGAAGTAATTTCCTTTTCCCTATTGAAAGTCAAAACTTGCTGCTGGGTATCACACCTGGCTGTTTTCACACTCCATGTCCCCTGCGCTGTTAGCTGGATGTACTATATTTTTCCTTTCTTTCTCAGTAAGAGATAATCTCCAGTTTCTGCGGATCTATTTTCTTTGTACTGGCCCTGGACTGTACATGCTGTGACGAAAGTATCTGTTAAGTCACCTTCGAAGTGAGAGCAAGGTTTTTCTAAATAAAGGCTGGAAAATATTAGCTCTTGTATTCAGAGTAATGGCAGTGATGTTCTCTACCTCAAACAGTCTTCTTTCCTGAGAGGTCTCCTCATAACGCATGTGCTTTCTAATGGCATTCACTGGATCCACTGTTTTCTTGATGTGAGCTGGCTATGATAACCGTGGGCTACGGACAGTAACCCTGACACAGGCAGCTGCTTCTGTCTGTCCCTAGAAAGCAGGAAAGTGCTGGACTGCCCTCCTTTCAGCACTGACAGAGGGAGCACCTCACAGCACGAGCTCAGGGTGGAGGAAGACCTCTCAGAGAAAAATGTATAAGGTGCAGACTGCTATGCACTATTTTCGTGCTATATAAGAAATAGTGACAAGACTGGCTGTGGGTGCTGATGTTTAACAACGGACAGACCTCTGCCTGATCAAGAGAAAAGTGTACAGTGCTTTCTACCATCTTTTTAGCTGCTTTATTATCTTGAAGCAGCTGAATCTCACCCAGAATCTGATATCTTCCAAGCAATGTAGTTGAAATGCACGTGAATAGATAGCATTTGCTGAACAGATACTGCAGACAGCATTTGTTGAACAGACACTGCCAAATGGATGTGGCTGCCATTTGTGCCGGGGTGCCTTGTAGCTTCTACAGAGTGACAGCCAAATACTGACTGTAATTCTCTGAAGATCTGTCCTAGAACGAATTATTTAAGCCAATTTAGTTTTGGCCCTTCTGCTAGTGAGTGCTATGCTCAGAATGGGGTTCTGGCATTCAAGAAGATATTTGGTATCATACATTCAAAGGACAAGTGATGAATCTTCTGGTCTGAAATGACTGACAGTAGGCTGAGGCATTGAAATGAATAGGGCTTTAGTAAATGTTTCTTGCAAGGAATCATACTTCTGGTACACTTGTAAGGGTGCCTTAAATGCTTGAGTAAAGATCTCTTTGAACCAGGCAGTAATATAGAAGTATGTTGAAAATTTCTGTTAGAGGTATTGAGAGAAACTGCCTTCTATGACGCTATTAATGTCTTGTAAAATGGAGTTTGGAGTTTAAGTAAAGCAGTTCCTGCTGAGCTATATATATAAATTGGTTGCTAGGCTGACTGTGAATAAAAAAATGTCTCCTTGAAGAAAATGTTACTTTCTATTCTTCATGAAGTTCTTGCCTGTCAAGATCTCTTCTTCAGCATACTTGACTTCATTGAGTTTCTAAGAGTAAGAAGTATGTTTTGTTGAAGATGTGGGACTTAATAACTGTTAAGTTATAGTTGGAGTCCGAATATGCGGTATGGCACAGGTATTTTAACTTGACCGCCTCTCCTTATTCAGAGGAAATACTGTTATACCTACAATGAACCTGGTAATTCCTATGAACTGATACTTATCTAAAGCAAATAAACAGCCACTGGTATGTGCGTTTGGCTAGTACTTGCCATGAATGTGAATATGGGTTTCCCTGGAGTAACATCTACGATGCATACCATTTTGAGCTTGAACTCTTTTAGAAAGAGCTCCATTTGACTTGTACAGCAAGGAAGTTTAGCATACTCATTCACACTGCTCTCACAAAAATATAATTCTTGAACAATTACTGCCAGCATGACCTTGAAGTCTTAATTATTGAATTGTTTCATACTATTCCTTGCAGACATGACATTTACTCATTAATTTCTCTGCATTCCTTATTCTCAAGATATTTTTCACTGAAGGACTAACATTTTTATTTGGCTGCTTGTTATCTTGATTTACAGGTTGCTTATATAGATTATAGACCGTCTGTATTTAGGGCATTAGAATTTATCACTTACATGCAGCAAGTAGTTACAAGTGTGTTGTCGTTTACTGTCCTGTAAATGATCCTATTTGTCACAGCAGTTAGATTGAGCTGAGGGGACGTAACCTCTGAATGCTGCGTGCTTCCCATAGCAAAACTTGTTAAAAGAACACGACTACCTACTTTTGCCTGACCTGAATGTAAATGGCAACGCCAGTAATATCCAGTAGCTGTTTAATATGATATTGTTTGTGTTAGAAAAACGGGAAGTGAAGGGGAATTGTGAGTATATATGTAGACAGACATGAAGTCCAGTCTTCAAATGTGCTTTCTTTTAACTCTAGCTGTGTTTTGCAGGAGTTTATAAGTACATGAGGCTTGAAAATTATGTTCACATGAAGTGCATGTTGAGTTTTCCTTGACAGCCAGTATCTTCTGCACTCCTTAATCTGTGAATCCTCCTGAGCAATATAGGCAGGGATGAAGTCACTGCTTCTTGCCTGCTGGTCACTATCAAACAGTTCTGTTCAAATGGTTTTCTCTCTGTAACCTCTATATTTACTCTTTCATAAATTCATTGCTTATTTTACTTTATGGAAATGTCCCTTCTTTTCATTTCGCTTGGCCTTAAGTGCTCCTTCTTCAGCATCCAAGGAGAGGCTAGGGACCCTGGCCACACTCATGGAAGAGGGTATTTTGTTCTAGGTTAGGCAAAAGGGGAACTACATGGCCACCCACATGTATTCTTTCCATGTATTCTTTCCATGCATCTATTTCATGTGCTCACTTTGCCTTCTGAAACGGGAGCTGGCTCTAAGACTTTAATCATACACAACATAAACCATTCTGGAATTGTAATAATATCTCTCTGCTGCTTCCCTAGCAAGTTTAGTTTCTCATTCATCAAATGAAATACTGTATTTGTTGAACTTCCCTCTGACTGTTTGACTGGGTGCCGAGGTTATGAAATCTGCTTACCTGCACTTAATAAAGATCAATTCCAGTCATTTTATGAGTATCTTGGCTATTCAGGTCTTGCCTTCTGAATATGCTGTGGGTATGAAACAAACAAATCTGAATTTTCCTTTAAAATTTCATCAAAAGCATAGTTCTCAAAAGTCACTAGTTTTCTAAAAGTCCAGGAGTGCCATCTATAGGATGAAATTATATTTTTGTGCCACTTAATTTCTTTGATACTGATGTCAGGAAAAAAAAAAAAAGAAAATTAAGTTCAGCAATTTACTTTTGATATCACTTAATCATTTACATTGCAACCAAATAGAAAAACCTTTCTCTCAGCTAATCTGGCCCCTTCTGCTGGAATTGCCTGACAGGTAAAAATATGAGTTAGATCTTTAAACAGTTGATAATTGATTTTTAACAGTTAATGGAAAGTTGATGGTACAAATATACTAAACTTTGTTCTCTCACCAAAATAAAATAGCTGTGATATACTTTATTTCAAAGACTATCCCAAGATATTGATAGAGGGACTTTGTACTTGTTTTTGTACTTGTTGTACTTGTTGAAAACAGCAGAGGAAATAGCCCTTTGCTCAAGGAGAGTTCACTGGGTATTAAAACCATGAACATTTGCAGGCCTCTGTTATCTAGCTAAGATGACAGTGTACAAAACCAATTTCCCAAGCTAAGGAGATATTCTCTGAGGTAACTGCTTAAATAAGAAAACGGTAATTTCTTTGGGTATGTTCAGTTATTGAGTCTAATACTGTCTTAATAAACTACAATGAGAATAAAAGAAAGGATGGAGATTTTGATAAATGTAGGAGGAAAATATCTACCTCTCAAGTAGAGGGAAATCTGCAAGAAGAATATAATATGCTTATTAAGAGGTAACTGTGCAGAAACTATTTTAAATCCTCTGTCACACCTTTCAAAATACCTGTGAGTTAGCATTTCCTTGAACATTTTCGTAATGTGAGTCCACATATAGAAATTATTTAAAAACTACAATTTTTTAACATGAGAAACTATTGAAGTACTGCTTCAAGATTTCCTTGTCTTTTGCTTTTCCTGTTATATTTCTCCCTTTACTGATTTCTGTGCCTATTATGTTTTGCCAGCTCACGCTAAACATGCTTTCTTTTCTCCCTTCTGTGTATATTTGTCTGGTTTTCTACTTTTCTGTTTCTACTTACCACAAGGTTAGGTGGTAAGGCAGCAAGGCTGCTCTAAAGAAGTAGGTATAAAAAAATGATGAACAACCTCAAGTCAGTACTTTCTGAATGTGTTAATTTCTTTGACCTTGGATGTACTTTGTCATAGTACAATTGCTAACACAATAAGTGTAATTATCTCCCTGTTGTCTGAATTTTTCCCATAGTGTATGCTTTTTGTGTAGTTAGGTCAACCGTGTCAAAATTTTTTCAGTCTACAAAGTGTATTCCAAAAGGTTCCAAAGCAGAAGTGATTTTGATCCAGTTATCATTTTGTTTTGAGACAGGAGTGGGATTGATCTGATTAGAATATTTTTGCAAAAGTTAAGCCAGGGAAGCTAAATACCAATAAGCATTTCATCTGCCTTGCAGAATTAACTTTCTGTGATTAATTAACTTTCATTTGCTCAGCTGGAAGTGAAGTTGAATGGGATGGAATTGCTTAAGTGTAATTCTACAGACAAGTAGAAATGCAGGTATTAGGACTGATCCAAGAATACATTATAGAGATGGTCTGATTCTTAGCTGAAACTGCAGGAAAGGTAATTCCAAATTTGTTTATTAGGCAAAGATGACTCAGGAAAGAATGCAGAAAAAATCACTATTGGTCCCATAGTCTTACTGTACAGACCAGTGTTTCAGAATACCCTCCCTGCAAAGTGTGACCCGGAAACCTATGCTATTATTCTTATTTGTCAAACTGCTGGTTACCATTGCACAGTTCAGTGTTTAAATAATGCATCACTTCAAGGGTTATTCTCCCTGCTTCATTTCTTACGGAGAGTAAGTTCTGGTATCACGGGAATTCTTTGTTTATGCTATTAATCTCTATTAAGTTCACTGCTGAAAATGGAAAATTATCCTGGACTGTGGTGATAAAAATGTCTCAAAATTTTTAAATAATTTTCTGGGCTTCAGATATATTTCAGCTTTTTTTTTCCCTTGATAAAGTTTACTCACTAGACTGGCAACTCCTCTTATTTGATTGTTTCTTTCTACACCCTCTGCAGCCTTATTCTTTGATATCCAACTCTGCAAGAAACTCAGTTTGTTGAGAAGTATCAAGATCTTAGTGTGTTGCCATCAACACGTATTAAGCAGAACAAAATGTCTCATTTTCTCTTCATTTTCCTATGTCTGTCATTATTGACAGTTTCCTACTTAACTTGGAGATTTTTATAGCTTAGAAGCTCTTTTTCTGTTTTTGCACAGCATTTACTACAATGGCATCTTGGCCCGTAATTAAAGGTGCAAAAAACTACAGCAATATAGGTGACGGTTAACACTAATAAAACAACAATTCCCAGAAACTGATGCCGCTTCCAGGATCATAAAAGAAGGCTAGAAAGAGAGAAATATAACTGTTCATAGGTACAAGACTTAAATCAAAGGTGCTCTGAGACACTCAGATATTATGTTCTATAAGAAGAATTTACAGGGGCTAAAAGAATAGCATAGCTTCTCTTGTATCACTGGTACACACACTGAAATGGCTTGCTGTCATTTTAACATACAGAACATAACCACCGAGAATTCTACCAACCTTAAGTTTCTGAGCAAGCTGCACTTATTGCCTGATCAAATATTGATATGATGAGAGGTCATGCCCTTTTCTGAAATTCCATTAGTAACCTGTGTACTGTGGGGGGTTGGATGACTGCAGCATTATTTTTAAACGTTACCACTTTAGAAATTCTTGGCCAAGATACCTACAAATAATACATATCCCAGGCCCAGCCTGAAAACATCAAATTCACTCTGAGCTGCTGGTCTTGACTAAAAATATATTGCAAAAGGTGGAGGAGGTGTGATTTGCTCAGACTTCTTTTTCAGAACAGCTCACAGCATTATGGAACAGAAATGCTGATGACTTTCAGAATCATAGAATCATAGGCTGGAAAAGACCTCTAAGGTCACCAAGTCCAACCATCCACCCAACACCACCATGCCTACTAAACCATATCCCAAAGTGCCACATCTACATGTTTTTTGAACACCTCCAGGGATGGGGACTCAACCACCTCCCTGGGCAGCCTGTTCTAATGTCTGACCACTCTTTCAGTAAAGAAACTTCTCCTAATATCCAACTTGAACCTCGCCTGATGCAACCTGAGGCCATTGCCTCTCGTCCTATCGCTAGTTACCTGGGAGAAGAGACCAATACCCAAGTCACTACACCCTCCTTTCAGGTATTTGTAGAGAGCAATAAGGTCCCCCCTCAGCCTCCTCTTCTCCAGACTAAACAGCCCCAGCTCCTGCAGCTGCTCCTCATCATAAGACTTGTTCTCTAGACCCCTCACCAACCTCATTGCTTCAAACTGACCTTCCCAAACCTGACAGGACATGAGCCTATCAAATATTAATCAGTTTCTGAAGTAAGGGCAGGGACTTCTAGGGAAAGGTCTGAGGCTGCAAGGGATTGCCATCTTTGTTCACAGGGTTTAAGGCTGAGTAAATGAATAGGAAAAGTAAAAAATAAATTGCCCGCTCAACCAAGGACATATTTATTTACTCTGCAGGCAGTATGGAGCACAGTGCATTATAATCATGTTTAACAGGTTGCTTGGGAACCATCTCAGACTTTTATAACATGATATGCTAGCCTTTGCTCAAATTTCTGCAATACCAGCCTGGATGCAGCTGTTCCAAGGGCTCCTTATCTTGCCTTTCCACCTGGTCTATGAATGTGGCAATCATTAACAACTTTACTAGCCCCGTGGTTCTTGCTACTAATGATAAAGAATAATAAAGGTAATACAAAAGTTCATAGTATTATTATTTGTTCTAAACACAATACCATCTATGCACCGGAGGAATGTGAGGTCCTATTTTATAGATCATTATTGTCACAGTGTCATGGTTTAAAGCAGGGCATCAATAAACTGAGTGACAGATGCTCTCTGTTAACCCCTGCCCTCCCACCAGAGGAAGGGAAAAGGAGGAACAGGGAGAGAGACTGACAAATTCAATATAAGAAGTTTTACTCTAATAATACTAATAATATTAATAGTAAGAGAAATAATGTAAAATATACAAAACCGATGCTGAGTTTCCTGGAGTTGGGTGCCGGGGCACTGGTGTCCCGCCAGCAACTGCCAGGCAGCACCAGGCAGTCCCGAATTGCCCTCGGCAGCAGGCAGGAACTGGACTCAGGAATACATGAATCTCAGTCTGGATCAGGACCACAGGCAGGACAACGAGCAGGGTCCTCTTCAGAAGCTGGCCGTGGACAAGGAGAATGAGTCCCTCGTGATCCCCCAGCTTTAAACTGAGTATGACATGCATGGCATGGAATACTGTGTTGGTCAATATTGGGTCACCTGTCCTGTCTGCCCCTCCCTGCAAGTGCGACCACTTCTGAGTCCTCACTTGTGGGACCTAAGAGATCTATTGGTGACCTTGGCTGCTATATTGATATTTATAATCAGGGGCCTTTTTCTGCATTCCTTTCCTACTGTTAGCTCAGTAAGACTATAAACATTAGGTGTTATCAGCTGTGGAGTGGACAGTGTCTGTAAAACATGAAGCCAGTTTCAGAAAAATGCAGTTACTTAGAAGAACTTAGCTGTAAGGAAAATTCCCTAAAAGAGAATAGGTTCTGTTTTAACCAAAACCAGGACACATGGTCTATTTGAATATCTCAAATTTACAGGACAATGTACTCTGTAAAGTAAGCTTTATTTTATGAACTCCTTAGCAAAAATAAAACCAGACAAGACAAACAGTGTCTTACATCCCTTTGTATAGACTAGTCTAACATGTGAATTCACGAATTCATTATTTCTTTAATTCTTGAATTCTCTTACAAGTTCTCTAATTCCTAACTCACACATCTGTGAGCAAAATGGTTCCTTAGTCGATGGTGAGACTGCTCATTCTTCTCCTCTTCCCCTGCATCGCTCTGGGAAGCATGAAAGCCTCAGCAGTCTGGCTGCTGTTGAAGCTTTTTCTGGGTGATCTAATGTATTGATACCTTCCAGCTTGGAAATTTGGTCTATACCATACCCATTAGTTAGTGGATTCTGAAGAAACTTCCAGACAATTATTATGCAAGAATGCAGGAGGTGATATCTGCAGGAGCCAGCAAGCTCCTAGTGACGGTAGTGACCTCTGTCCCTTCCTGTCCATTGCGTTCAGCCAACATCTTGCACTGACTTTGACCTAATGGCACTACACCCGGCATACATCAGGCCTTAGCGTAAGCTGTGTGTTAGGCCAAAGCCAAAGCAGGAGTTGAGTGAACAGTCAAAATTATGCAGTCATGACGTGTTTCAATAGCCCAGGTCCTGGAAAGAGAGAACTCACAGAGTTCACAACTTGTTTTGAATACATCCTAGTGCAATGAATTGTCTAAGTAATGTAGAAAACAAGCACATTCAGTCAGGAAAAGAGACAAATCAAAAAAAGGGTGTTAGTCAGAAAAAAGAGGACCATACTTCTGTGGAAAAATCATCTTGAATTTTAATGGAAAAAAAAGTGGTGAAAATCTTTGGTGAAAACTAAAAATAAGTGGAAAACTTGTGTAAAAAATCCAGGGTATTGTCATGCTGAAAACCTGACTGAAATATGAAGACGTGATTGACCTTTTTCAGAAATCATATCAAATCATGTAGTTCATTCATATTGCACATATTTAGTTTTAGTATTAGAGGGAAGGAATATTCTTTCTAATTTACTGTTCACTATTGCACTTTTTTGTAATGTTTATATTTCTTATGCCTGATATAATACCTTTGTGTTTATCTGTAGTGTCATGGAGGAAAAATGTAATGTTAGCTGAAGTTTGATGACACCAAATAAGGTTTTTGTTTGTCTATTTTCCTCAAGTCCCATGTCATGTTCCAAAATTTTTAATTTAAATTAAAGGAAATTTTTTTAAAAAGTAATCAGTGGACATCACAACACCCAAAGAATTTGAAAAGATAAAAAAGCTTCCTCCTGTATTCCAGAGGTGTGCCTTTGGTGCACTTTTATACAGTTGGTAAAGAGTATCTTTTCGTAGTCTGATCTCTGACTGGCATTATCAGAGTAGTAGGGAAGGATGGGAAAGTCCTGAAAGACTAGAACATTGCCAAGAATGCTAGCTTAAAATGTCTTTAAGATCCATCATTTAGATATGTGCACATCTAACAAACTTACTAATTCTGTATAAACTTACGTTCTGCTCCTTGTGTTCAGTAACCACTGCTCATCAGCTGAATATGAGAAACTGGAAAAATTCCTTGATTTCATAGCAACCACTGAAAATATCAGTGTTATCAATATTCCTCTTGTAGTAAATCCAAACCACAGCAGCTGCTAGGAGGAAAATTAACTCTATCCCAGACAAAACCAGGACATACAGAAAGACAGCAAATTAGTTTGATGAGACTTAGTTTCTGTGAATGTAGATGCAACTGGTATTGAGGATCATCAGATTGTTCAAATATCTGTGTGCTAGTTTCAGTACTCTGCTTACCATGATGCCCCTAAAGAATCACTAGCCAAAGAAACCCAGCAGACTCTACAGCATTAGTGCACTTCTATTTACACTGTCATTATATCTCCAGAGAGAATTCATAGGGCAGCTAGGAAGAAATATCTGAAATTCTGTAACTGGCAGGCTATGGTAAATTTGTAATTAATGTGAAACTGCCCATCTGGCAACTTTTGGTTTTTCAGATAGTTAGCAAGTGTGTATCTCAGAAGTTATGTCATATCTTCCATTGCATGAAAAATGTAGGTAGTTGTATGTGAATTTCTCTCCTCAGCTGAACTTTATGTTGTTAATGGTCTTTGGAGTGGAGATTATGAAATAATGTACTTTAGCGAAGGATAGCTCAGTCATCACCACGTTCTTGCTGAATGCCTGAGATAACTTTCCTGGTTTTACTGCAGTGATAGACAAAGAGTTTCTATCTTCCAGTGGTTCCTCAAAGTACTGTACTTCCCAAAGTCTAGTGGGAAAAGTACTCTATCTTATATAATTCCATTTTCTGTGCCTATAGATTGAAATGGAACAAAATGAAATGAAAACTTCCAAAAGTAGTCAAAGAGATTGATGGCTATTATAAGGCTTTCTCTATTCAAATGATAATTCAGAAGGATAGTCTGTTCTTCTATAGACCACATAGGAGGACCTTTATGTAATGTATTAGCCTCAAATGCTTTAGAAGTGTTTAAAATAACATCAGATAGACACTTCAGCCTCTTCAAAAAGAAAGTAATTTTTAAAGTTGTATTCAAATACAGTATTCTGTAACTGAGATATCATAACTGGCTTAGGAAATTCTGACCCAGGAAAGCTGGAAGAGAGCTGGCTGATGACTGCTCAGAGCTTTTGATACAGAAGATGCAGGTGTCTGCTACCATGGGCAATGCCAACATATGTTTTCTTCAAAGACTGATTACTTACCTTTTTAAGACAAGTCCATTTTTGCCATCTCTGGACTATATTTGGAAGACTCTCAGAAAGTAATGTCTATGGTCTTTAAGAACTAAGCACTTTCCTTTAGTGTATCCATATTCACACAGTTTGTAACTGTTTGCATTTACATAGATGAAACATTGGGGTTTTTTCCTTCAATGGTCACAGGCTGATCAAAGTAAATATTTTTTACACAGTTAATGGTAACCCAATGAGTGATCTTCCTATCAGAAAGGGTAAAGACTTGTAGTCCTTCATGGGATGATTCTGAGGGGAGGAATAAAGAAAGGAGAAAGGGAGAGAAAGTTTTCCTGAGTTAAATAGTGTCACTTAAGTAAGAGAAATGCAAAATAATGTCCTTTTTTCAGTCTGAGTTAATTTATTCTTCTAGATTCGTTACTGATTGTACATGATAAATCTTCTCTTCCAAAGACTTTCCTAAAAATATAACGTAACCTATAATTTTCTATATGTACATCTTCCAGATCCACCAACGGGATTAACCCAGCTGTGGATGAAAAGCTGTTCCTGATACTTTGCAACAGGTAACTAATTACAGTGAGTTTAAAAGGGTTTTTTTCATTCTACCTTTAGCTATTAACTTTAACAAAAATTGACATTCCAATATAAAATCAGGTATCTCTGGTGTTTCTTCAGCTTTTGTTCTGGTTTCTAGAAAACATTAGAGTGAATTAGTGTTCTAATGATTCCTCCAGTAATTAAAATAGACATCATTTATATTTGGAATGGAATATTTTCTTACTGTAGCGAATTAAAAATTCTTTTCACGGCCCCTGAATGTATTATCATAAAGTATACATTATATTTGGAGATATCACAAACAAAAAATGGCAACAGTCATTACTAGGTGAGTGTTAGGACAACCTAAACCCACTTAGAACTCTCAGTAATGTCTTTTTTTTTTCCTATGGGTGTTATCTGCACTGCCCTGCTTCTGCAAGGCTGGACTGGGCTGCCCTTGGCCTGAGCTGGGTTTACCAGCCACCCCGTGGCTAAGTGCCCGTTGCCCAGCCTGTCTGAGCTCCAGCTCTGTGAGTTCCGCCAGGGAAGGGGCTGGCAGCTCCAGGCAGTACTTGCAGGACAAACAGACCCCCAGGGATGTCAGGGGGCTGTGGGGCAGCTTTCACCGCTTCCCTAGGAGCAGGGGGGAGGGAGCAGGCAGGGGAAAGAAAAAACGCTATTGGCATCAGTGTCCTCAGAAGCATTTGGGATGCTGATGTCACCCTGTATCTCCGCAGTAAGAAAACCCTCATCATTGACTCTGGAAGCCAGAGGAAAGTTTAGCATAACACATTAGAGGCATAGAAAAATGGTAAGTCTTCCTGTACAACTGTTGGAAGAGTATTATTGCAGTGAGTTTTTTCTTTACTAGTTTGAACTATGAGTGTTAGTATTTTGCAACTGGATTAACTACGGCTTCATTTTCATTAGAATGTTAGTATTTTATAAGGCTAACAATAAATTCTTGGTTCTATGTATAAGGTGTGGTGCCTTCCACCCATAACAAGATTTTTAACAATGTACACTGCCATTCATACAGAAACCTTGTACAGAGCAATAAGCAAAAATGATGAACACATCTACTTGCAAGTCAGCAAGTTCTGATGCAAAATCAAGGCATATCATGACCTATACTATGAGAGATGAAGATAGGGAGTTGAGTATATATGAAACTTCAGAAGAGTTTACATGTGCTAGTGGAACCTACAGCTATATCAGCAGATTCTGCTGGCCTTCATTGCAAGAAAAATTGAACCCTAATTTAAAATAAGGCTGAAGCAATAGAAGAGTAAGAAAGAGACACAAGTAGAGACATGAGTTACAGAGATACTGTTTATAATCTCACTGTTATTTTTCCTCTTATTTTCCTTCAAATTAAAGCCCTTGATATTGTTGATGCAGTTAATAGCGTCTGAGATATCAAGGACATCTTGCAGGCGATTTGTGGCTATTTGGCTCTCCATGCTTCTTGTTCAAAGGTTAAGAGAAGTGAACTGAGTTTTCTTATTTACTAATTAATTGCAGCCTGTCAGCTTAAAACCCTTAGCAGTAAGAAAATGAAATAGAATAATTCTTTATGAAGTGTATAACTTTCTCCTCATGGCTTTTGATTGTGGTCCAACATTATGAAATTATGCAAATGGAAAAAACATGGAAGAATAAGAGTAGAATTTGTTGTGGAGCTAAAAAATCAGTGAGTTTGAAAGACACAGTGATCTTACTAGAATTGAGCTGGGAATCAGGGGAGCAGGCTGGAAGGTGACAATATAAAAGTGCTAGGAGGTGCACCAAGTTGTATTTTGAGCCTTGTCACTACCATGCAAAACTCACCCTAACTTAGTATCAGATTAGATCTTGCCTCTGCAGCCGTGAGAAGCTCAGGTGGTGCCAACAGACAGTCAACTAATCTAGAGGGACCCTTCCAATTATACAACAGGGAGTGGCAGTTTCAGTATCAAAAGCCTTTAAAAAATGGAGATACGAGCAAGAGTTAGTGGAAAAGGAGAAATGGACAGATGTAGAGTACAATTGGATTCACTTACCTTTATTTAAAAAATCCTCCCTAGAAATTACTTTTCAAGCCACAATTTAATTTGGCAATTAAAATAAACAAACTAACTAGGGTTATCAGTTCACAAGCAGGTCATCCTTATTGTTGTAATTAATACCCTTTTCTGAAACATGTGACTGGATCAGAGTTTCAGGACCATAACCCTTTCCCCAGGACAGCACTCACTCTGTTCTGATCAGGGATAATGATCTACATGGAAATCTCCTCTGTCATATTCAACCTTGTTTCCCATCTACCACTGTTCATAAGCTAGGTTGGACTTTGTTAAAAATCCTGTAGCAAAGACCATATTAAATTGTGCATAAAATCACCACCACGCTGGAGATGTTACCATCTTAGAAAGCATTTTGGAATATTTCTGGGTTTCGTAAAAAAGGTTTCCATGAAGAAAAAATTCTCAAGCTTTATTTTTCAGTGCTGGAAAGCCTGAGTGATTATAATCCATTGTACCCCCCCTTCACATGTTTGAAGTTAATAAAATAGCAATATTTACACAGGTAGTGGTAAAGCTTGTGTCATCTTAATGTGCAGTGCTGAAGGTGAGAATTAATGCTGCAAAAAAAAAGAATCTCTATTTCTCTGAATAAAAAAGCTCTCTAGTTTTACTTCTTTTTTATCTTTCTTAAACTGAAAGATTTCAACAAAAGTAATCTGAATTAATTTTTGTTGGTATGTTACTTTGTTCTTTGTTTTCAAGGATTTGATCAGAAAGTAAATCTTGAAGATACACAGGCACATACATTATTGAAAGATTCATATTCAAGGAGTTCATGCAGTCATCTGGAATGCGCTGCTGTTCCTCATCTTTCTATGGAGAGGCAATCATTTTATCAAGAAGCAGAATTGTTCTTGCATAGCATATGTGATCATCAGTTTCCAAGTGAATGAAAGAACTAAATAATTTTGGCAGTTACTCAGAGGTGAAAATTTAATGCTTAAAGCATAAGTGGAACAATTTCTGGTAACTGCAAGTTGTCTCAGAAACAAAGTTTTTTTGCCGCAGTTTTCTAAAATTACATAACTGTGACAATAACAACAAAACAGCAACAACAGTGCTCTGGAGTGGGAAATCAAGGCTGTCACTTTCAGAAATGTGTTTTCCTGTTAAATTCTTCCAGTTTTGCATAGCTCAAACTGAGATCTATTATTTCTATCAAAGTTGCATAGACTCAATATAGTCAACACCAGGGCAAAACTGTAAATTGTTGAAGCATCCCCAAAAAGCATACCTGTGTAATGTATGACTGCCTACTCGCTGGTTAATTAACTACATCCAGAACATAAGTTACAGTGGGAAAGTTTCTGTCCGTTTTCCCTAGTCTAAGCTGTTGGTGCAATACTAAGAACAGCAGTAAAGGTGCTCTTTTCAGAGCTACATCCTGAAACCCAGGTTTGTTGCTCGTGTCCTATTTTTCTTCCAAGTAGCGGAGGAAAAAAACGAGATTGGTGAAGAGCAGCACTGCCCTCCGGTGGCTAGATTAATCCTTCACAGAGGTAAGGCTTAGTTTTTCTTTCAACACTTCGAAGAGGTTTATTTGAAAAGCAATGCTCGGAATTATACTGCCAGCAGAACATATGTGCATTGGTTTGAAACTTTCAACTTAAGGTTTGAATACGAATAATGAAAACCCTTTTTGTTGTTGTTGTGGGTTTTTTTGCAAAAATCTCTACAATATTTCTATTCTAGGTTAGAAGTGACTGCAAAAGAAGTGGTGTAAATTTGTCTTTGGTAACCTATAAACACTACAGTGTCAGTAAAGATAAGTCCACTGGCTTCATGTCTCATTCACTGTCTCTGGACTTTTATTCACTGTCTCACAAATTTTCAACCCCGAGGTGAAGCATTTACTGAGGATTTGCCATTAATCTGTTTGGAATAAAATATTCAGCTTTTTGAGACTGTAATCTTCTAGTCACTGGACAAAGCACAGTAGACCCTAGCTCAGAGAAACAGCAAAAATATTCCTATTTGAAGCTAACCAGAAGGAAGCAGAAGAATGAAATGTGTGTATTTTAACTTTGTGTATATACAACTATGTTTACACAGAAAAAATGTTGTTAAAGCAGTTGTTTCTGCTTAAACATAATCCTTATGAAACCCTTTCACAGGCATTCTTCCCGTTACCAGACCATTGATGGCAGCCTTCTGAGAATGAATTTTCAAAAGGTTTGTGTCCAGCTTGCAAAATTTCATTATGAGAAATTTTCATATAAAACAGAATCAGAAGTCTACTTCAATCAAAATATCAAAATATCTGACTGACACAACCTACAAACTCTGCTATCTTGGAAAAAAAATTGAATGAGATTGTTTCGAGTGAATTGTTCTTGAAATGTCTGTGTTCTAACGTCACAGTTTTCCTGACATCTCTGTTTCATTTAGGATGCTTGCAACAAGTGGGAGTGTTTTTTACATTGTTTTTTTGATGTTTGTCCTGGGAACTGAACCTGCACTGATACATTTGTGGTTTTCAGCCAGTTATTTCTTCCTTTTTGTGAATAGATTACATGGTAGTCCTTCTGCAGTCATTTAGCACTTGTTTTTTAAGATTTCTTTAGAAAGGAGTTTTGGGTTTTTTAAGCACCTTAAGAAAAAGTTTCTCAGATCCACTTAGTTGAAAACATCAAATTAATCCAAATGACTGCCTAACCTGCTTTTTCCCCCCCGTACTTCAGGCTGAGGCCTTGACCAACTCTTTTTAATATTCACTTCTTTAGCCATATGAACATGGCTGAAATTTCTAATAAAGCAGTAACATTTACTCCTTTGCTGTTTTTATTGGCACATCTTCCATTACAAATGTATTTTTCAAGCTTTAATGTCATTTTTACCCTTGTACAATCTCCCTGGCTCAACAGAAATTCCTCAGAGGGAGGATTTTTTACTCCCCTTTTTTTTCACTTAGAGACTGACTTGACTTCATGAGGTCTATGCCAGTAGTAAGATGATGGCATTCCTACCTGTGATGTAAACTTGTATTTCTTGTCCATCCAGATGCCAGCTGTTTTACATTAAGAAAAAAAAAACAAACACATCATGTATTATCTTCATTTTCAGACCAATCTTTATCATATCACTGTCTCCTAGTAGCTTGGTTTTCCTGAGAGATTTCCACTTCCCTCTGCCAATCTTCTCAAAAGATACGAACTCAAATTTGATATCTTATGCTGCAGCATCCCTTTTCTTAGCATGTTCTCTACTCATGCATGTTAGCTACATGTTACAGACAGGATTAAGCAAAGTTTGATAAAACATGATTAGCTTTAAGCATATGTTTCCATGCTTTACTGAATCAAAGCTAAAATTAGGAATCAAGTTTAAATTTCTCTTCATGATTTTCCAAATGTTGTGACAATATGTTTCCCTCAGCAACTAATTTGTTTAGAATTCGTGAACATGCAAGATATTTTAAAACTATTCTCAAGATGATCTCCTGCTCATCTCACCTGAACACTTTTTAGTTCATGGGACTAAACTTCACTGTTTTTTAAGTAGACTGATTAGTTGAAATAATGTAAAGACTTTTGATATGGCTTAGCTTCTTTTTCAATATTGACAGGAGTTCAAAACTAAGCTGATACTTTTATAAATAGAGTAACAGAACAATATGCATTACTATTTGTTAGAAAAATAGTTTTAAACATGTTTTCTTGATTAAATATGTATTTAAGAAATTATATTTAGATTTAAAATACTACTGAAATCTGGGATATTCACAATTAATTTAGATTTTAATTAACCTCTACAAATATGTAAGGCAGCAAGATTAAAGTGCAAGTATGATTTTTTGTATTTCTTTTTTAAAATATAATCACCGTTCTGTGATATCCTAGGGTTTGCTTCACAACCAGCTGACATCAATGATGGCAGGAATAGTGATGTTATTGAGAGTCTCCCCATTCAAGTGGGCTTTGGATCAGGCCTATTAAAAATAATTTCCAACTATGACCAACTGTATCTAGAAGAGTCAGTTTACATAATTCCTAAAAAAGCAGTGGGCTTTTCCTGAAGAAACAAATGCACTACACCCCTAAGCCTAGCTGATCCTTCCAGATATTAGAACATGTAACCTAATTATCTGTGTCTGTCCTTTTTGGGTGATAAAAGGGACATATCTCCTTGCTATCTAAATGCCAGTATACAAAAAAAGATTTAATGAAGCTGAAATCACAGCTCCAGGAAAGAACATTTCAGTTCTATTATTCTGCAAAATTGCAAGAGGACTAATACAGCCTGGGGAAGACTGTAAAATGAATTATCCTTAGCTGCACTTTCCCTCATGGCCTGAGTCCAAAGCAAAACACTTTCCTTTCATTCCCTATAAATATCTTTTCCTGTCATCCCCTGGTTTATTTTACTTTAGGGACATGATCAGCTTTTATCTGCTTTTAAAGATCCATTTCTGACAGCAGGTAACGGCATTTGGAACCTTTCGCCTTCACTATCACTTTAGACTTTTTGTGCTATGAAGTTGGTCTTTTTTTTGCTTCTTAGTTTTCAGATAGTGAAAGTTGATGCATCAGTCTCCTGGATGTTTCCCAGTGGGAACCAAGAAATGACCAGGCAAAAAGCCAAGTCTGAATGAGATCAACACAGAGACAAAAAATTCAGCAATGTTGTTTTTTTCCTCAGCTTTTCATTTAGCTAGAATTTCATATTGACTCTACAAAGTAAGAAAGACTGACCTCTCCTAAACCACTTTATTGAAGAACAGAAATCTAAGTCCTCCATGTCCTGTAATTAGTTTAGTCACTTTACATATTGTGATGTCTAAGTTCAAGCAATTATTGATTCAGGATGCTTGTAGGGTTGCCAGACTCTGGTTTCCTATGTAGTCCACTGAATTGATCCTGAATATAGATCCTGAATATAGATCCTGAATTTGTCTCCTTCATCCATGCTACTTCATCTATGTATCTGTTCATCAGCACCAGAACCCCCTGGATCATCCACCTGGATACACTTTGGTGTTGGTAGGCAATATGAGGAGTCCATGTACCATGTTCTGTGAGCCGTTCAGTGGTATGGAGCAAAGGATTAGTGCTCTCTGACCCTTCTTCAGGGACCCAGCTATACCTATGTCTGGCATAGCTAAGCCAGTGCAAGGAGACAATTTTAATCTGGCACAGCCAGCTGGAAAAAATAATATCCTTTAGGGAACCCAGAAAGCACTTAGAAACCATAAAAGATTGTGTAACTCAGAGAGGTAAGTCTGGGGTGCTGTTCATATGGGCTTTATCTAAATCTGCAGATAACCCGTATGAGTAATAGAAGGATGTCATACATGGTCTTAGTACAACTAAAAATAAGTTGTTCCCCACTTACGTTGAAAGACAGCTTAATATCTACTCAATATTATCTGTGGGCACTGCTTATGTTATCTTAATGAATATTCCCGTAATTTAGAGTTGTACATTTGGAAATAATAAACACCAGTAATTTACTGATTCTGCTGAATAAATAATATATGATTTTCATTGATACATTACTTTCCATCATAGGCATTTTAAGGAACCTGACAATTAATGAAACATCACTGGTCATGTGTTGATACAATTGAATCTTCTGTCTAATCCCAGAATCATAGAATGGGTTTGGGTTGGAAGGGACCTTCAATGATCATTTAGTCAAACCCCATCTTGCCATGGGCAGGGACATCTACCACTAGACCAGGTTGCTGAAAGCCCCAGCCAGCCCAACCTTGAACACTTCCAACAATGAGGCATCCACAATTTCTCTGGGAAACCTATTCCAGTGTCTGACCATCCTCATCATAAAAAATTTCTCCTTTATATCCAATCTAAATCTACCATCTTTTAGCTTAAAACTGCCACCTCTTGTTCTGTCACTACAGGCCCTTCTAAAGAGTCTTTCCTCATCTTTCTTATAAGCCCCCTTTATATATTGGAAGACTGTAATAAGGTCTTCCCCTTGCCTTCTCCAGGCTGAACAACCCCAAATCTTTCAGACTTTTTTCATAGCAGAGATGCTCCAGCCTCCCAACTTTCTTTGTGGCCCTTCTCTGGATCCACTCTAAACAGGTCCATGTTTTTCTTGTACTGGAGACCCCAGAACTGGATGCGCTACTCCAGGTGGGATCTCACCAGAGCGGAGTGGAGAGGAGTAGAGTAGAGTAGAGTAGAGTAGAGTAGAGTAGAGTAGAGTAGAGTAGAGTAGAGGGGGAGAATCACTCCCCTCCTCCTGCTGGCTATGCTTCCTTAAGTTTCCTTAATGAAAGTTTACAGTGTGCAGACTGTCTGGAAGAATATGTGTGCACATATGCGATGACTGAATAGTCAGTCTACTTCAGATCTCCCAATTGTTAGAATTATTGCATATGATTACTGAAGCACCCAAATCAAAATTAGCTTGACCGAATCACAGACATAGATATCCATCAAGTATGGATTTGTGAGTTGACATCCTTGAACTTGTGGGAATGATCATGCTGGGACTTTTTGACTCTTAATTCACTGAATAAGAATATATATTTAATAACGAGAACCTTCCTGTAAAATTGCGCTGTTTATAGTATCTTCAGCTTTTCTTTTCTATTCTCTGTAAAGCTTCTGGTCCTGAATTCTCATCTAGTATTTTCAGAGGAACACGGTTTGAGCATAGGGCTCAATTTTCAGAACTCAGTCTTTTACATGTGAATAAGACATATGATAACCCCTGTGTGAAGTTTGAAAGCAGGTAGTGCCATCACATTAATATAGCCATAGTCTACTGTTGGAGATCCAAGGGGATTCTAGGCCATTAAACGATGAATGGAGTACAACTGACTGTTAGCCAAGTCTTCCTCCCTCATTTGCATCCTACACAACTTAATGCATTGCTGTTCTTTTCAGCTGTCTGTCAGCATACAAATCTACACTTTTAATGAATTGCAGAATTAATAATTGTGCCATCATTATGGCTTTAGGTCATTAAAGTGATCTGTAAAAGCCATAAAGAGAAATTTTGCCTACGGGTTGATTTTTATTCTTTTTTTGTCCTATAAAGCCACTAACACACAGTAGATGTAGTTGGCTGTGCTTTAGGTATGCTCTTATTTTAATCCAAATTCTATATTTCCACAGGAAAATGTTGTCTGCCTATGGAAAAGTACATTTTCCTCCTGATTTTCAAAGGCTGAAGAAATAACTTGATTTAAAAAAAAGGTGGGGGGAAAACCTTCTTGCATCATTCTAGTCACTGTAGGACCTCCTACCCATCCACTCTTTACTGAGACCACGTGTACGAGCTCCACCTGTAACATTCAAGTTCTTCAGGGGAGGACCCTGGCTGCCTCTCCAAGCAGGCATTCAGAGCTGAACCGATAACGTCTAGTATATCACAGCCAACTCCCTGAGCTCTTTCAGATGAGCTGCATCTGGACTAAGGATTTTAGGAGGAACAGTAGAAAGACTGTAAGTTTTGCGTTTTATAGTAAAAGTTTGAGCTATAGGATGTATACTTTTTGTTTCTTATGTTACAAATACATAATAAGATTATGCATTATCATTTACAAGCTTTCAAAAGCCTAAACAGAAATGTCTATTTCATCACATAAGCTTAAAAAAAATAAATCGGTACAATTTTAACAGAGTGCAAAACTTGCTCATCTCTGTGTGCTGCTGTACACTCATAAAATCATCTTTCCAACATACCATACAGAACTACTAAAGCTCATTTTCCAAGAGACATGGCATATGCTCTATATGTGAGGGAGCAACTGGAATGCATTGAGCTTGGCCTGGGGGCAAGTGAAGAAGGAGTTGAAAGCTTGTGGGTTAGAATTAAGGGACAGGCTCACACGGGTGACATTACGGTGGGTGTATA
>Ga0065711_1029911_pt1 | contig 34357 bp, 19 predicted proteins | sample Hoacrofraction12_FD_59098 | JGI IMG/M metagenome (GOLD analysis project Ga0065711, IMG submission 59098) | Hoatzin crop microbial communities from Cojedes, Venezuela - Epithelial fraction 12 v2 (version 2) | ecosystem: Host-associated > Birds > Digestive system > Esophagus > Crop | place... | reverse complement strand
CCGCTCTATCACTCCCCCTCCTCAGCTGGACAGGGGAGAGGAAATATGATGAAAGGCTCGAGGGTCGAGATAAGGACGGGGAGAGATCACTCACCAATTACTGTCAGGGACAAAACAGACTGAACTTGGGGAGAAAAGGGAGTTTAATTAATCACCAATTAAATCAGAGTAGGATAGTGATAAATAAATCCAGATCTTAAAACACGTTGCCCCCACCCCTCCCTTCTTCCCGGTCTCAACTTCACTCCCGTTTCTCTCCCTCCTCCCCCCGAGCGGCGCAGGGGGATGGGGAATGGGGGTTACAGTCAGTTCATCACATGTGGTCTCTGCAGTCCCTTCCTCCTCAGGGGAAGGACTCCTCACACTCTTCCTCTGCTCCAGCAGGAGGTCCCTCTCATGGGAGACAGTTCTTCATGAACTGCCCCAGCGTCGGTCCGTTCCATGGGGTGCAACTCTACACAACATGACCCAGCATGGGTCCCTTCCCACAGGGCGCAGTCTTTCAGGAACAGGCTGCTCCAGCATGATTCCCCCATGGGGTCACAAGCCCTGCAAGCAAACCTTCTCTGGCATGGGTTCTTCTCTCCACGGGTCCACAGGTCCTGGCAGGACCTTGCTTCAGCACAGGCTCCCCACGGGGTCACAGCTTCCTTCAGGCATCCGTTTGCTCCGGCATGGGGTCCCTTCCATGGGCTGCAGGTGGAGATCTGCTCCACCATGGACCTCCATGTGCTGCAGGGGGACAAACTGCCTCACCATGGTCTTCATCACAGGCTGCAAGGGAAGACTCTCTGCACTGGCATCTTGAGCATGTCCTCCTCATCCTTCTTCTCTGACCTTGGTGTCTGCAGAGTTGTTTCTCTCACATCGTCTCACTCCTCTCTCTTGACTGCCACTTCACCATGTGTTTTTTCCCCTTCCTAAACATGTTATCACAGAGGGGCTGCCACCATCACTGACTGGCTTGGCCTTGGCCAGCAACGGGTCCGTCTTAGAGCCAACTGCCACTGGCTTTATCAGACATGGGGGAAGCTTCTCACAGGTTCTCACAGAAGCCACCCCTACAGCCCCCTCACCACCAAAACCTTGCCACGCAAACCCATAACAGTGGAGAACTTCTATAATCCCCCACTGCACTCAGGTCAAGTTGTGCCGACTGATAAAAGAAATGCCACCATTACCTCCTCTTAACAAAACTGCATTCTTCATTCACCAGCCATCTCTACAGAGTGGATAGGACCAAAAGTAGTCTCTATGGCCAGATGTAGCCTTGGGGCATTTTAAATAACTGTTGAATTCTAACACTAATCCTCACATCAGGTAACTGGGATGATAATTTATGGTGCATTTGGACAATATTTCTTTGGAGAGACTTTACTCACCTTGATCTGTTTTTGGTCTTTTTCTCTCAGCATTATTTTGTGCCTACTCTGGAGCAGCTATTGCTAATGCCCTGTCTGTGGTAAGTTGGGGGGAGGAGGGAGGGAGTTGTGGGATTTTTTTCCTTGTTTGTTTTAACTGCATTTTGATTTGTTATGACATAATGCTAAGGAACTACCCCAAAATTCTCCATGTCAGTTTTGACAGCATTGAAGAGAGAATGCTGCAGCCAGTGGCAGGTCTTGGACAAATTCTGTGTCAGCTGAATTGTGCACTTGCAGACTCCAGTAGCTGACAGTAGGATTTCAAAGACCTTTGGAGCATGTTATCCACAGTAGGACTGCACACATATGTGTGAATTCGAGAAACAGCATATGGTTTGAAGTGCAATACCTCATTGCAGGCAATGTTTTTGAACAATTCCCAATGGTCTCAATTCTTACTTGCTTCTTCCAAGGTCTTTCTCCCACCCTTCCCACAGATATTATTTAATTTTGATCTGGTTATGAGAACTAAAATGAGAGGGAGACTGTTCTTTTAAATACAAAAGCATCATATCTGGGCAGATCAAGAAAGAGGTGAAGCCAGAAATGTCCAGCTTTACTTATTCTTTAAGATCTGAGAGGTTAAAGCAAAACCATATTTTAATAAAATTGATTTAGTAACTTCAAAGGAAAAATATTTAGAACTAGTATCTTCATGCTTTAAATGTATTCTTCTGGCATCCACTCAGTACCATATAGGTCCGTGCAGATGGGTTGCTTTGTTAAGCACATCAGAAAAAAAAAACGTTTACTTTTTCTTCTTATGATCTTGTTTTTTGCAAACCCCAAGTCAGGTAAAGAGATGGGGTCACAGAGTAGGACTGAGGATTGGATGCAATGCCAGTAACACACGGGCATTGAGGATGGTGAATTTGTATGAATAGTACTCTCAGTACATGACTTCTTACAGGACAGTGAGTGTAGGATTTGGCTCATGTATTAGAGAATTTAAACGTCTACGTGTGAGCTGGGTGTCTTCACTTTCATTACAGTCAGCAGAGTCTGGAGCCTGATTCATTTGCTTCAATATCAGTGCCAAGTGCCATTCAGCACCTACAGCTGCAACTTCAAAAGGGCTGAGGTCTTCAACGTGGGCTGCCTTACACAGCCCCGTACATTCCAGATAAACTAGATAACTCTATGTGAGCAGCTGAATCGACACTAGGTAGCAGAGGATCTTCCCAGACCTCCAGTGACCAGCAGGCACCTAGCTCACAAGTACCCTCCACCATGAAGGCTCCTGCATCTGGGCATCCTCCTCTGGATCCAGATGGAGGATCCTGTACGGGGGCATTGAAGAAGACATGCCCTATGTCACACTGTCCTCAGGGAAAGCACGGGCTCTCCCAGCTTCTCAAAAGCAAGAAATTAGCAACAGGCAGAAGTAAGCAAAGGGAACATGCAAAAAGAGGTACCAAAACACATACATTTGTCTGTCCTTTCCCCTCCCAGTTTGGGCTGCCACCCTGCACTTGGCCTTTCTGCATCTCCGCACTGCTCTTTTTGCTGATAAATACAGACAACCCAGCTATCTACAAAATCCCCCTCTGCAAAGTCACCTACCCAGAAGCCAACCGGATCTACTACCTGAGAATGAAGAGAAGAGCATCAGAGAGCAGGAGAGAAGAGCAGAAACCCTCCAGTGACTCAGAAATAAGCCCAGGAGGCACCCTCCTGTACCCCCCCAAGAAACGCCACTGATTTCAAACGTCCACGAGTGTACAGTTCTGGGGTGTTTTCTCAGATGCTAGCCAAGCACATTACAGCCACAAACACCCCTTTTGGCGATAACCTGCAGGCTGGGGATTCAGCATCCCACACTCCTAAGGAAACACAATTTGCCCTTGAGCTAAGCTTTCCAGAAAGTACTCAGATAGAATAATTGCTGCCTTATCAATCCACATGCTGTTAACTTGAAAGTCACCTCTTCTCAATAATAGCTATAAGCACAGACAGAAGAACATTAATGCTGACATGAAGCTGTATTTAATTTCAGATGTGTAATTTAACAAAATAAATATGCTGAGAAGGACTTGGTATCTAATATTAATAAATAATGCAAGAACTATGTCCAGAACTGCACTTCCAAGAACATGTGTATTTGGAAGTGGAATAAACAGTGTGATCTCTTCCTTTCCTGTGTCCCATCAGTGTCTAACCCTCTTAATCCCTCTTCACAGCTACAACATACACAGGTAAATTTTCTTACAGAGTGCATACTATTTTTGGTGCCATTTCCTGACTCCCCATTAAGCGCAAAGACAATGAAGGTGGGAATATATACGCTTTAATCAGACAGCAAAAGTGACTAGTTAGCAATAATTAAACATTTTTCTTTTCCTTGCACCATTTTCTGTCTTACAAATAGAAGATCTGTCTCCTGCTGAATACAGGATAGCAGGTCTGAGCCCCTACACACATCCAGTGGGAAATAGGAAAACTTCATGTAAAGAATGAGATAAATATTTACTGCTGGTGGAAGTTACCGCCGTTCTTTCTCTCCCCTTCCCAAGGGAAGAGTTCCTTTGCTTTAAGCCACGAGCAATGAACAAGCCCAAGGCTCCTCTTGCCATCTTTTGGGTGTCAGACTGTGATCTTCACACCGGTCTTCAGTGTCCCGCCTGTCCCAGAGAAACCTCATGAGGCATCATCAGAGTTTATCATGGGAAACTGAGGACCCTCTTGCTGTTTTTCTCCCCAGGGGACTGGTTTCCAAAAGGCACAAGGTGCAAGAGGGTCCTGGCCACTTTATGCTTCCTCCAAGTGCCTACAACAGGGAAGGGCCGATTGCCTTAGGAGGACTTTCCTTGGGAACCTTTTCCAAAATCTCTGCAAAGCAAGCCTGACAGAAAGGCTCTCTCATTCTAAAGTCGTTTCACATGCTCAGTTTAAAATCACAGACCCAAAGGACTTCAAGATTTAAAATGCAAAGAGACTATGCAATCACCACATGGCTTTCGATGCGCGGCTGTTTTACAGATTCCTTGGAGCGTCTTTGAGCAGGTGGGAGCCCAGCTCTCACCCAGACCATGGATCTTTTTAAAAAAGGCAAGCGTGGCTGCTGTTCATGGGACAATTTGTGCCTTTATAATCAAAAGACCATCAGCACCAGCAACAGGCAACTCCTCTAAGCATCCCCTAAAAGGAGCATCCAAGACTGAGGTTCGCCTGGGACACAAAAATATGGTGCCATGTAAGTACGCTGAGATGATTTTTAAACAGGTTAGGCCTTTCCAGAAACTTTAATAAAATTTAGGTTCTACTTCCTCCTCTATCTGGATGACAACAGATTTGATATTCCACCTGCCAGGACAGCCTCACATATGCAGAGAAGTCCAAATTTCAGTAGCCAAGATAGCCCTGTCATTGAACATTTAGGGATCCAGAGAGCTTTTCAGCCAGTATGACCTGGTTCACCCTCAGACTCGAGCATCTGTGTGACACCTCTGTCCCCTTTCAGACACCTGAACCTGACTTTACGAATGCCCTCCAGAAAAGCACCGAGAGAGGGAGCTGGCATTCCCACATGCCACAAGTCTTCCTGGAGACTGATAAAAGCCCAAGAATCCTAGCAGTCTGCCTTCTATGTTAGCCACGAGACTTTTGTTGGCCCAGGGCAAACTAAGAGGGCTGGGACTCAGCACAGCTCGATACGAGACCTATGTCTGTTAGGAGGAGGAAGATCTGACAGATGTACAACCAGAGTGAGCAGGAAAACAAATGTACAACAGCGGCCAAAACCTCCCTTGCAAACCCCATCAGCCTCCCGGAGATGCTGAGCTCTGACAAGCAGCAGCAGCCCAGAGGCGCAGGCGTATTTCTGTAACACAAGAGCAAGGGATGAGAACTGCTAATTTAGGAGAAACAGATTGTTTGCAAAAAGCAAACCGTCACCCAGGCACTGCACAAAGGCAGCTGAGCCTTTAAGCTATCACAGAGGACTGCTGCAAATGGATCTACAATACCAGCCAGCGTTAAAGGGCATTTGTAGGCTGTACATGCAGCTGCTTATTCCCGCATTGTGATGCCAGAAAAAGCAAAAGGGGACAAAGACACCCTCAGAAACAGTGTCACCAGGCAGGGAGGAAAGCAGAGAGCTGCAGGAGAACTGGCTGCCATGCTGCCCTTTGAGCCATGATGCCAGCAGACCAATGTTAGTAAAAAAGCGGTCTGGTATGGTCAGTACAGAACGAAAGATCAGGGACATCCCAATGTTACTGCTCCTGTAGAGAAAAAAAGGCAGGCAGAATAACAAATGAGGTGATACATAGCTGTCTGAACACCTTCCCTTTATAGCAGTCAATGAAATATTATGCACATACAAACTAGCAAGACCCTTTCATCTACTCTGCACAGTTTAATTTAGCTCATATACAATCCAGCATTAGAGAAAGGTTTGAACAGTAGCAACACGAAGTTACAAAAATACTATAATACAGTCAGCTAAAACAATGCTAGAACCGTATTTTTTAAGAAAAACCTTGACTATGGTTAGTTATGCCAAGCATACTATTTGTTCTCTTAAAAATAAGAGTGAAGTCCAAGCGCAGTAAGGCTATTGGAATTTGTCATGTAAGAGCCAGTGCAGCCTTTGACTTCTCAGCCACAAGAAAATCCATCCTGAAATCAATTAGTAAAGCAATTTCTAGAGTTGATGCCATCCATAAAAAAGGGTATGAACAGCTTTATTAATTCTCTAGCTAATCAAAAGATTTGAGTAACTATAGCCAGTACTAATAATTCTTGAAAACAGCCAGGACAAGCCAAGTGTCCTCTGGAAGGGAGCAGTAGATAATAAAAGCACTAACTGAAGTTATCAATGGTAGCCCCAACAGCCTACTGTCTACGGAGTTCTATAGAAAATTTCTATTAAGAGAAATAAAATGTACAGTTTTCAGTGGGACTAACAATTTTAGACAGTTCCCAGAGATCTAACATAAAACAAATGTACCCATAAGAAAAGAAAAGCCTAAAAACTAAAGCCACTTCTACAGCTAGAGTGGTCACTCCACCCAGTTCATCTGCACTGTAAATGAAATAAATACAAATAAGTACAAACCAATGCCTGACCTAGCAGTTACATATATAAAAAAAAAGTCCTCCTGAAAATTTGCCTTCAAAAACTGAACAGCAGCAGCAAATAGGAGCAGACTAAGCAACATGAAGGAATTGCAAGAGACTTTCCCAGTGAAGAGAGACAACCACCTTCTTGGTTGTAACGGGAGTCCAATATAAAAACACTACATATACCATGTGGCTCTAAGATAAATGCTTACTTTATTGATCAGAATGTCATTTTTCTTACTGTTGTGTTTGCTCCCTACTCCCTAAAAAAAAACAAAACCAAAAACAAAAACAGACCAACTTTGCTCTTTGAGTGGATGATCCCAGTTCTTCTCCCATAGAGACAGGTGCTTCTGTCGATTCAGAAAAAGCTGAGGCAAGTGCTTCAGATGTTCTGGATTGGGTAGTGATGACTCCAGAATGAGTTACCTGTTAATCAGTCCTCAGGAACAACTAGCAAAGCTGCGCTGCGCAGATGTGGAGGGGAGGTATTTGCCTTCTCAGTGGACATTAGTAGTAGCAGAGATCAGAGCCCCGCTGACAAACACACTGGAGCATCCTAGCTGCTGGACCATGACGTTTACCACCTGGTTCCCTCATCTGATGACCTTTTTTGAGACCAAACAACACACTTACGTACTACCGGGGTCCAGAGCAGACAGAAACAGCTGTACAGTGGGAGCCCGCTATAGGAGATGGTGACACCTTGCAGCCCAGGGATGATACCCAAAGCTGTAGGGCTAGAACAAGATGCTGCTAAGCTTTCCAGCAGAGATGGGGTGAAGCGGCTGCAGCGCTGTATGGAAAGCAAGAGCCAGGCAAAGCTCGATGGGTTAAAGTCCCACTGCTGCCACTGAGCGGGTTTACTTGTTGGCCTCCACTCTCAAGCTGCCAAAGCTGCTCTGCAGCAGTGCCTGGGCTCTTCCCTCCCAGCTCCAATCATTACTGCTGTGAGCTTAAAATGAATATTATAATTTTTTCAGCCCCTCTGCAATGTCAATACCTTTTCTTTCCATACCTGCAACTACAGATCAGTGTGAACAGGAGTGTGAAATTGTTAGACACGGGGACAGCAGGCATGTCCCCCCCAACCCCGATACATCTGGCGTGTGGAGCCCGCCAGCATCCTGGCAGCCATCAGCAAATACCAGGAAGGGCTTTATACTCCAGAGGGGTGCTCCAGCAACAAGGGGCCTCGACACAAGCTGAAAAACCCCAAATTTCACAGCATGTCCAAATAAGCTAAGCCCCTAAACTTTCCAGCTGCTGGGAAGTTGCTCTGTGCTTTGTCCATGACAGATATGTCTGGTCTGCAACGACAGACAAATTTCCCAGCAACGCAGGCTTACTCAGTTTTTTGTAGATCACGTTTGCCAGGGTTACAGAAATATCAGCAATCTGAGGGTGCGACCTGTTTGCCAAACACCTTCTCCTTCCTCCCCCTTCAACAGAGGGTGTGTTTTAATCTGGAAGACGGAAGGAGTTCAAACAGGAAACAAACCCTCGATTGCAGCTGATTTTACAGTTCTCAGGGGTCTTTTACAAACTCCTGCAGATGTTGCCACAGCTGGAATTCATACATCCCAGTGGCAGGATAAGAAGACCAGGGATAGCTCTGTGGGAAACAAAGGTTTCTTCCGCCCCATTTTCCTTGGGAATGAGTTTGGACACCTCCCACTACAGCTCAGCAGCTTCTGAGTGCACTCAATTACCTCAGTGCATTTAGTAGTTTAAGCTGTCGAGAAGCTGCATCCTCACATCCTTCTCCAGGGACAGCCGTTTGCACAGAGATTTGAGGCAGAGCCAAATTCGTGCTCCCAAAGTGTGCGGCTTCGCTCAGGACAGAAGGGATGAAGCACCAAATGCATGCAGAAGCTCTTCCAAAATGACATCCCACCACCCCACCCCACCTCACTGCACAGGGGTGCAGGCTGCTTAGCACATCTCAGCAGCTGCAGATCGAATTGTGCTGTGTGCTGAACTGTAAAAGGCGAAGACAGAAAGACAGAGACATCCTTGACCTGTGCAACATGGGACGATCTGGAGTTTTATTCTCTTCGCTCCAGGGCACCCCAGCCTGCACCTGACCCCACTTCTCTGCACTTCCCTCCTTTCAACTCAGTGCTGACAGCTCTGCTGCTCTGTTGCCCACAAATCTCTGCTCTGCAAAACCACTCATCCAGAAACCAGACATCAACTTCTTGGCTGCGGAGAAAACCAGAAAGGCAAAGATGATGACAAAATATCAACCAGAGATGGTTTCTTACTGCAGCTGAGTGAGTATTTCACTCATGTAAAACTAAATCCTGTGTAGGGCATATTCCGATCCCAAAAACTGAGTTATCCAGCAGACATGACTTTCTTTTGTCTACTACTAAATGTGCCTTGTTGCTGCGTATGGATTTATGCCTGCTTCCATGTGTGCATGAAAATGCTGCTCTGTAGCACTGCTTACAAAACCCCATAAGCATCTACAGCCATTGTAACTCTACCTCTGCCCATCGCACCGATCATTAATTTTCAGTCATTCCTACTGTCTGCTGGTTCATTTCTGGAGGCTGCCAGTTTTCTTTCTCTTGTTGATCAGGGTTGCAACCCATGCTATGTACAGCACCTTCCACTTCTATTAAGCTCTACTTGGCAAGAAAATAGCAATCACTGGGATTTATATGCTGAAAGAGTTTCTCATTGGAATTACTATAGTATTCTGCTCTTTGCTAAGGCCTAACACATTCATCTTCTACAATGTATAGGTTTGTGAGAATGGATCGTTTCCCTGAAAGCAGGTATGCCTCAGGTGAGACTCACACCCACACTGTCAGGGCGAAGGAAGAGGAAAGGGTGCGTAACTGCCAAGCTGAGATTAGATGCAGGGAATTTAAGTGAACCAACTCTGAAATTGCAAAAGTGGATGAAGCAGAAGAAAAACACCTTGCCTTTTGTCATAAAAATGAGGCAAGTCTGGCCAGATTTGTCATTCTCACGGTGACACGGCTGTCTTGAGGTGGGTCTGGAAAATGAGCCCCTTTGGATCTGGGCTTTTCCATGGATCCAGGAGAACAGGAGAGGGGTTTGAAACTGGAATTCAGAATTGTTTGAGTGGCAATTTCCTCTCCAGTCCTGAAATACAGCTATACAGTTAACCTTGGTCTGCCAAAACCCTCTAGTAATTCAGAATGTTTCAATACGGCTGATCCAGTATGCAAAGCTACAGATGACCAGAAAAACAAGCAGCGTTGAGGCTCAGACTCCTGGTATGAAGTGGAGAGCTTTGTTCCAGAGTCCCACAGCAAAGAAACAAAGTGGACCATGCCAAGAGCCAGGCAGAACCGATGTTCCCTCCTCCAGGTCAGACGCACACAACTGGGAGAGAGGAGAAGATCTGAAGGTGTCTGAAGCTGAAGTCGATCATACAAGAGGTCAGTGTCTTCCAGCCAAAGCGCACAGTATCTCGGGACCCAGCTGGCCACAGTAATTGGAGCTAGGATCATGATGGTGAAAAGAACGATTTCCAGTGGAGGTCCTATGGGTGCTTGCGACTCTATCTCATTTCCACAGGAATTCAGGCCAGCCAAGTGAAACGGCCATTGTTGATAAGAAAAGTGATAGTGCCGCCTGGAAAAAGAGCAGGGAACACAAACCCAGACAAGGGGAACCAGCTAGATGAAGGCACTTGGCTTTTCTTTGACCTATATTTACTCGGGTTTCATGAGAGATACTACTACTTGGTCTTTCTTGGAGTCTCAGAGACGTCTCCTATGCTGGACACCAAGGTCACCTCTGCACTAATGAATGGAGTGGTGCAGGTGGCAGCTCATCATCTCCTAGATGCTGAACTATTAGCACAGTCCTTGGCACCTGTTGGCCTTGGCCAGCTAGCTCACTTCCAAGCAATTCTTCATTCCAGCTAGTAGCAATGTTTTAAACAACCATCTTGAAAAATCTGCAGCTAAAAGAGATGAGTTGTTTGCTGTCCAGCACTCTGGTATTCAGAGCATCAGCCTACAGGAAGAGAGTCAGAACCTTTGCCTAATATTGGCACCTAATTGCCATGACACTGTAGAGCTCTTTTACACCCTACTCTAGCCATAAAATATCTACAACCCACTCTTCACAGGTTCCTGCTCCACTGCTATCCCAGGAGAGAGAGATTATGGCTCCTGATCTATAAGTGCTTTTCCAGACGCCAGTTAAGATCTCCTGCAGCTGCACGGACTGAGAGGTTGAGTCCCAGGAGCAGGTCAGGCTGGACAGAAAGGACAATGGATCTCCAGAGCAGGTGGGCAGGAGATGGAAGTGATGTGCATGCATTAGGAGAAAGGTTTATTTTGGGAGCGTATGTCAGCAGCATTATCCAGAACCTAACACGAGCTCAGAGCTTTGGCTGGGCCAGGGGCAGGAAACTGGTGTTTATGAGCCCTCTGAAAATGGACATCTGAACATTTGCTCCGATTTCCATAACTGCACAGGTGGCTGTGCTGGACACATACCAGCAGAGGGAGCCGGACACCAGAGCTGGACAGCTCTCTTCTCCAGCCATCCCCAGAGCCACCAGCTAGAAGAAATTCTACCCAGTCGTCACACACAGAAGTGTCAAATAGAAGCTTTCTCTGGAGTATTTTATGGGCCAAAATGAAGGGATAGAAGCTGCCCACACCAGCTTGGGTTTTGGGCCACTCTGTATAAACCCAAAACTACTTCCCTCACCTAACAAGTGCAAGGCTGTGACACAGTACTTGGTGCTCTGAGCTGAAACAGATTTTTTTCCACTCTGCTTTTGCTCATAAAAAATAAGATTATGAAAAGCAACGTGGCCACAGATGCCAACAGGCACAGACTTGCAGACATAAATGTTGCTCCTCCAGGTACACTGCCTGCAGGACTGCTCAGCCCTTGCCTGGCCAGAGGAGCTGTCTCCTCAGCCAGCACACAGGCTATTCCTCTACACACCACTACACACCTCTACGCATCACTATTCCTCTACACACACCATGTGGTTATCCCCCCCTTCTGCCAAACTTTCATCTCCTTTGCCGCCCCTCCAGAGAAACCACAGATTGGGAAAAAATCTGAAAATGAGGTGGTGGGTTCAGACATAGTCAGCCTTACAGCAGGAGGCTAGACCAGATGAGCTGCAAAGGTCCCTTCCAACCTGAGTTATCTTATGGTCCTAAGTAACGGAGCAGTTTTCGAGCAGCATTCGGTTTTGACACTGTCTCCTGTGACTTCCTCATAGACACGTTAATGAAGTATGGGCTAGATCAGTGGACAGTAGGTGGACTGAAAACTGGTTGAATGGAAGAACCCAGAGGGTTGTAATCAGTTGCACAAAGTCCAGACAGAGGCCAGTCAGTAGTGGTATAACCCAGGGGTAATATATATTGGGGCCAAAAAAGTTTAACATCTTAATTAATGACCTGAGTGACGAGGTAGACCACACCCTCAGCAAATCTGGGGAAGATACAAAACTGGAAGGAGAGGTTCACATGCCAGAGTCATGCTGCCATCCATAGGGTCCTCAGGCCGGAAAAATGGGCTGTCAAGAACCTCATGAAGTTCAACAAGGAGAAGTACGAAGTCTTAAATCGGGGAAGGAACAATTCCATGCATCAGTAAATGATGGGGGCCACCCAGCCAGAAAGCAGCTTGTCAGAAAAGTCCCTGAGGGTCCTGGTGGACACCAAGCAATGTGCCCTCGCAGCAAAAAAGGACAACAACCTCCTGGGCTGCATTAGGAGGAACATTGCCAGCAGGTCGAGGGAGGTCATGCTTTGTTTCTTTCCCCTTTACTATGCACTGGTGAGCTACATTTGGAACACGAGGAGCTGAAAACTAGACATAGTACAGGAGAAATGGGGACATACCGAGTGAGACCGGTAAAAGGACACAAAGATGATTAAAGCATTAGAGTCCCTGTCATACAAGGAGGGGTTGAGTGAGCTGGAACTGTTCAGCCTACAGAAGATAAGGCTCAGAGGTGTCTTATCCATGTGTACAAATATTTGATCAGGAGAGTGAAGAAGGCAGGGCCAGACAGTTCGCAGTGGTGCTCAGTGACAGGATCTCGGCTCCTGGGTGTGATTTCCCCACCAACGAGGGATGACAAGGAGTCCAAGAACATTGGCTACATTTCACACATCCACAGCCCAACCTAGCAAAGGCAGAACAGGCCTTGAGTTTTAGCAATCTGCAGAGCTCCATACATGGATTTATGTAATTTTAAATCACCTGTTGGAGTCCAAGAGCTGATGCAGCTACCTGTACAGACCTAATCTCTGCAGAGTAACCCAAGCAGAGGAGCACAGCCAAAACCAGCAGTTTAATGGCAATCTGCTACCGAGTGGTTTTCAATGTACCTCTTGAAGGCCACTGAGCCTTGAGAGAGGCATGCAGATAGAGTGTGTGAAGCTGGATTAGGGCCATAAAAGTCTTTCCTGGCAGAGATGACAAGTTCAAGCACTGTACCCAGCTAACGCAGCTAGACAGCTCCTGCTTGGCAAGCTAACACAGTCAGAGATCATTCAGGCGTTTCTCTTGCACAGCTCAGGTACTAAACCTGGTTGAGATCCAACCACCTACCCCTCTTCTGACCATGTCAGCCACTGGGTTTGGTCCAAGGGGCGTTCTCAGGGCCACGTTCCCACAGAGTTCAGCAGGCAGAAGAACCACGTCAACCAGCTTCACTGGCAGAAAGCTGATGATTTAAGCCATGGATCCAGCTCTCCTAAATGATGCAGAACCCAGGTGCCAGACACCAACCCCAGCTGCCTTGTCCTCAGCACCAAGTGGTCTTCACACATGCCTAAAATGAACAGACAATTCGCTAGTCACCTGTGTTACCTGCATGCTCAGTTTGCACATCATTACACAGTTACCCAGAGCTGGTGGCCCACTCCCAGGCAGATGTCACCTGACAGTTACATAAACAGGCACATGGCATGTCTTCATCCGTTTGATGAGGACTGGCCTGTGCTGCTCCAGTCTCCCCATCTTGAACCCCAAAGCCCAAAGACAGGGGTAAATAATTACACCCTTGAGTGCTGAGCACTGGAGATCAGCGGTGGGCACCTAACTTGGCATGGATTGAATTACATCTGGGAGGTTTTCAACAATTGCCATCCCTTCTGCACCAGTCCTATAGGGAATCTCAATCCTCAGGCAACCATGAGTGCTTTGGCCAGCTAAGGCACACAGCCATGGGCAGGTGTTCCTGCACCGACTCCAGCACCCAATGTGGGATCTGGCCCAGACCTTTTTGGAAGGTAATTGTTAGAAATTTAGTGATTCACTAAGGCAATTGCTGCAGTAGTGAAACCCTCCCCGTAGTTGGCTGCACCGATGATCCCGTGATCTCATCACATGGCAGTGGAGAACATCACTCCTCTGCCTGTAGTTCACAGAGCAGGCTGCTGCCAACGACCTCATTCCCACGCAGGCATCAGCAGACTGTGATCCTGTTACTGATTAACCAGCTCTTTGACGAGCTAAACAAAGCATCGCTCCCAGACATCCATCAAAGACCTGCAACCCAGTGGCTTTTTTATGAATCCCCTCTAAAATGTCAACAATCTCTTTAAAGCATCAGAATTGGACAGGGTGGTCCTGAATCTGGTTCCCCGGAGGAGAGAGACACCCCACCGCTCCGCAGATGGAGGCAGCACAGCGCGACAGTGAATCCCCTGCTCTGCATCCTTTTCACAGAGAGCAGAGAAGACGCTGTTTTAAACGACTTGAGGCTAGGACTGAGCATCCCTGAAAATGAGATGCAAAGTCTAAAACTCAGGGTGATCATATTTTCTGCGAGGACCTCCCATCCAAATTCCCCAATGCATTTCCCTGCTTTTGAGATGTAAGAATTCATTTTACCAGTGAGAAAGCAAAGGTAGTCCAAGGAGAAATCAACTGTAAAGGCAAAAGGTTTTACTGCACTGAAGTGAAGCATCTTCCTCTGCAAAATATCATGCAACCTGTATTACTGGGTGCTAAGTCAGTGGACGGCAGCATCTGGCTTGCTCACAACCAGGACTCGCTGGTGTCTGTTTGATCAGAGGAAGCCTAGATCATGCTGCAACACTAAGCTGACAACCACTATCAGATATCCTGCTCTTAGTGGGGAAAAAACAAATCCCGTCTCCAGTTAAAAATATCTCCATCAAAAGACAGGCACCCTGGGAATGAACACAGTGAGAATAACATCACTCCAGCTCGTGCAGATGCTGAGGCTGTTTCCACAGGGCCGGAGGAATCAAAGCCATAAAGCTAGATGGGTTCTGGTTCAACAACAAACCTTTCACTCCAGCACTCAGGTGAAGATGCAGGGTTGCTTCTCTAAGCTATCACTCTGAAAGAGTGCTAAAGTGAATTAAACTCTGGTTTAAATTAGCCAAACAGGTTCCTTAAGCTTGCTGGCTTTTCCTCTGCCCTTTCTCCTATAATTCACTCCTTCAAGACTTCCCCCTCCAGCCTCTTCTCTGCCTTTCACAGTGATTTCACAGCTTTATAAACTTCTCAAATATGCCACACTTCTGATATTCCAGATTCCTCCAGCTAGCCAAGGAGGCCAGGTCAAAAAAAAAGGAGAAAGAAAAATCCCTCTTAAATTTCTCAAATAACTGAAAAAAGCAATTAAACAACAGAAGGTCACCACATCCTTTGCTCCAGTGTGTTAGCAGGATAGTGCCTCCGAAAACCACCCAGAAGCGGGAAAACTCAACAGGCTGCTGAACACAACGTGCTGTGACACACACTCCCAGCTCAGTGTTTTGAGAGGGAAGGGTGCTGAGCTGTCTTGAATGAGGAGAACAACACCGGAGAGGTCGAGCTCAGGTATACCAAGAGTCCGCTTTGAAGCCCTGAGTCTTTTTAAGCAATAGAGGAGGAGAAAGACAGAGTTAAAGGAGAATTAACAAAGAAAAGAAAAAAAAAAAAAAAGCAGCAGGGAAGTGGACATTTGGAGAGGCCGTTGGCAAGAGACCAGGGAGAGAGCAAGAGGAAATGTGGGGAACTCAAGAGGGAAGCTTCTTGACTTTCGCTTGGAGCTCACCAAGTGGGAGGAGAAACAAACCAATTAATAGTATCAGGACAGGAGCCATGCTAGCCTATATAAGCTGGTGGGACTTTTCCTTTTCCTACTGTCTTAGCCCAGCTTTCCTTCTGTCTTGGCCAGCAAAGCAACTGCTACCCCTGCACTCACCAGAGAGGTAAGAGTACTTTTTTCATTCTTTTCAATGCACAGCAATAAACGTGCACCCTGTTACTGACTTACCTGGCTCTTTCTTCTCCCCCAGAACACAGAACAAACAGCTTTTGAACTGTCCTCCTGAGTGAGAACAGCGAAGGTTCAAGAGGAACACAGAGGATAGGGAATGTCACAAGAATTTCAGTTAATGAGAATTTTCTAGCAGAGTGAGGATTTATTAATACTGCTTAGCCCAGTTGGCTGAACCTTTGAGGAAAAAAAAGAAACAAAAAAACAGCTGGAGCTCTTTAACATCTCCTCTTACTGCCTTCCTATTCTGCAAAGTGAAAAATGCCCCCACAGTAATAATACACAGTTAATGTGATAGTATCTCTGGATTTCTCTGTCCCCGAGAGACAAACCTCTGAAAATTGAATTGCGAATGGGCTTAACGAATATTTGAATCTGAGGGATAAGTTTTCTTTTGAACTAATGCTTTGAAATGTATCTTCTATGGGAAAACCCGAACTTTTTTTTTTTTTCTCCAGTGAGGGTCAAGTGAATTATAATCTCTCTGGTTCGGGGAGTGTGCTGGTGCATGCACGTGCTCCTATACATAACACAACACTATACTTCTCCAGCTTTACTAAACCCCTGGTAACATTACACAGGCTATGCTGGAATCAGAGTTGCTGAGAATCTGGCCCTTTCCTCCTATTGTACTTGGATGCAGGAATTCCTCTAAAAACATGTGCACGCTCCACAGCAACAATTCAGAGAATGCAAGATGCATTGACTGTGATTGTGTGGTGGCAGTTCCTGGGACAAAAAAAAATACCACAGAGTCATTTAAATCCTCTTGATTTACAGAGTAAGCTTGAATTTTGGCAGGGAGAGAGGAAAAATCCAGAAAGAAGAGAAAGTACTAGATAACTTTGCTGCATTTTCAGAGGTGAAAGCCCAACACCTAGCAACACAGGCACTAGCCTGGAAATAACTGTCACCTGGGAGTATTAAAACAATTAGCCAAATAAAAACCTCTGTTCCTTTCCCAGCTGCAAGCACAGCACCACTCTTGCCATGCATAACATGTAAGCAATGTGTGACCAGGCTTGTCTCAGTTGCAGCAGGTGTAAAACAAGTATTTGCAGGCCAGATGTTGCAGGAGTGCAGCACCAGCATGGAGCCTGCTTCGCCGCAGCTTTAACAAGACATTACTGGGATGCCGTAGGTATGGCGTGACATGGAAGAAGTGTACACAAGTGGAAGGGAAATTGATTTAGGGAGACATGAAGTTGCATAACATCAGTACTTTGCTACAGGACATTTATTAACTCTGAAAAGGTGATAAAAAAACCAATAGATTAGCTTCTTGGCTGCTTCTTGGCTCTGTGATGATTTCATTTTCATGCAAGAGCAACCATTTTTTTTTCTTTTCTGTTCTTATGGGTTCCTTTTCATAACTGATACAACAGTATTTAGATACTTTTAGCTGCAAAACTTTCCTTCTTGCTTACTTGAGCATTCTTAGTGAGGATGGCAGAGCGATATTATTCAACAGCACAAAGACACCTAGGCAAAGGGAGATGACAAACACCTGGAATCACTGGGGAAAAGCAGCAGTGCCCCAAATCTAGCTCTCACTCTCCACCACCAGAAAACAGTTTTAAATAGTTTCTCTGCACATGCAGCAGAGCACAAATCAGTACTTACACCACAGAGATGAAAATCACATTCAGAGTCTCTCTGCCTGGGTCCTGCTGCTGCTCCTGTATCACACCAGTTACACACCAGCATCGGGAGCCTGCACTGGATGGCCCACCAAACTCCTCTCTGGAGCACCTCCCCAGAGCATACATCTGTGTCTGAGAGCAGGACTTACACAGTCCTTAGTTAAGAATCTAAGATCAAAAAATACTTTCCCAGACTTACAGAAATAAGGAATAAAAGAAATTTTTTACAAATCCTGTCCCCCTGCAGAAGCCAAGTAGTCTGTTCCAGAACAGTAGTCCTTTCAAAATTATTTCTATTTTCTTCATGAACTAAGGAAAAAAAAGCCCACTTTGACTGAAAACCACATGTTAACTTTAATTTAATAGCAGGTCTTCAAAAGACCTGCTGTAGACTGGCCTTCCTGCAATACCTGTCAGAAAGCACACACTTCAGTTTGAATTAAAATTCAGACATCACTGTCTTAAAATTCTCTGAGCACCTCCAATATTCTGGGATGGGACACCTTTTGTCTTCTGTCCTTTCTTAAATAGTTGCTATCACTGACTCCCTGAAACAAGGTAATGTGTTAGCAGATCGTTAATTTGAGCACACATGGCAACTACCATTTCTTACAATGTCAAAAATTATTAAAACCGCCAAAAAAAATTCTGTGCTGGTGTCAGTTTCCAAGTGGTTCACTACTCCTTTATACTTTCTTTGGACAACTAAGTAGAAGTTGTGCAAGTCCTCCATGCTCTGTGTTTCTGGACAGATGGGACAAGCACCACGGCTGCGGTGACAGCCAAATCACCACTTACCAGCAGCTGCCCTCACACAGAGCCTGGGATGTGATTTGGGGCAGCCGTGAAGCCAGTGGGACTGTATCTGGGTCCTTAGGTGTCACAAAGAGCCCACCTGAAACCAAGGGTTCTCTTAGCCTACGCATCACACACCATGCTGCTCTGCAGGCGATGGGGGTGTTTCGTAATGATTTCTTTCCCCTTTACCATATATAAGCAGATAGGAAAGATGAACTGAAGTTAATGTGATTCTTCTCTAGAAAGGCACATCACTTGAAGTACAGGGACATAATGAACATACATTTGACCACTGGCCAGAACATGCCCGTGATCTACCTACCCAAGCACTTTTAATATTCTGGAAGAACAAGTATGCAAGGCATTGACGCAGCCTTCATCGGGCATGAAGTGCAAGCCACGTTGGTGGAAGTGACTCACCTGGTCACCTGGTCTTTTTGCCGTGCGAAGTTCATCTAGCTGACATCATTTCTGGCCATGAAAACACAGAGCAAAGGAGTTCTGCTGTCTCAGGCTTGCACAGTGTGGTACTGCCCTAAGTATCTGCTTAAGTGCCTTTCTATGGCAAAGAAATTAATCAATTTTGATGAATTAGGGCCTCCACCCTGACCTGTTTTCTTCTGTACTGTGTGAGGGACCAGACAGTGACTCCAATATTTCTCATGCGCATTACATCCCACTCTGCAGACTCCTGCCGTGCAACCAGCTCCTCACTCAGCATGCGGAGAAACATATCAGGCATCCCAGCACAGGACACACAACATCACTCTGCAAATGCAAATGTAACAGCCCTTGAATTTATGGATTAGCAACTGAGAAAGTCTAAGTTACATAAAGAGAAACGTTATTTAAATTGAAAATGTAAACGTACTTACACCAAATGAAGGGCATTTATCTTAGCTGGAAATTTTGATTTAACTGAAAGTGCATCCAATTCACTTATTCCATTATTGCAGAATAAAATATGAGAAAAACGAAGGTATATGAATCAAGGTAATGAATTATAACTGAGCCGGAAAAAAGCCTTCCAGCACCAAGACACCATCCCTAGCAACACTCTCATCGTTTTCTTCCTCCTCTAGTTAAGCTCCTTGCCTTTGTGTCCTACACAAAGTCAAATTCAACACTCTTCTATGTAGTGTTCTAGTCTTCGTCGTCTTTCATGTGGAACCTATCCTTGCATTAGCAGGGCCCTTACAAAAAATATCTATTTATTCTTTGTGCAAATATTTACTACTTCCTGAAAGGTCACCATCAGCCTTCCAATAACATACAGTAAGAAAGTGGCCAGTATGTACATCAACCAGCTGCTCCCCCCCTAAGCCTCAGAGCTGCTTAACCACATGTCTGGGTCTGCAAGTGTAATGCCCAGGGGTGAGGCTGCTTCAGCTTAAGTACCCAGCAACTGTAGTTCTGAAGTATGCATTCTCTTCCCCAGCCACCGAGAAGGCTTCTACTGAAGTTGCAAGTTTCACAGACTAAGTCAAATAATTTCATGCTTGTTTCATCTTATTTAGTCTATTAACTCACAAGGTAAATTCTTTATTTGTGACTGCATGAAAGTCTGGAAGGACAGTACAGGGTCCCAAGAGCACATGAAGAGAGAATGTGCTCCTGGAGACATGAGAATCAGGCATTCAGAGTAAGGATTTTCCTCTTTTTTGCTCCAAAATGACACATGGTAAGAAATAATACATGGTAGAGAGAATAAACAGGGATCAGTAAGAGGCTTTGTAATGAATTTTTTTTTTCCCTTGAATTTTACCAAAGGGTCAGAACATCAACATGGAAAACAATGTTGATGTCAAGATAGAAACCAAGGGGGAAAGAAAGACAATCAAGCAGAATCCAGTGAGCAAAGCTGGGAAGAAAGTCTGCAGAGCTGTCGGGTACATCACTGGAGACATGAAGGAATTTGGAGCCTGGCTAAAAGGTAAAGCTATTTCTTCACAACTAATCAGGGGATTCCAGAGAAGAATTACATCAAAGGAGTAATAACTAACTTCTCAGTAATGTAATTCAAGTTAGAGTAGTACAGAAACCACCTCTGCCCTGATTTACTTCTGTTTTGTAGGGAAAAAATCAGCTTTGCGCAGAGATTCAGATACTGCTTAAATCTTGAGGATGACTGAGATGACATTTACCTCCCAACATGCCATGTACAAAGTGAATATAGTCCCACAGAACCTAGCCCAGGATGGTTATTCTGAGCTCTGCCGTTCTTTATAACCCCCCCTGTCCTTTCAGCTGAGCAGTTTCTGTCAAGCCTAATGCCACTGTGAAGTTAAATTACATATAGGTAGGTGTATTTGGTCCCCATAATAAATCAGTAACGGGATACACATGATTTGCCATCTGAGGCACAGACATCATAAATTAGCTGGTTCATATGAATCTGGTCCAGGTTACTTTATAACACAGGACTCTGGCAACCACACTGTTCATCTCAGCTTTCCAGCTGTAAGACTTCAGTATAGACCATAATAAATCCCAGTCATGTTTTACAGTCTTGTTGATTCATGGCTTCAGTCGTGCTGTCAAGTTCCACTGCCAAAACTCTTCCTGAGTTTCAAAAAAAACATGCCAAATCAGTATCATCTGCATACTTGGGGTTTTTTTAATTATTATTTAATTCAATCTTTTCCAGATAAACCTCTCATGATCCAGTTTATTGACTGGATGCTGCGTGGGATATCCCAGGTGATGTTTGTCAACAATCCCCTCAGTGGGCTTGTCATAGTTGCTGGCTTCCTGGTGCAGAACCCGTGGTGGACACTCACAGGCTGTTTAGGAACAGTTGTCTCAACTTTAACAGCACTTCTTCTGGGTCAGGACAGGTGAGTCCATCCTTTTCCCCTTCAAAACCAGACTGTCACTTCAGTGCTGACTTCTGTGTTAAACGAGTGACATATAGACGAAAAGCACGTAGCCTTCACCAGCTATGTATCTGTTCTGGTAGGAACAGACAGATCTGTCCACCAGCTGCATCTGGTGCAAAGGGACACTGAACGTAACTACAGTAGGGGTAGCTGCTGAGAGGACGTGGGACTCATGCATGCGAAATCGAAGGTTGATGCATGAGCCCTGGCAGGTCACATAGAGTCACGAGTGCATGGGGAGGGAGGGGGTGATGCAAGCAAAGCATCTGAAGTGGAGAAGATTTCAAGACGGTTCGTTCCTTCACACAGATCAGCCATAGCAGCGGGCCTGCATGGCTATAATGGGGTCTTGGTGGGACTGCTCATGGCCGTCTTCTCTGCTAAGGGAGACTATCACTGGTGGCTTCTACTGCCGGTAGCACTGGTGTCCATGATGTGGTAAGTCGGATGGCTCTTCTGCTTCTTATTCCATCCCCAGTGTCCTCATGCTGAGACTGAGCTGTTGTATACTTTTATGCACTATACAGACTACAATGGGAAAGAAACACAACTAACATATATGTGCTACTAAATCTATATCATTCTTCATACTTTTAAACTCAGATGTAATCCCAAAACAAATAAAATATCCACATAATCACAAATAAACCCAACTGGGAAAAGCAAAATTGATAGATGATCATATGTAATTCAATGCCCTAAATGTTAGCCATATTGCTGTGATGCATCAATGCATTTTTGTCTCCAGAGGAACATTATTTTCACCATTCCCTACCACCATCAACTACAAGTGTTTCATCTATTTAAGCCATCGTATAAAAATGCCAAGAAAATTTACCTCTCCAGGCACAGAAGATGATCGGTTGTCCCAAGACATGATGGTTGATGCTAATGAAAACAAACAACTAATAATACTTTACTTATATATATGACACCATAATCTGCTAGGTATTTGGATAGAAAAAATTTTGAAAGCTGGTCTTTGGCCCCCAAATGTCTATTTGGAGATTGCTAAACCACACACATCATCTGTCTGCCTGGAGTTCATGTGGTGTTCTACTCATTTTAATAAGCATACCTTTGACATCAGCCTTTACTTCTAATGACTCTGATCTGTGAGCTTGGACAAGGGCACACAGCCTTTTTCACAGTTCACTCAAACCTGGCACGAGTGTCCCAAATACAATCCTCTTCAAGTACTACAAGAAAAAAGTAAACACTGAGAGCGAGCTGTGAAATAATTCCATTAAACCACTAGATCCTCCACATGAGTGAGGAATCTTGGCTCCTTCATGGTCACCAAATTGACCACATACACTGCATAACATGGCAGGAATGTGTAGATTGCTCACTGGGAAGGGCGGGAAATTCACTGAATGACCCTAGCACATCTCTGATTTTAAGAGAAAGACTGAGGAAATAAAACAAATCTTTTAAAAAAAATAGAGTGAATTTCCTGCAGGTTTTTGTGGGTTTATTTGGTGGGGTTGTTTTGTTGTTTGTTGGGTTTTTTTGCTAGGCTGACAAGCTCCTAGTGAGACCATTTTGTTCTTCTTTCAGCCCTGTTTTCACCAGCGCTTTAGGCTCAGTCTTCTGTAAATGGGATCTGCCTGTTTTCACCTTGCCTTTCAACTTGGCCTTGACCCTTTATCTGGCTGCATCAGGACCCCATAACCTCTTCTTCCCTACAACTGTCATTCAGCCTGCAATAGCAACACCAAACATTACCTGGACGGATGCTGAAATGCCACTGGTAGGATGTCCTGAAGATAACAACCTTCTCAATTTACAAAGAAAACCACTGTAGAACGAGATTATCTTCCTTTACATTACTGCATTATGGCCTGGCAATATAAAATTGCATTTATAAGATAGCTATTATCCAAAATGTAAAGGTTTAGTCTAGGAAATGACATTTTTTGTTAGCTTGAAAATAAGCATCTTTTTGGTATCTGGTACCTTTCACTTACAGTTGGATCTAAACTATAATCTTCAAAGAGCCTCTAGAATCAAATTACCCTTTACTGTGCGTCTACTGATCAGTGTCCCATAGATACGGTCGTGCTGAGACTATCAGTTAACTCGCAGGTTAATTTTAGTTTTTTATGTAGAGCGGTGTGGTTTTAAAATTGCCTCTTTCTGATTAGAAATGAGAAAGCAGATATTACTATGGCAGAATGGTTATAAACTTGGGTGCAGGCATATGCTCACTTATTTTTAGTTAATATTTGAGTTGGACCTTTTAAAAAAAGAAAAAAATAAATTTATTGTCCTGCATAGCACGGTAAACAACGTAGATACTAGAGTAATGGCTTTCCCCTAAGGCTCAGTGGACTATTTTGAAGGGTTCCCTGGGAGCAAAGGAAGTTAATTGACACCAAATAGCAATCCAGATGAGTGATATTTCTCACAGAAAGTTTACCATGCCACATAATTTTATGGGAATCATAAATAGGCTGCTCTACATGGAGGAACACAACACTTTGATGAAAAATGTCTTGAAACCATCTCTAAGCTTTGACCAAGTTGAGCTCTGTCCCACCAACCCAGCAAGTCTTACACATTCTTATTCCTAGTGAATCCCAAGGGAGTTTCAGGTAGGTAAGTAGAATGGCAATACAGCCTTACCTGAGTAAAGTCTTCTAATTCTGGCCAAGACATTACTGTCCATTTCATCCTCAGATCTGCCCACTCAGAGGCGAATGTCTTTTCAAAGGCATCATCTACCCAAGCACTTCCATTTCCTAGATTCACTGTCATGCTCCACAACAGCATGCAAAAATGGCCAAGTCAGCAGCACATGTAAAGACGATGAGCAAACCCTTCCTAGTCCTTTCACAAAAGACATTTACCTTTGATATTACAGCAAAAACCTGGCAGAGGAGCTCATGGCTAGGGAACAAGGGATGACTCATCATCATCAAAGGGGAAACCCTGTGGAAATGACCTGCTGTCTCCTGAGAAGTGTCCAAACTTTCCACTTACAGTCCAGAAAGAGAGACTGCATCCAACAGATGCTAAACATGAACAAGGCCAAGAAAAATAGCAGGGTTTCTTTTAAAACTAATGATAAATCTGGAAACAAACTGTCTTTTTTTTTTTTTCTTTTTTCATGCAGCTTCTGCAATCCATTCCAGTCGGGGTGGGTCAGGTTTATGGCTGCGATAACCCCTGGACTGGGGGAATTTTCCTGATTGCTTTATTTATCTCTTCACCGCTCATTTGTCTGCATGCAACAATTGGATCGGCAGTGGGGATGCTGGCAGGTAAAGATTTGATTTGTGTCAAATTGTGTCAGACTGGTATAAAAGCATGGAGAATAAAAGAGGAACTGCAATAACTGGAGTATTTACAGTCACCAATGTTTCCTCCATTGGAGAATGACTGCTTGAAAAAAAAATATACACACATTTCTCTTTTAAGAATTCTTTTGATTGACTTCCCATTCTCTTACTTAGTTTTATGATGGTGGAAATCTTCAGAAGAAAGAAGCATATTTTTGTCTGAAATAAATTTTTATCATGAAATACTTCATTTCTGGATATATGCTGGTGGATTTAGGAGCAGCTTAATAAAAGTCCTAGCCATCAGTCAGAATGCAGGCCTCAGGGATGCATTTCAGGTTCACATGTATGGTTGTTCACTCATATATCTTCCATATATCTTCTGCTGAAATCACATGGCCAAATTCAGCTCAGTAGCACAAGGCAAATTCTGCTGTGACTGCACTAGATTAAAGTGGCTTTAGTCTTAGACCATAACATGACTACAAATAAGAGCTCTGCATACATATGAAGGCTAGAGCCCCTAAAAAGGTGCACTCATGCCATTTCTCAGCTGCTTTTATCTCTTTGGTGAAAGATAACACATCTTTGACTTATTTTCCAGGACTGAGCTTAGCAACACCTTTTAGCAAAATCTGCTCCGGCTTGTGGGGCTACAACAGCTCCCTCTCGTGCGTTGCGATTGGAGGCATGTTCTACGCTTTCACCTGGCAGACACATTTGCTGGCAGTTGCCTGTGGTAGGTACCCTCTGGATTTTCACTACTGCCACGTTTCCTTCTGAAGTGAGAAGAGATACATTTATACTAGAGGTGGGCTGAAGTCAGATGGCCAGCACTACACAGGCAAATGGACTTAGGTGAGACCGACGAGTGGTGGAGACAGATGTTGGGGCCATTGTTCTAACATACCCTGACAAAATAAAAGCAGTGGTTTTGCTTTCGGCCAAGAGTTGTGTTCAAAAACCAAAGATGTGATTAGTGGATCATTAACTGTGGTCTTTGAAATTAGATGCTTAGTTTTGAGGTATTAATTGTGTTTGTTCAACACTTCTGTATGAGTCATATTGTTTCTTCCAATCCTAGATACCAGCTCAAATTCCTTCTTTCAAGAAGGACATGCCTAAACTTTAAGAAAACTGGAGCTCAAGATCAGTCCAGCTCTATAGTTAGACAGTACAGTTTCCCCAGTCTATTGAAACAGATACCAAAGGCATGAGCTAGGCAACACAGAATGATTGAAGAATTATTTATAAGGCAATTCCATATGAAATTTCAATATCACTGTGACCTGGGAGTGAAACTATTGCTCATTCAGTGCTCATATAAAAAAGATTTAGTTTTGTATCATCTCATTGACCCACCTTCTAGCCCTAAAGGCAGGAGAGATGGGGGTGGAAGGGTTATTCTCCTATTTAACCCCATCCATCACGCTACACGCTTTCCATGTCAGTGCATTTTTCAAAAGCCTCTGCTTCCATAGACACATTTTTCATCACTCCAGTTCTTTTTTTACTTTGCCCTTTCCACGATCTCCAGTTCAGAGGGGACACAGCAGAACAGAAAGAGCTTTAAAAGGGGGTTGTCCAGGCACAGCTGTAAACAATGGCTGAGCTGCCCAAGGCAGTGTGAGAGATGTTTGTCCTTGCTGTTCTCCTCCCTGAGCAACTGAACTCACCAGGAACTACCTTTCTTTTGCATAGCGCTCTTCAGTGCCTACCTGGGAGCAACAGTGACTAACATGTTGTCTGTGGTAAGTGGTGTATCAGCTAAGGTCTCTTTTCCAAAGACTGATTTGAACATCTTCTATTTTCCTGGCTTGTCAGGCAAAACACCAAGACAACAATTCAGCCATTAGCAGAACCGACCCAGGAGAGGAGACACAGTCTGCCCAGGGGGTTGGTGTCATTGCCACTGAAACAGGCCACTTACAATCATCATTTACCACTCTTCATCCTCAGAGTTTTCTTGAATTTCCACTGTTTACCCCTCAACACCTCTGAGATAATTTTACGTCTATACTTTGTGCCTGAAGTGATTGAGAAAAGGGCCCTCCCCATGTGTAAAGAAACATCAGATTTGGTTTAATTGCTTTGCCCATGTGCCAAAAGGTAGTCAGTACAACAGTCTAGGGAAAAGCTGCACGTTTCTGGTATCCACTCCTCTCCACCTAAGACCACTGCGAATGCACACAGAGCAGGCAGCAGAAGAGCTAGGAGATGCTGCAGGTTAATGCACAATGTCAAGATCTCATAAAGAAATCCTGCCTCCCCAGGGAGTGACTCCATGCAAAACCAAGTCAAAACTTCCTTGAGAAATCTTGTTCCAAGCTGCTTGACTCTGACTTTTGTTTAAGGGCTGGGAGATAAAATGAAAGAAAGACGTGTAGTTAACATGGAGTTTGTTTTTGTTTTTTTTACAGTTTGGGGTGCCATCAGGAACCTGGTCTTTTTGCTTGTCTGCGCTGACCTTCCTATTAATAACCACTAACAACTCTGCCATCTACAAGCTGCCACTCTCCAAAGTCACCTATCCAGAAGCCAACCGAGCTTATTATCTGAAGATGAAGAAACACCAGAGGTCTTGCTGTGAGGTATAAAGACCCAAGACAACAGATACTGTGCAGATTTTAAGGCAAGAGTGCAAGGTGTTTCCCCCCAGAAAAATGTGATTTGTGTGCTACAAAGTCAAAAGACTAAAAAAATTCACCACCTTCTGAGTGGAGGCACTTTTTCCACCACATTCGTTTGTTCTGTCCTGACTAGCTAGGACTGTGCTGTGCTGGAAGGACCTTTCCCAAGACCAATCTGTAACGATTTAAAAGCACATATGCCTGAAAAGACAGTTCAATTATAAGCAGTGGGGAAATGACTTAGAAGTTGATAAGAGAAATCTGTTTTGTGAAATCCGAGTCACAGCAATTGGATGTAAAACAATAAAGAGCAGAGCTTCTCTCCGCATCTGATGGGACTCCTAATTAATGGCTAAAACCAGCTTATGACAGCAATAGGATACATCATAGCAAGCTTCATAGGAGCAAAGAGTTGGAATAAAGAACACACTTTGCTAAGTAGAAAATAGGTGGTGAAGAATTCTACCTGGAAGATCTCTCAAGTCTGGTGGAGACAGATGCCCATTAGCAACCATCACACACAAGATGGACACAAGCAGCATTGCTAACATTTGCAAGACATGGTAAAAATCACAGTAATGGGAGGGAGGGGGTGTCTATCAGCCCCAGTTTTTGGATGTTTTAGTTTGCATTAGGCTCTAACATTTCATGACAAAAATGTTTCAGGCCTAGCCAGTTACAGAGAAAAGTCTGTAAACCCAAAGCCAAGAAAGCAAATTCCAGTGAAAGTAATCTTTTGCTACAAAAAAAGAAAGAAGTTACATGCTTTTTTGTTAATCTCATGGTATTTCTGAATACTTGAACGTTGTCATGGGTTAGCAAAGGAGGGGACAGAAGCAAAGGCATTGGCTGTCCCTTTCCTATGCGATAAAATGACTCAGTTCAGCTGGTGCACAAGAAGAACTAATTTGAGCTGATCTTCTTGACCTGTTTCCCTACACCATCCCTCTCAGCCCACAAACATCAAGCAGAAAAATGGTGCACTGTCCCAGTCAGCAGCCAAACATGCTGCTCTGCCATCTTCCTCCACACTGTGATGGGAAGAGGATGGTTTGAGGACTAGCGGATGTAGCAGAGCTCTGCAGCGGACCAGCCTTGTGCCACATCTGCACAGGCTCACGGGGTCTGCAGGTAGGGAAGGAGAAAGCTGACCTTGCACTCAACTGTGCTGGTCACCTCAATGGGTGCTAACTCAGCCACATTTCTGTCTGGCTCATGGAGACACTTCATCTCATGATGAAGTTGACATCTTCACCACAAATACTCCCTATGCTCAGGACCTTCAGCTGGCTTTAGCCTACGTGCAGTGATGTCACAGAATCATCGAATGGTTTGGGTTGGAAGGCACCTTTAAAGGTTATCTAGTCCAACACCCCTGCAGTGAGCAGGGACAGCTTCAACTCAATCAGGTTGCTGCTCCTGGGGAAGTAGATCAAAATCTGTTCCTCTCACAGCAGACGAAATAAAAAGTAGCCTGTGAATAGTGCTACTGCTGATTTTTGAGATTGGGGAAAAAAACGAGTCTTTTTACAATGACCAAAAATATCCCAGCGAAAAATATTTGGGATGAACTGCTGGCAGTATTTTCTGGTGAAGTGTCAAGTTTTCAGCTGTTTGACAGTATTTCTGCGTGACTGAAACTCCAGAGAACACTTGTATTGGCCATTTCCTGTGTTTTTCCTGGTAAAAATGTACATAGTAGTGTGGAGTTAATTTTTAAAACAAATATTCATACTTTCTTGAGTTTAGTATTAAGTTTTCCTGTAGTTATCATCACTAAGGTTTTCCAAAGACAGGTTATCTCTTAAATAAGTACTCTAGAAAATGCTGGGAAATCTAATTATTGAATCAGTGTATGGGGGAAACTTCTAGCTTCTGCTCTTTGTACTTACGGCATTTTGCTGCATCAATACCTTCTCAAATGTGCAAGTACAAAGTCTGCCACTGTAGAGAAGACACAACCAGCTGGAGGCACAACGCTGTGCCTGCAGGGCTACAGGCACAGCTGAAAACATCCTCAAGACCAGACGAGGACTTGGTCGCAGGAGAGATGCTGGACAGGCCCCCCAGACTGGGGTTAGATGAGGTCATTTTCTGTATGCACCTCTCCATTTGTCGAATTGTGATGGAAAAGGCTGGCTTTTGGTGTCTGAATTGATATCTCCCCACCCAGGGCCTTGTGTGCCCCAGAGAGGGAAGTCCACAAAGTCCAGCTTTCACTCCTGTCAAAATCCGCACTCGAGTAAGAGTACATACTTTTATGACTAGTGTATATCAGCAGATTTCCTCCAACTGGTGCTATTTCAGTCCTGTTGCTGAGCAACAGGGACATTTTAGCAGTACTGTAAAGAAACCATACGCACAGAAGTGAAAAACAACAAAAGATGAAGGATATGTCTCAGCCATTAGAAAGATTTTGCACTTCATTCAGAACTAATTCTTCATTTTACACTACACAGGAAATTCATTCTTCCCAACACCCCATTCAAAATAACAGTTATTTGATAATTTGACATGTGTCAGTCAGAATACCATGCTTTTTCTAATTATCATTCATGAAGCAGTCATTGCTAACAGGACTAATTTATCTTACTATTGAAACTGTTGGGTTTCTTTTCGTTTCAATCAAATAAATGCTGTTGAAGTCACAATTTTTTTGCAAGCACTCTGTTTGCATTGTTGTTTCTGACACACAGGTTATATCAGAGTCATAAGAAACATTTATGTTGGGCAGGAGTTTTGGGGCTCTTTCCTAGACCACTTCCTTCTCAGTGTCAGCATAACATAGCAACAGAGATGTCACTGCATTCAAAATTTAAAACAAATGAACAGACAAACAAACAAAAAAAAGCCCAGAAAACAGAACACAACACCAAGCCATCTGCTTAGAATCAGATCTTATCCAAAAGTCTAACCCAAATGAACTGCCTCACTGCGATTTCCTAAGCCACTCTCATTGCTTCTGTCTGATGTGCATAATTCTCTCCAGGACTCACAGTTCCATGTCAGGCAACTGCCCCAGTCTCCACCACTTGACACCGGCATGTCTCCTGCCTCCCAGTACCCTCTGCTGTGGTCCAGCTGCCCAGTAGCCCTGGCTGCAGCCACACACCTCGTAGTACTGCATGGGTCTTGCTGCTGGAGGTAAGGGGAGTGAAAGCATGAATGACAACTTGAGACAAGAAATCGCAGGACGCTGAGCAAGGACCAGCAGATTTTTGGCAGCAGAGCCCTCTGCTCTCCCTTCCCAAAGCAGTGCTGCTGGTTCACAGAGCCCAGGGCATGCTGACACCTCCAGCAGTGGTAGCAAGACACAGGTTACAGCCCTCGTTTCACCTTCCCCAAGAAAACCAGTTTCTGGGCAAGCACAGAAGAGGCCAATATTTAGCCATGTAGGAAAGACACTACACCCTTGGTGATGCTGAACTGGGAGGAGGAAACGTTCAGCCCAGGTCACCTGAAGACAAGACCCAAGAGTCAGCTGTAGACGCAGGACCAAAACCAGGAGGTATGAGTGCAGTACATTAGTATTTTAATCTGGGACATGCAACGATGCAATCTCCTTTACCTGACCCTCCAGGACTGTTGCAGGTTTTGTTTAGTTTTACCATGCTGTACATGAAGTACAAACAGTATGAAGAATGCTTGTGTTGATAATTGTCTAATCCTTTGAATCTTGTGATTAGCTAGTGATAATTCATCTGCTGAGAAAGACGCTAGCCATGAGGAACTAGGGTCATGCATTTAAAAGAAATACTTGATTATTTCCCCCTCCCTCAGAATATAAGCACTGGAAAGGTTACTATGGCAAGTGACTTGTTAGACATAAATTAACATCTTTCTGATGCTTTCCTCTTTGTCTGGCTACAGAAACCTGCCTTCAGGTGGTAAGGCTCTTTTTTGTTACCAGCAGTTCAGCTTAGAAATGGGGAAACAGTGTAATTCCCAAAGCAAATAGACTTCAATGACTTAAGATCCTCATTCTGCTTATTCTCCAAGGCACAGATAGAACAAGGTAATTAGTTTCCCTACATAGAAATGGAATAGTTTAAACTAGAGTTGGAAGTCTTAATATTTCATAGATCTGGACCAGAAGCCTTGGTCTTAGGTGCCTGAAGGCTACGGCCATGCTGGTAAATGAAAAGGATCAGGTGCTGGTGCACAGACATCTACCCTGCCCGACCGAACTTTCGTGACCTGGCATGATCCCAGCCTTTCTCAGCCAGCAACCCTCAGACAGTGCCTAGACACAGCTCAGCAGGCAGCGTGGATATCCCTTGGCTCCTCAGCACTTCCTAAACCAGCTAACATCTAAACATGTTTCACTCGCAAAGGGGCTCTGAAGGTTAAATCGCCTACCTTGAGGTTGAGCCCTCCTGACCTGTCACTGCATTTCAATGCAAAGTAAACCCAGCTTGCTTCATAGCATTCCTGCACTTTTCATCATCAAGACCCCTTCTGTGCCTAACCATCTGCGTTCACAAGCGCAGCCTCCTGGTCCTGCACCGGTTGAGGTTTCGCTCCCTCTCTGGGGGGCTGCTGCCCACCCTGCCTCCAGCACCGGGGCCAAAGATGTCCTTGGCACACGTGAGGGGCAGACCACAGATCTCCATCTAGTTTTGTTTCTGGTTGCAATTCTGAACCCTGATTTCTGACACAAGGAAAGAAAGAGGGAGATGGAAAGCCACACTACTCTGGAGAAAGCAGGAACATAATTCCTAAGTGGAAAATGCTAATTCTCTAAATAAAACTGGGAGTGGGTCTTTATTAGTCTTCAAAAAACAGAGTACAATTACACCTTTAAAATATGACATTTTCTGAGATTTAACTTTTCACAGGAGAAGCAAATACAGCATAGACCTGTTCATGCTGAAATGCTAAAACAGGAATACGACTCTCAGCAAGAACTCAAGGGGCATCTGCCTAAGACCTCTTCACTGCTACTCTACAAAAATGCTGTCACCTCATCTGTCAGCCCCAGTGAACCAGTCATTCATCTCATCAGCCATCGTGATGCTGAACACCTTTTGTGTGGGTAAAAAAGGTAGAAAGGTTTTGCTAGTGATGACAAAGCTGCCATGTAAGTAGTAGGTTGTGTTACATCTGTCTGCCCTGACCTGAACCTTTCCTCATCTGCACAACGAGAAAATAAGAAAGCTTCCTGTATCTGGAATTGCTGGTTTTTTTATTACACATTCCCAGCCCTTCCCCATCTTTTCTCTGCTCTCTGTTGTTTTCCTCTACTCACATGACAGAGAACACCTACACCAAGTGGAAGCATCTGATAGCAAATGCGGGATCCTCATGGTGCCCAAAACATCCTGGCTTTACTCTCAGCCAGAGGAAGATACAACCCTTTCCTGCGTTTATGCACCCCCTGCATACAAAGGAGCAGTTTCCAGCTGAATAGGAAGATCTGGAATGATAAACCCCTTGAAACACCTCTCTGATTCACTTTATCTTAACCCAGCAGATCACTTATCTTCAACTTACCTACTCAGCTTAGAGAAGGGTGACTGAATCCTTCCTGTACAAAGAATACTTTCAAAACACAAACTCTCCCTCCCTGGATACAGACACCCCACTTAGCAGCCAGTGTTGTGCAGTGGTGGCTTAGCAACAAGACGGATCTCCTCGTGTAACTTTTCTGCTGGACACTGCAAGCAGCTAGCAAGCTTGCTACGTGTAATAAAGCTAAGTTTTATCCAACAAACAAGGAACACAGCAATAATTTGGAAGAAGTGCAGGTTAAAAAAAAATCCCCTAATGTGACATTGAACTTCTGTCTTTTGCCCCAAGAAAGCAGTTCCTTTTTGGCCATCCCACCATAAAAGGCTCTTTGAGCCTTCGCTCCCTTTTCCGTTTCCCCATTGCTGGTTTGCTGGCAGTGTGGTGTTGGTGATGGACATCGTCACCAACCCCTCTGGGGAAGCATTCTAGCTTCTACAGCACCACCAGCCACTTCGACTTCACTAACCTTTGAATATCCTTAGCCACAAGCCTCTCCAGTTGCTATCAGAGCTTCTTCTGGGGCTCTCCCCACACCCTTGTTCCTGCCACAGCAGTGTCCATCCATATGCATCCGTGAGCAGGACCCTCACTGGAGTTCACTCAACCCTTGCTGCCCTCTGCAGCTTGGTGGAAAGTACATACCATTCATTTCTGTACCGAAACACTTAAGGATTTCATCTCCGTGGGGTGGAGAATGACGAAAGATGTGTGACCCGGCAACAGAGTCCACAGCACCAGAGACTTGCTCCATGCAGATACAAGGGCAGCATTCCCAGAGGGCTAGGACAGCAACAAAACTATTACAGCGGCATTCATGCAGGCAGATTACATACCATATGTTCACCCTTCATCCACATGATACAGAAAACACTGTTTGATTGCACTAGTTTAACTGGAAAAGACAAAAAACTGGCTTTAGGAAAGAGGGGATCCCTACAGCAGTGCAAGCACACAGACCAGCCCATCCAAAACATAGCTGGGATTTATACATAGGGGAGCCTGAGAATACATTTAGCCAAAAAAATGAGTGATACAGCTTTGGGATGAATTTGCCACATTATAATTTTTTATTTTACTATGCCAAAGATGAAAGCTGATACAAAGCAGACAGAATAACTAGTTGAGTTTTGAAAGAGCAAATGCCCACTACCATACCCAATGACAGAAGCTGTGAACTGAAAGTCATGTTGGTGACTAAGAGCAGCATAGCAGGAACAGAGCAGAAAAGGAGAACTATCCTTATCCCTGAGATGTTTGCAGATGTGCTGAAAAGAAGTAGAGTGTGTCACAGAAATTAGTTACACTAAATGTGCTTGAGAAACGGGCTCAGCTGGATTGAGACATCCACACATTCTCCACTGAATACCAAAAGCTTTTTTTTTTAGTACAAAAATTTTTATTGTTTTATATTTTGCCTGCAATGAAAATTCCCGAAGAAAACCTTTCCCCTGACTGATACCTCCTGGAAGCTGAAGCTGTCTCTCATCTTCAGCGCAAGCAAGGCTCAGGAGCAGCGGGTGCCAAAGAAGGAATTACACAAGAGGGATGCAATCTGCATAGGTCCAGCCTAAACTCTGCTGGGATCTTGTGGAACGGTCCTTCACAGCAAGTCACACCACCCATCATCTCCTTTCCAGCACAGCTGAAAATCACAGCTGTAAGCATTTCGCTGCCTCCCAGGGTGACAATTCTGCAAACGAGCAGGAATCATAGAATCATAGAATCATAGAAAGTTTTGGGTTGGAAGGGACCCCTAGAGGTCATCTAGTCCAACCCCCCCACAGCGAGCAGGGACACCGCTAACTAGATCAGGTTGCTCAGAGCCCTGTCCAACCTGGCCTTGAATGTTTCCAGGG
>Ga0065711_1002370_pt1 | contig 34359 bp, 17 predicted proteins | sample Hoacrofraction12_FD_59098 | JGI IMG/M metagenome (GOLD analysis project Ga0065711, IMG submission 59098) | Hoatzin crop microbial communities from Cojedes, Venezuela - Epithelial fraction 12 v2 (version 2) | ecosystem: Host-associated > Birds > Digestive system > Esophagus > Crop | place... | reverse complement strand
AAAAAAAAAAAAAAACAAACAGAAAAACAACCAACCAAATCCCAGTAATGTTGGCAGGAATATAAACAGTGAAAAGGAAACTAACCATGAAAATCTCAGAAGGCAACCTTACGATGGTGGCCAGAAGGGCACAGCAGTATGATTTTTAGCAAGGGATCCTGGCACTCAGTCTCTACAAAACGCACTCCAGCCCCTTGAGAAGGCGGCATGTTAGTGTACAAGGATACGCATTTGTTTGAGTAGTGTTTGTACTAAAACATAGAGATAACACTGGTTTTGTTTTGGAAATGTCTTCAATGGGTTACAAAAGAAAGATAAGAGTGAAATAGGGCTGGGCTGACTCATGGCAGAATATGCTGAGAGAGTCCTAAATTCATCGTGGTGGGGGTTAATATCAGTTTAGTTTGGGCTTTATTTATCTCTAATGCTGGGGGGGGGTGTTGGAGTTCACTTTGAACAGTTTTGTAAGTCAGGAAGCAAAAAAAAAAATCATTGTTTTTTCAGCAAACACTAGTGCACCTACTGCTTACCAGAATGCTTGGGTTTTTTTCCTTTACTGGTAGTGGAAAGTTGAAGTAAAATGTTTCTAATGGCCACTTTAAATTACTAGTTAAAGTCAAGGTGGGAAAACAAAACCAAAAATTTATGATGTTGTTTTTAAACTGTTTTTTTTTATCAGTGCAATACATGCTGCTCTTTTAGAAAGACTCTGCAGTTTTTGGTTGTGAAGATGATTTCTTCAGTCCCACTGTAGGTGGTCCTTGTAGCCTCCAAGTGACAAATGGCTTTATCTTCTCTTCTGCTAATAAGGCCAGTAAAAATTTCTGGTTTGGATGATAATGACGCAGTTTTGCATGGACAATTCTGACTGTAAAACAGATTCACAGTTTCCACCTTTTTTTAATAGCTGATCAGGTGATAGTGAGCTGGCTGTTAGGAGGTATTTTACAGGAGTAAGCAGGGTTTTTTTTGCTTTAAATAAGGCCACGTGTGTACAGCAACTGTGATTGTCTGGGAATCTGTATTCTGTATTTCCAGTTAAATAGCTGATAAAATGTTCCAATTATGGAAATGACTACCAAGTCCAGTAGGCAGATGTCTTTGAAAGCGCTTTTGGTTTTGCTTTCTATTTCATTGTACAAAGCAACCAAACATTTATTGAGGTTTGATGGTCTTGTGCTGTAACAAAATGAACACTGAATATTTTTCTATACCTGATACGGTCAGTATTTGGACCCAGTATTCAGGATCAAATTTTTTTTAATAAATCTCAGGTTTACTAAGTGTCAAAAGACCTTTACATTTTTGTGTTTTCTCTGCGGAAGTGTGGGTGAACTCTGTAAACGGTTGTCTTGCATGTTAAATACTAATAAAATTACACAGAGCAAGAGAGTTGAATGTTAACATGTTTAATTCTTGATTTGTGTTCTGGTGAAAGGGAGTGGCCAGTATTTACTAGAGAAGTCACTTTTTAATTCTTGTAGAAAGAATTAAAGCATGTCAGCTGAACGGAGGACTGGGATGCCTAACCTGAAGATAATTCTTTGGCACAGTTTGGGTAGAACTGCCCACTAACACCCTTCCCCCTGGAAAACATCGTGGCTATTCATATCGCTTCCCAGAGGTTAAATGCAGCCCTTGGAACAGTCATAGGAAATAATACCAGTGTGCTTCTAAACCATGACCCGCCTTTTGGCCAAATATGCCACTTTTCTTGATTACTGGGAGCACCACATATAATTATTCTTGCCCTGTGTGGAGCCGGGAGGTGCTAGGAGATGTCCCAGGGCCCCTGCACTCACTGCCCATCGCTAGCTCCCCTCCTCGGTGGCTGGGTTGCTTTGTTTGGCTGTGTTTAGTCAAGAACACCTCCTGTATGTTGATTTCAGCGTTCTGTCCTTTTTGAGGAAAAGCTAAGCCAGATGTTCTGTTGTCCCTCAGCTGAGGATGCACAACTGAAAGAGACGATGGCTTGGAGGAGTCCTAAGTAATGCAGATCTTAAATACCTGGTAGAACTTTTTCAGTCAGATACTCAAGCTGTTGCTAGCAATGCTGGAGACGTTTTCATGTCTGAAAAATGGAAATGTTGCTGTGCCTGACCAGGTGGTCAGGAACAAGAGAATGTTCCTTCCTTTGGTTGATAAAGTTAGAGGTTAGGGCATCTTCCATTTTGTTCATTGTGTTTGAATATTTTTCCATTTCAGGGCAGTGCATGGGAAAACGATCTTTGATACTCTATAAAAACTAACATGTGGCTTTGTCGTGTGTCCATGTCAGTAAGGTGGGTCCGTTTTAGTAGTCGGTGGAGGAGCAGGCACTTGCAGGACGCAGCTGATGGCGCTGTTGGCAGTTGTCAGCTTTAGGATGGCATGAATCGCCTCCCGGAGACTCGATGAACAGTAAGGGAAGCGTGCAGTTTTCCCAAGCTCAGTGCTTGGCAGCGTGCAAAGATAGGTAGAAAGGTGTGCAAGATCCTAATTTGCTGATTTTTGTCATCGGCTCAGCACTGGCGTTTGGCTGCAGGGAGAAGTAACCAGGGATACGGAGCTGCTGAGTCCCACCGTTTATCTTTAGCTTCTCTTCAGAGGAGGAGGAGAAGAAGAAGATGGAAAACTTGGCAAAAAAATTGTCAGTGGTTGTTGGTGGTGTTCTGCTTGTCTAAGTTTAGCAGCGTTGGGGGTGGTTGTTAAAACGGGCTTTCAGGTTTTGAAACCCGCTGTTCTGAGCAGCGCTGGGTAACGCGGCGCTTCAGCGTGCTGGGAGTCCATCCGTGCTGCAGCTTCCAAAGCCAGCGCACCCGGCTGAATTGTATCAGTAATTTAGTAACAATGGAAGAGATTTTAAAACTTCCCCTGTTGCAGACAAGAATGGCGTAGTTTGCTCACCAGTAAACTGCAGGCAGCGCATTTAAATTGCCGTTTGTGGAAGTTTCATGCCGCACTGAAGTCGTATCGCTTCACTCCACAGAGGCAAACCTGATCTCAGCATCAGCAGGGGCTGGTTGTTTTGCCACTGTAGCGAAACTTCTCCTCCTGTCTGTTCTGCAGCCAGGAGAACAATATGGAGGGTTATGGAAAGGCTGCATTATTCCAGGGGCCTTTCTGACAGTTTTTCACAGTTTCTATAGGATGTTAGCAAATCTCCCATTGCAAAAAAGCTGCAAATGAATTTGATAAAGTATCATCGCTTCTAATTCCTTCTCTGATGGATTTTTGTCAGCTGGCTTCCTGAGTGAGTACCACCAACGTTTCTATATACTTACCCTTCAGCATTTCCACAAAAGCTTAAAAATCCACCTAAACTGATTATTTCTGGATCAACTAAGAATACTTGCAAGATCGTGATCCTTTGCATAGTTAGTTATGAAAAGACTTTGGAAGAAACTTTTAGTTCCCAGCTCTTACGAAATCTGCAGCGTTGAAGGGGGAAGCGATCCTCGGTTGTGGAAAGGGAAGAGGATTCATCTGGGATGATTGCTGATGCTGGCTGCGTGGAAGGAAATGGGATCCTGGTGTGAAAGGAGAGGGAGAAATCACACGTACATGAGTATTTTGAGTGGATTCTGACTAAGCTTAATCTTCTGTACTTGTTGATAGTCCAGGCTACTGCTAAGGGAAAAAAGTCCAAAGTCTGCATTCCATTAAAAGAATTGATATGCTTCTCTTAACATTTGTATTCAGGAAGGATAAATGTACTGCACTCATAGCAAAATTAAATTTTCATAGCTCTTTGGAACTAAGACTGGTTGTATTTTTTTACAAGTTTCATTTGACGTAGCACTTCCAGTGATGTGGGTCTTGTCTTCAAGTTGCCCTCCTCATTGGAGGGAAGGACGATAGCGATGGAGAAGCCTTCGCAGAGCTGAGCGGCCATGTCTGGGAGCGGGGTCTCTGACCATTCTCTGCTCGCACGGCGTCTGCCTTCCCAGTACCCATCTTCCTCCTGTTGTGAACTTAGAGCTGTAGGATTTTGGAACCTTGTCTCATCCCGCAGGTATGCGGGGCTTGGCACCTGTGCAGGACCTTGCTTGTTTGCACTTAAGCTCTGGTTCAAGGGGAGTCGTTTGAACATGGTGCTTGCTGTGTGTTTTGGGTTGGGGGAGGGGGTGAATTTACAGCCAGCTGTAAACTTCTGTTCTGAAATTCTGCTTTAGGACTGGATTAAATCAATCTGTAAGCTCAGCTGTATGATTTTAATAGTACTGGTCTGGGATACTAAGCATAAAATTTAGCTCGCTGCTGGAGCTTGATGCACTGAGACTAATGATGAAAGTTTGCAATTTAGTAAATATTTACAAGGCATTTAGAAATTAGTGAGATGGTAATGCTTTTCACCCTTTTTCTGTGATTAGTGATCAGTGAGGTGGTATTTTATTTTTACTGGCAGGCTATGGCATTGCTTGTTCTACCTCTATTGTTAATGTCCCAAGAAGTAATGTAAGGGACTGAGGATGCCCAAATAGCCAAGAAGTAATTTAAGGGAATGAGGATCCCCATATAGTAAGGATCTGGAGAAAGAAGATAGGCAGGTATTTCTGGGATAAATGGAAAACTTAGAAGAAGAAGAAGGTGGCTAACATAAAACTGGAGGAAAGATGGATGAAAGCTTTTGAAGAATTCAGTGTGATGTAAGTGTCAGTTAGAAAAAAAAAAATTACCTTTCGGATGTCACACGAGCCCTTTTTAGGTTTTCTTACCTGGCAATATCATTTTTCAAGATAAAAATTCTAAGCTTTAATTTTCTGCCACATAAAAGAATTTAAAAGAAAAAGCTTATTGTTCATACAAGGCTGGCAAACTAATGTTAGAAAAGGATTTTTTTGAAGTAGAGGTTTTTTTAACCCGTTAGTGGTATTTCAGCCATTGTAAATACTTGCGTATAATTCTTAAGTAACTGAGAGTTCGTTGTTGCAGACGTGTGCAGGAGCACAAGCTGTGTGTCGATACCTGTTACACCCTTTTAGGTAAGCGAGGGCATTACAGTGAGAGGTGGTGCCCGGGCTGGTGGCACCGTACAGGAACTGGGGTCGAGAGGGACATCTCAGGCCCCGGCTCAGAGCAGGGCCGAGGATGCTCTGAGCGTTGTCCAGCCAAGCTCGGAGTGTCTCCAAGGATGGAGATTTCACAGCCTGTCTGGGCTAGCGTTTGACTGCTGTAATTCCTAATATTTAGGAGGGTTTTATCTTCTTGCAACTTGGATCTGTTGTCTCTTGTGCTGTTCCTGTGTACCCCCAAGGGACTCACTCCAGCTTCTCGGTAACCTCCCCTGAGGTAGCTGTATCTGCTTGCAATGTTAATCGAAGTGTGCAAAGGAATAAAAAAAATGCTTGTTTGTCCGATGTTTCCCTCTTCCTCAGAGGTCTCTACTCGCTTGAATATAATTAATCTGCAAAGAGCTGTTTCTTCCATGATGCTTGTAGTGATTTGCAGTTTAAAACCAGTGCTTCGTTTCATTCTCCCGCTTGCCTTGGTCCTGTTTTTTCCTGAGGCTAGGAAGATACTGTAGCTATAGGTTCCTCACTTCATGGAGTAATACAATTTTCTCACGCTTGCATATACTCATCTAAGTCATTTTTTGGTCTAGCGTGATCACCCGTTGAAAGCACTTGTCCTACTGCGCATGCACAGCTGTTAAAATTGCCTAGAATAAACAAAACCCCACTTTCAGCAAAGTCATTCTGTGTGCCCAAAAAACCCTCAGAGTCGTTAAGTCACTTATGTACTCAGCTTCCTTTTTCATTTGAAGGGGATACTCCTCTTTTCCAGCACTCTCGTGTTAAGGATTTGACATGCTGGTTCTTGAGACACTGCACCCAAGTTACTGGGTGTTTCAGTAAATACATACTGTTAATCCATGAACTTTTTTTAATTGCCTGGAGACGTATTCAGAAAAATTATTTGGGTAAGGGTGAAAACAAAGGCAGAATCAGGCTGACAAATACTAGGGCTTTTATGCCCCTGTGCTGTGCAGTGTTGTATGTCTGAGCTGTAGTTAACACACCTGCCTCTTAATTGGGTTAATTGTCATGCTAAAGAGAGGATGGGAACGTATTGTCAGTGGCAGAGAATTCTACCAGTTCCAGCAGATTGTGTGATTGTGGTTTTACATCTTGAACACATGAGGGTAGGGACTGTGGTGTGTTAGTGATAGCTACAGCATAAAAGTCAGTCGATGGGAAGCGTGCTTGTACAGTGTTAGAGTGCTTAGAACTGTTCGTTACAGTAAAAGCCAAAACAGTTAGAAAGCGTAGTCTCTCTGGAAAACTAGAAACAGGTAAGCTCAAGAGATACTGTTAACAAAAATGTTGCATTGGTTCCTATTTCAAATAGAGCAACAGCATGTGCTCTCTTCAAAAACAAACAAAACTCCTCATGGCTCTTTTTAATCCACTTTCTTTGAGGCTGTCCTACAGAGATGCTTCGCTACGATTGCAGACAAGCTTTTTTCTGGGTATATATTTATGCAAAGGTAACAGTGCTGTCAGCTCACCTTTTCAAAGATGGAAAGGGAAATAAAGAGATTACGTTATTATTATCATTATTGCAATTATTATTGAATTGTATGTGTGTTTCACTCCTTGACAAACATGGTCCTAACTACGTAGTGGTCTCACTCCCGAGTAGTTTGTTGTTGTTACGCAGTGTAAATTCATACTCAATCTTGAAATCAACTTAAGTTTGTCTGGATTTAAAATTCAGATGAGATCCTTTGCCTTTAAAATTCAGCTTTCTCTGTGTTACAGCCTGACAGTTCTTAATATCCTGCAGCAATTTTGTATGGCAGTTTGATAGATTTTCTGTAAAACACACAGAATCTGAGCCTATATAATCTCAGTGAGTAGTAGTTATGATAACGGCTCTTATATAGTTCAGTATGAATGTGAGGAAACTTTAGGCACTGGCGTCACGGCTCTGTTGAAAATTAGACTGAGGACTTCAGTGGTACCAGGTAGTCACGGTCTGCCTCCAGAAATGGCAAGATGATCTGTAAACAGCTCAGTGTTCCTGGGCAAGAAACTTTTAAATAAATTGCTGTCTGACAACCTTTTATATTTTTTCTGTTAGTTATTTTTTTCTCAAATGTATAATGATTTAAAATAGAATACGGGATTATAGTGTAAGGTGATCTATGTGTAGACCTCACGTAGAGGAGGAGAAGGTTGGGTTTTGAGAGAATGGCAACGTAGAAGACCTTGGTGGTTTGGGGTGCCATTTCAACCTTTCTTTCCTTCTGCCTGTTCTTACTTTTGGTGCACATGACATCTTGCATCGCCAGGAGGTTCTGCACGTGAATGTCAAGCTGGAGTTTGTATCCTTCAAAATACTCATTTTTAAGCCAATAAACTGCAGTATTTGCAGCTGGCGTAAGTCCTCTCTCTACAGTACTGTGCTCCCCTGATTTTCCTCACCCGTAAGAAGGAACGGCTGGCAGTCATCGTGTCTGCACACAGGTGCAGGCGGAGCAGGGGTTAAAGGGTGCAGCAAGGGAGAACTCGCCCCTTGCAAAATGCTCTTCCCAGGTTGCCCAAAACAACTGTTAAGACCAAACAGGGATTTTTTTGGTGGTATTAGTGCTGGGAGCTCTTTGTATTCTTATGTTTTGGGGTTTTTTTAACTGTTGTGAATAGGATAATCTTTCGCTGCTGTTTGTTTACTTTTCCAGGACGTATAGGACAAGAGTATTTTAGGTACTGCTTTTTGTCTTTTTATGTCAGCACAGAACCTGCAGAGGTGAAATAGTTCAATGCATGATACAACTTGCTGTTCCCACAGGCTCAAGAAGAATGTATACACTTTACTATTATTGTTTATTAGCATCATCTTAGCATTTTATCAGAATACCATGAACATTCATTTTCAGTACAGAAGATCCAAAAAAATCATGGGGTAGATATTGCTGTAGAAAATCTGTACCTCATTAAAAAAAACCCCCTCAGAATCCTGTCTTCAAAATTCCTTTTGTATCTCCCAGGAAAATTCTGACATATCCTTTCTTTAGCTTCAGCTTGACCTTTTGCAGTGTCCTTTGTTTTATTGCCGTAAGGCTGACTAGTGCGTAAGAAGCCAGCTCTTCCTTCTCTTTAAACTGTGTCACCGTACCAGGTTGCTTACGTTCTGTTCATTCTGTCAAATAAAACAATTAGTGTTAATTACTGCTTCAGTTTCTCACGTTGTTTGGGCATACAGCTCTGTTACACTCGGCAGCACATTTTCTGTGTGTTTGTTATTTTGTTTTGGTGACAGTATTAGTGTTTCACTCCAGTGTTCTGTTTTAAGATTAACATATCGTTAAGCTGCAAAATAAGCTAAAGTCTTTATTTTCATGCAGTGAAATGGCAGGGGAAGTCAGGGCATGGTTTTGCATTATTTTCAAGAGAAGTTAAAAAAAAAAAATCTTTGAAAGTGGATTAGCCAATTACTTCGTGCTGTTAGGGACAGTAAGGCCAAAACTGAAGCGTTTACGGTAAAAGTCACGTTCACGGAAGTGGATTTTTTTTCCATCTCTGCCAAATGTTGCAAAACAGTGAGTGTTAGTACCAAAATAATCCATGTAGCTAGTTTGTGCATAATGTGGGGACAAGTCTTGCCTAATTTACCAGGAGTATTTGGTATGCTTTTATAATATATTGTGCTGTATGTCTCTGGTATGAATAACTAGAGGTCTCTGATAACTGCAGTTAGGTAGGTTAACAGTTAAAAGAGTGTCTTTGCTTTTGGAGGCAAAAAGTTAATCTTTGACAGCGTATTTTTGACGTGTTACTGAAAATCATTTTGTACGCTAGCTCTGCTGCTATTTTCAGTGTTTTGTTGTGGGGCTCTTTTCAGCAAAAGTGCTGTCAATGATAGCTCCATGGAAGCAAAAATAGCAGCTAATCAATGTGTGTTTTATCCATGGAGTTAAGCACTTAAATGGAAAATAGATTTATAAAAAAAAAAAGTTTAAAAAACCTTTCAATGCGCTGTCACAAGCTGCCACAGCCTAATCTTCTCTGTTTCCTCGGGTGCATTTGGGTCCCTTTCTGGACAAAAGTTTCACCAGGGGTTGTGTTAGGTGAAAAAAAGGTTGTGTATTTTGGGTTTGCCTTTTTTTCTTTGTTTCGTAGGGCTTTGCCATTAAAACTTGATTCCATGTGGAACAGATCGTAGTTGTTCTGGGCTTTCATCAGTGGCCTATGCTCTTCAGTTACAATCTTGACAAGTACTTAGAAAATGTAGGACACTTATCTACTAGTAGTGCTCCACAGAAAGTTTAGCGTAAAAGCATTTGGAGATGCTGCACTCTGAAGCAACGGTCCTGAAATACTTCAAAAGTGCTTGAAAGTGCCTTGGCACGGAGACTGGGGATGCGATCCTGATAGATGTGCATCCTGGTCTGCCACCAATAACTGAGTGGCTTCTCCTTTCCTAAAACAAATGGTATGCTTGGAGGGTGGTTAGTGTCTGTTTCTAATGTTGCTGTCCATAAAAAACTGTGTTCTGAATGTGCAGCACCGACTTTTTGTTAAAGCAAGGTTTCCACTCTGTTCCTTAAAAAAAGGGATCATCAGGGCACTGCTGGAAGAACATGGACTCTGACCTCATACCACCCTCTTCATAAAGGATGCTGGTTTTCCTTATGGTTCATCCTTCCCTTCCCTTCCCACTCTTTCTGACTTCATGAGCTACCTGTAGAGACGAGTGTGCCAAACAGATTGTAAATTGTTACGGTTGCTTTTACTGGAGTCTGTAATAAGACATCTCGTGATGGAAAGGTGGTTGTACGTGTTGAAAACCTGATCGATGAACATGTCACCGTTGACATGAAACACTACAAATGTGCCCGTAGTCATTTCATTCATCACCGCAAACACGATTCTCTTCATCTGCTTGGCATGCGCGTGTATGCGGCACGGCGGAACAGATTGAGGCATGCCTGTGTGTCAGGCGATAGTCTAGGTTGAGGATGGTGGTAGAAACATTTGTTGTAACAAGAGATTGTTGTGAGTTTGGGGACCTCCTGTGTTAGCTCCGTTGTATGGGAACGATGGCTGTTGGGTGAGACGTAATGGGAAGCATCATTGGTCTTGAACATCCATAGTGTTTCCTCTTTTACTGGGGCTCTTTGAATTCTGCAGTTCTTTGTATTTTTTTGATGTTTAAATTTCCTATTACACCGAACATTTGGACATATACAATGCTGATAAGTAGTGCATTTAACAAAAAATCAGCTTGTGACAACTGGAGTATCATTTTTAGCTGTGCTTGTAAGAATGCGTAATACTGATTAAAGTGCTGGTGGTCGTTTTGTATTCTACCTATAAGAAAATCTTTAAGGAGATGCATAGGTGTTCCACTGACTGTTGAGCCTGTGGACCTGTGTTTTTACCGACACTCCACACTGTCATCAAAGTTGAATTAAGGAACAGTGCAAAACTGCACACAGCTTTTTTTTTTTTTTTTTTAATCCTGTCTCCCAGGCATTTTAGTTCAGAATAAATTTAGGAAAAAGCTTAAAAACAAACAAAGCCTAAAAAACAAACAAAGAAATAAACATAAAAATAAACAGCAAGCAAAAACAAACAAAAAAACCCCACCAAACAAAAATACTTCTATTTCAGTGTGGTTACTCATGGAGCGGCAGCATTGGTCTGGGTGACGGCTTTCTTAAAGGGAGCGGGGCAGCTTTGCGGCTCGGGCAGAAACTGCTGTGGTCAGGTCCTCGTCTGAGCAAGAGGGGAAACCTGCCCTCTTGAGAGGTGCTGGTACGGGGGTTTGAGCAGAATTACAGATCACTTCTGCGTGTTACTGCCCCTGGCATGTCTGAAACTCTGAAAATACAACCTAGAATTGTCTTGGTGACAAAGTAAGCTTCATCCCTTAAGGGTTAATGTGCACCTCTCTCAAAGTGACTGCCACGTTTCAGATAGTGACGGTTTGTTAGAGCAATTGTTTTTCAGAAAGATCTGAGATGAGTTGTGCATTTGTGAAGAAGGGTCAGTGTGATGCACATATCACGGCAGTCATGGTAAAAGCTGCGGTTGTGGAAGGAGGGGATTTGGAAGGGGGAGGAAAAAGCAGGGTCTGTCACGGGAGGGAGTTTCGGTTTGGGCAGAGCGTCGTTTGCCTCTGACAGATGGTGGATGGCACCTCTTTAAGCCACGTAAGAACTTTGGAGATGCTGGAAGATGCAGGAGGAGACAGCCTGTGGGCTGCGTTCACATGGCACGTGCATACCGTGGGGTGGACTAAGATGCGCTTCGTACGAGCAGGAGCAGCCGCGATGATACGGAGCGCATAAAAAACGTTTGCATTTGCCGTTTGAAGTACTGCTGCCCTGTACCAGGGTACATCATAGCAGTGGACCTGCAGTGCTGTCCTTCTCGGTGGTTGTGCGGACAAACAGCTTCAGGAGCACTCTCTGTTCAGTAGAGAAGCGCCCAACGACCTTGTGATGGGTCAAGTACCTTTAATGACATAGTAATTAAATATTTGAGCTTTATTTGTGGAGTTATCAAGAAACAAAGGCGGACCCAGATGTTAAAAATAATAAAACTTACTGTAACGTGGTAGCACCAAAAAGCTTCTGTAGTGGCTGAGTGGATAGAAAACACAGTAACTCCCTAACTTGGGAAGTTTCTCCAACGCAAGGAGGAAGGAAGGAAGCCTGCCGAAAGTCTGACCTGGTTTCCAGTAAAGATAACTTGAGCAGGGATAAGTATAAAAGAATGTTTTTGCTTCTCTGATTTTTGTTTGTTATTTTTAGGTTTTTGAAATTCATTTTTTTGATGGTCTGTGACTCGTGCTTGCCGGAACACACACCTGGCTGTGGCAGTGGGCAAGACGCAGAATCGGCGAGTATTGTAGTAATGAAAGGAAGACAAAGGATTTGTTCTGCTGCTCAGCGGGAAGGGGAAGTTACCAACTTTTGACACTAAAATATTTTATTAAAATGGGGGGAGGGAAGCTTGTGTCGGTCTTTGGCTAAGACTTTAATTGGGAGCAGATGGCAAATTAAATCACTGGATGCTTAGTGGCTGGTGTGAAACTATACAACTTCAGAGCTGCGAGCTGTTACCTTTGACACCTTGGGAAGAGTAAATAAGCTTCTAAAAAAACAGAAGAATGAACATAATGCTTAGGCTGTCTTATTCATAATTTCTAATTTCAGTTTTCAGGAAGGAACACAGAAACATAAAAAATACTGCAAGAAACCAAGGAAACCGATAATATCCAGCAGATTTTTCTTTTCAAAAATAAACTGTGTCAAAGAAACTGAACTTATTTCTGTAACTTGGTAACAAGGAAAGGAAAAACTAGTAGATTACCACGAGTTGAAGTGAAGCTTTTAAGACTCTTAAGCTAGAAAAATGCAGCCTGCGTATGAACCGCTGTAAAACGGGTGCAGAAGACTTTGCATAATGTATCAACAGCTCAGGGCCTTCGAAGGGCCACGGCAGGTGGGACTGTGCTGTGCTCTGGTCTGGCACTGGTCAGTCGTTGGTGTCCTGGATGATGCGGTGGAGAAGGCACTGACTCTGCAGTAGTGAAATAAAAGATACAGGGGGTGCTTCCAGTAAAAATAGAAAGGGACTGGATGAGCTAAATGCATATCCTTTGTTTTCCATGTTACTTCATCGGACTGTTTGAAGATTCTGTGGAATAATCCACTGCAAAAACTGAGAAGAAAGGACAACTAGTTGTTTTAGTAGTCTGTAGAAAATTCTGGGGTATTTGTAGTAGTCAGATTTGACACACAGCAGTAAAAGGAGATGTATGTCTGTTTACGCATTCCAACGTGACAGCTGATTTTTAAGTGCGGTGAAGTTGTCCTGCTGTACCCTGTTTTGGAAAGACTTCTGAACTGCTGTGTAAAGCTTTGAGCGCTGGATTTGAGAGCTTTCCAAGGAGCGAGGAGAAAGAAATCGGAGTGGAAAAGCTGACCTGCAGTGAAAGGCTGAACAAATTGAGAACTTTTTCTCTATCCTGGTGGGAGGGGAACCGTGATTTTTATTTATTTATTTATATATCTGTCCATGGTTTCTGTGACTGATGTGACTGCAACATTTCAATAGTTAGTTTGCCAACAGAAATCACTGTAGTGTTAGCATTGGCATGCATTTTTTAATATAGAAAGGTGTGTTGGTGTGGTTAATTCTGCATGTAATCATTCTATGTGTAGTCACTTACTTTGCTTTCTTGCTATTACATTATTAAACATTACATATAAACGGCTATGGAATCTCTGTAGTCAAACATGAAATAAAGTATGAGCGTTTAAAAGCATCAGGTTCATTTGTACCACCGGAAGCACCTTGGGATCAGCAGGTCACACAGCTGAGAAGAATTCGGTCCAGCTGTCGCTGAAAGCGGTAGGCCTTCTTCCCTCCCTTTCGAAAGTACCTTTTCTCTTAGCCGTATCAAATGCCTTTTGCAGAATGCCTCGAGGGACTGATGGTGGGAGGGTGCTCCAACCCCTAACCCGTCCTCGTTTTGCTGTGCCCTTCGCACTGCGGTGCTGTTGGTGAGGAGCTGGAGCTACTCAGCAGACCACAGGCGTTAGGAGATACAGCAGCTCCTTTCCATGAGGCGCTCGATACAACAGTCAGTGCTGAAGTCAACAGTAGTTTGCTGCTGCTGTGCTGTCTACATCTTAAATCCTATGAAATTATTTTAGAGTAAATGCAGTAAAAAATGTAATGGAGTTGACTGTTGATCTTGGGCAGCAACGGAAGGCATGGTGAGCATGGGGACTGGGCAGTCCTACCCTTCTGAAGTGCCATGTATACAAGTAAGCAAATTGCAGATGTCTTTGTGTATGGTGTAGTTGTTTTGCCTAGAGTCAGTAATTGAGGAAGTGCCAAAATAATTGGAAAGGAGGAGAGGAAGGGTTTTTTAATCTTATTTTAGCGATGAGGTTCAGGAAGAAGGAATTGAGGAAGCTGCTGGGGACACACACCAATAACATCACAAAACATTACATTTTAATATACAGACATCTGATGCTTGTTTGGTTGGTTGGTCCCCCATCCCCCCGCCCTGGAACATGCTGGGGTGGTCCTGGCAACGTTGTAATGGTCAAGAGAGAGGAAAAGGAGATTCACCTTCTTAGACTGAGTAGCAGACAAGGTGTTCTGAGGGTGGAAGGGGATGATGGTAGAGTGCAGAGCAGGCAGAGCAGTAGAGGGAACAGATGCCTTAGTGCAGAGGATCTCAACTGCTTTCAGGCTAAAAGAAGAGAAACTAGAGTTGTAGACTCCTCCATCCTCCCTTTACCCCCGCAATCGGCTGCAGTGGGTTCCCAGACCGCTGTAGCCAAGCTCTTCTGCTTGCAACCACATCTCCCCCATCTTCCTACCATCTCCCGCAAGTCTACTACTGCTGCCGCTTCCCCGGCCCCACACAAAAGCCCGTGAAGGTGCTTGAGGGCAGCTCGTCTGGCTCGCTCACCGCGACCAATGCGTAACGCCGAAACGTGAATAAAGGTGTAGGGATATTGGTGGTTATCTGGCTGTGGTGGTGTTGCAGGGTTTGTGTGCACCTTTGGGTTTGGATTATCTGCTGTCTGTTGTGAGGAGTAATGTTTAGTGTGTGTGTTCAGCTGCAGGAATTTGTTGATCTTTCTTTCCTTCAGTTTTCTCCCAGAAATCAGGAGAAATAATCTCACTGTGGAGAAGTTTAGCAAAGATTTGACTGCAAGAGCTTTTGGGTGTTTCCCCCCCCCTTCTGCTGGGAGCGTATGTCTGTAGTGGTAGCTGGAAGAGAAGAGAACTGAATGTGCAGGATTACGCTTGAGGCCCCGGCTTCCTGTGTAAGGGGAGAGGAGCTCACGAACCCGAGACGCCAGCCAAAAGGAAAAAGGGCGACGGACAGACATAGCCCGCGCGGTTTGCTGCGGGGGGACGTCGTGCAGGGGGATGTCGTGCCGGGGGACGTCGTGCAGGGGGACACGGGTGGCACTCGGGGCAGTCGCTGTCTCTGCAGAGCTGCCCTTTCGCTGTGCTGAACGCGGGAGCCGGCAGTTTCTCGTGCTTTGAACAGTTCGGAAAGCAATAGGGTTTTGTTTCTGGGAGGGTTTAGGTGAAAGAGCTCCTCATATGAATTTTATTATTTAAGACTGAAGCAAATGTTGAGAGGAAGGAAAATAGACATTCTCGGAAAAAACAACATGAGGAATTAGCCACTCCTTAGTTGAAGAGCCGCAGGTTCGCAGGAGGTTGTCTTTTCAACACCGCAAAGCCAAGCGACTTGGGGGTGCCGATTCCAAAACCTTGCTGGGACCTCACATCCCTTTGAAAGCTCGGTTAGAAATGTGGGTTTGACAGGGTTTACAGCTCACTTCCACAGTCTTTGGTCTGGGAACTGATCGTCAAGACGACGTTCGCAAGCTAGTTCTCTGCAAACCAGGCATTAGTGAGTCTCTGCTTACCGTGTCTTGCAGCTTAGATTTGACATTTTGTAGGGAGTATGAAGAGCCACCTGGAAATCCAATCCAGAACAAAATCTTGGAGTGCCAAAAACTTAGTAACAATTTAAAAACCGTTAGTAGTAAATTAGGTAAAGGATAAAACTTTTGTTTCTTACTCTCTTGCTGTGATAATGAGCAGAGTATCCCAGCTCTTGTGGAACGCGGTACTTTGAAGAAGAGAGATTAAAAGATATCTTTAAAGGGTAATTGGGCTGAAAGCTGACTTAATCCTGTAGTTGCAGCCGTACAGTTGAGTTTCATAACGGATTTTGTCCAATCACCTTAATAAAAAGGACTCTCTTGCCCTTGATATCCCTCCCCCGTTCTACTAGTCCTTCCAGCAGAGGCAATGCATAAGAATGAAGACAGAGTTTGTGTTAGTTATGTTTGTCCCTTACTCTGTAGGTTGTAGTTCATGTTCTCCTTCCTCAGAGGACACCTTGTCCAGCTCCTCGAGGGTCCTTAACTTGCTGGTGGCTTCCTGGAAAAGATACTTGAGGGCTCCGGGGAGCTGAACTCGGCCGTACTGCCTTCTAACACAGCCTTGCCAGGCGCAAACACTTAAACATACGGCTATGGTAGCAGCACAATTGGACTTTTGCTCTCTGATTTCTGAAACATCTGGGTTCATATTCCGCAGCTTGTTTATTTTTATACAAGCCGAAGAAGGAATGAGAAGCCTGAGGCTGTAGCGGAGCCATCGGGCTGCGGAGTCGAGGCTTAAACAAGTGGCACGAGATCGGTGTGGCGGCCGTTCTTGGAAGGACTCTCCTCTTCCTAGAAGTTCTCATCCTTTGAACAGACAGTTATTTTACTCCCTCTGCTCTCTTACATAATTTTTGCCGCTGTAAATGGTTTTGCTTGTGGGATTAGGTTTTATTTGTGTGTTCTATTAGTAATGTGGGCTATAGATGCCTGCTTGAAATTGTGTCCTTCGTGTAAACAAACCTGTTTTCATGAATGGCTGAAAAAAAATCCGTTCCACTTCAGATTACAGCACTGAGTTACGGACCGAAATGTGTTATACTCCTTATTGTGGATACGGTAAGTGATTCTCTTTTTTGATGGCAGTTGTACAACTATACAGTATTGGTTTAGAATTGGTCTGATAAATGGTGAAATGTTTTGTTACAGCTTAATTATGGAAAACAGAAGCTTATGGTTTACCCTTATTTAAATGTGTACATGAATATTTTTGGTGTAATAGGGCAAATATAGAACTGTTTCTGGAGGCTTAGAAAGATGATTTGTTCTCTGATATTAAATTTGAAATGTATTATTCATGAAGAAAGCAAAGCTGAAAGCTGTTTTCTCCCCTCAGTAGAAATGAACTTGAAGAATACATTATCTTTATAGGAAAAAAAATAACATAAAGGTCTCTAACCCTTGCTAATATTGGAGTGGTGCCTGCAAGTACTGTTGGAATTTCCTCGGGGAAAAGGAACCAGAATTTTGTTGAAAATAAGCCGATACGGTCATTGAATAATTTGTACAACGCTATTGGAATGCCATTCTGAAAAGAAGTCAGGGTAATTGTAGTTAGAATATGCTTTTTAGAATGACAGAGTGACTGTTTATTGAAGTTGCTTTGAACTCCGTGTCTAAGAATTATTCCCTCCCTGGTTTGGATGCAGGGCTGGGGTACGTGTTTTTGTTACTTGCACAGCTTTGAAGCTGGCTTTTCCAGCGGTGTGCATACGCACGCAGTGTATTTATGCATATACGTACACACTGTTGGTTTATTAAGGCAGGCAAAATGTGTGTGAACGCTTCTATCTGTGGCGTGTAAATGGAATTTGGAAAACCCTTTAAAGCTGTTTAACATCGCGTAATACAATAAATTCTTTCAACTCGGAATATTTTAAACCTGGTGCAATTGTATACAACCTGGTTTGTAATTATATTTTCTGCTGTCCTATCGCTATAGACAAGAGGTATAAGCCAAGTGACATCATCTTTAGTGATCTCTTTAATTTGTGCTTTTCAGTGTGCTTTCTCATTCCTAGGTCATGCTTGGTTTAGTTGCCTGAAATGACTTGAGGAAAAAAAATACCAAGTTGCGTGTTCAGACAAGAGGCTCTCAAGATATGTTTTTTCCATTGCCTTACTCGAATCTTACGCAGCAATTAGTTTATTAATAGGAAAAATATCTGTAATTAGTAATATCAAAACACCAAACACCACAATTATATTTTTTGGAAGCCATAACTTAAATTGTTACTTAAATGTTCAGGACCTCATCTAGCAGTATTTTCTACATGTGGTTAATGTTGCTTCTCATACGTTGGACAAAGCAGCGCGTGATACCACTACAGGAATTTATGCTACCTGTGGCGCGGGAGTAAAGTTAGGCTGTTACAGGCTAAGCACTCCTCTAGACCTCACTATTAAATTATATGAGTACCTCTCAATTTTTAATATATATTCAGCTCCAAGCTCATAGTGAAAGGCTCTGTGTGTGCCTTACCTAAGAATAAAAATGAAGCAGGAAAAATTTTGAAGGTTTTTTTTTACCCTGGCTTTAATAAGTTGTTCTGTGGACAGGGAACCGTGACACAAAACATAGGAAGCCACTTGACCAAACAAATGGAAGTTTGGAGTGGCGCAGAAAAGTGAATATAGTTCTCTTTGGACTTTAACTGGTTGTCTTACTTGGTGGGGTTGACCTTCTCTTTGCAGCAGGTACATCCTGTGAAGAAGTACAGTACAGTATTGTCTTTTGTCACTTCAGCCGAAGTTTTAAGGAAACCTCAAGTCGGTGCCCCCGGTTGTCGCTTAGAGCAGTTAGTACTTTCTGGCATTACTTGGATTTTTGTATTGTCTTTCCTTTTAATGGAAGGATCCAAAACTTGCGGTTGTATGAAAAACTTTCTAGCTCTCTTTTTCACATACTCGCTTCCAGCCACATTCCTTAGTGTTTGCTATGATTTTTCCAATGACATAAAACACAAACAGATACAGATGTTTGTACCATAAGCAGAAGAGCAGGAGGAATGTTGCAGATTTGTAGAACTTGCTTTTGGTGTAGTATTATTCGTGAAGATACACCTATCCTTGGAATTGAGCAGGAGACGTGAGGTCGTGGTGGGGAATTTAAAACTTGTGGCCATAAAGCAGGCGCGAACATTGCACAAATGTTGCCATTGCCTCACGTTGTTGTCGGTGGGTGGTGAAGCATGTTTTAACGTGTGGCTTGTTGAAGGTGTTTGGGAATTGTGCTCATCCTTCATTAGAGGAAGGGATGAAGCAGCCTCTTCAACGCTTGGGCTCACCTGTAAATGCGCACTAGCTGATTAATGATCTTTGAACAATTTGAATTTTCTCAAATGAAGAAAAAAAGGAAAACGACTTTAGCGGATAATGCGCTTGCTTAAGTACTGTGTAACTCTGTGTCGGAGGCGTCCTCTGTCTGAAAAACCTTTCCACTTTCACCCCTGGCAACAGGAGGGAGGAAGAGCGGAGAAAAAACTGCTATGAAAGCCCATCCAGCAGCCTTGCCCTGTTTGTGTAAGCACTTTCCTTTGCGAATTGTGTTGTGATCTTTGAGTACACATAATATTTAGAGCAAAATAATCTTCCATGAAATGTTCTGTCATCAAACTTTGCTATACTGTGGCATTTTTCTTGCGACACATTGTGGGGAACTTGCTGGAGACCCGAGGGCTCCTGGAAGCTGGGGTCTGCTCGGCAGCTCGCTGTGGGCACGGGGGGCTGCGTTTGGTGCCCAGTGTTCCTGACTCAGCCTGGCTGAGGAACCTCACGTTAAGCCCTAGTCCCATGTTTCGTTTTGCTTTGCAACTGAACGACATTTTCCATTTGTATTTTGGATATGCAGATGAATAGTTCGGGGTGATTAGGAAACAGTTGCGTTGATACGGGTAGAGGAGCAGAAGGATTAAGCAAAGGGGTTATTTTGCGGCGTTTTTGGCATAAGCAAGCTTGATGGATTGTTTCTGGTCTTGGCCAACTCCACTGACTTACAGGAAAGACTAAAGCGGTGCTGTGGGGGATGGTGATCTTTCTCCTAACTGTAAATGTCTGCAGTATAAACAGCTGAGCTATTCATCACCATCTCTCAGTGGAGGGAAGAAAAAAAAATTGGCATTTTTAGGGTGGCTTCAAGTGTAGACAAATCAGCTGAATTGTGCCCTGCAAGTGCTTATCAGCTTGGCTTTGTGAACGCTGCTTGTGGTCAGCTGGGCTGGTGATTGCATTGCTGGGAGGTTGAGGGGAACGTCCACAGAAACTGATGTAACCGAAACAAAAAATAAAAGAACAGTTCTCTTCAGTGGGCAGACCCATGACCATCTAGGAGCTTCCCACCGGCAGCTCCCTGGGTCTTGCCAGGAGGTTTTTGGCAGTGCGTGTCTTCCACACCGGCCCTTGCTTTGCTGATTTTGTAGGGCTGGGGTCCCTCGCGTGCCGCAGGATGGGACCCGTGGCTTCGTTCCTGCACGCTTATCGCTGGGGTGGAGTTCTGCAGCAGGAAGGAGAACGGCTCCGTAGTACTGCAAGAGTTATCAGCGGTGCAGATGTTCAGGTCTTTGTTGAATTTTGGTCTGGGAAAATCCTGCTTGGTCGTGCATTTCTCTTGTCGTGTTTTCCGACGACCCCAAGAAAAATACGATCGTGTGAAAAAGGCAGTGATGAGGCCGATACGCAGCTGTTTGTCCTCCTGGTTTGGGTTATGCAGCAGTGGGAGGGATGCCAGATACTTATCTTGTTTTGCAGCAGGCATGCAATCGCATACAATGCTTTTCTGCTTTAGCTCTGTGTGGCTTCAGGAGATGAATTAAAATGCAGAAGTCTGTTTAGATTTTAGTGATTCATTGAATATGCTGGGGCTGGGCAGAGGGAACTAAATGGGCAAGGAGCGGCTCTGCCCAAGCTGATAGCACTCAGCCAGTAGCCAGAAGAAAGCTTAAAATTGCTTATGCCGTGTGACAGCACAGGACATAATACATATTATTCGGCTCAAAAGGGATTTTTAAAGGTGTTGGGACGTACAGCGCACGCAGCTGCGGCAGGTGTGACCGTGTTGGCACGGCTGTTCTCACTGCGGGGTCTGCTGCGCGCAGCCGGGTATCCCGGAGGCACCCGCGCAGTTTTCGGTTAGAAACTGTTGTTGCTGTCCTCGTCTTCCGACTCCGTTTGAGTTACGACCCCGCGTCGAGGGGGTTGGTTGTGTGAACGCCTGCTCGCAGAGCCAGTGCCGGCATCGTAGCTGTGAACAGGCAGAGCCCAGCTTGGTTAGAGCTGCGCCGAGGGAGAGGAACAGCCAACGAGGAACGGTGCTGAGCATCGGCTGCGGCTCTGTAAGCTGAGAGTTTGTTAATTCTGGGAGAGGAGAAGGGGTAAGTCCTAAAGATGGCCGTCTAAGTGCTTGAGTGTATACACTGGTATAGACTTAATGTGACCTGACGTGTGTGGGTCCATACGTGTTAGATCACATGGCCAGGCGTTGGAACACGCTGCCCAGGGCAGTGGTGGAGTCACCATCCCTGGAGGGGTTCAAAAACTGTGTAGATGTGGCACTTCGGGACATGGTTTAGCAGGCATGGTGGTGTTGGGGCGACGGTTGGACTTGACGATCTTGGAGGTCTTTTCCAACCTTAATGATTCTATGATTCTGTATGCTTGGGATTTTCCCTCAAAGTGCAGTGAATGTGCTGGATGGGTCATCTGTTTTGGGCTCCTGCATGAGATCATCAGCTGCTGCTCTCCCTTGAGCCTAATTTGGACCTCTGCAAGTAGGAGCACTGGTAATAAAACAAGGATCCTACCTCCCTAAGAGATGAAGGGTAAGTACTCTGCAAGACGTGGCTGTCTTTAGTGCCAAGGACAGCAAGATCTGTTTAATGTAGATGATAAAAGTCTGGCTCTTTTATCCCAAGAAAGAAAAGGATGCAAAGCGATGGGGGTAGTATTGTGTCATTAGGTACTAAACTGCTCGCCCTCGCCACTGCATCCATGATGAAGGAAAACAGCTTTTTCTGCCAGGTTGGGCAGAGAGCAGCTGACCTGGAAGGGCTCCGCATAAACAGCTCGGGCAAGAATGCAGGTTGAGAGAGGCTGGGACCTGGGCGAGCTGTCAAATTAGAGTAATTTCTGTTGCATCATGCCTAGGTTATCTCTTACAACTAGCACAAAGGCACGTCCTGAAGAGGTGAGCTAGGAAAGGGGTTTAATTTTGTTAATGGGCACGGGTGCTGGTTTTACCTTCTTCTGTTCTCACTTTGATAAGGTCAATATATAGCCTTTGGGGACAACAGGAGTGGGTTTTGTAGAATGGATCCACATAATTGCAAATTTCACCATTTTTGCTCCAGTAAATAACAAAAAGTAACTGTACTGTTTGGGGGTTTCTTTCTTTTTTATTTTTTTTTTTTTCTGGTAGAATTAAGGAAAAATTTTATTTTTAACTTTCAACATCTTCAGTTATTATACATGCTTTCTCATGACTTACATGTAAAATACCAAGCAGCAAGCTTTCTGTTTCACGGGATTGTGAGACGCTGAAGCATGGGTATTGGGTGCGTTCCTTTTAGCACAAAGTGTAGGATATTTCAAATAGGTCAAAAGTACTGGATGTTCTGGGTATTCGGAGAAGCAATTAAATGTGTCTGCAGCTGTTCCAACCTGCAGCTGAACTGTCAGCTTGGTAGAGGCATCTAAGTTCTTAACTGAAGGCACTAAAATGCTTCTTAAAAATCCCCTCCTGTTAAGCTTGATGGAATAAGAAAAATTAATTTATTTTCTTTTTTTATTACTTGAATCGCTAAACAGGCAATAAAATGTGGCTTTGTTCTCTAAGGGAATTGCTGGAAGTTGGGCAAGTTTTGCTGCCTTTTTTGTCAAAGCTGTAGTAACTTTATCGTACAAAGCTTGCCGTTTCCTGTATCTTTTGTTTCAGTCTTAATCTAGTTTTAGCTTTCTTAATATCATATTTCCAGGTGGGAATGTAGTGCTTTTAATGGTCTGGGAATGCTAAATGGGTAAAATACTCTTCAGTCCAAAGTCCATGGTTAGAACAGCTGGGAGTTAATGTTTTGCAACTTCTTTCTTGGAATCTGCTGAAAATACAGTTAATATGAAGCAGTGCCTGCAGTCCGTGCTGTTCCAGTGGTTGCTGGCATTGGCTGAATTACCTTGTGGACTGTTGATAGTTATCATTGCAGGCATTTTAATTCTTAATGTGAAATACTACGTTTGTCTTTCTTTATATATATAAATTATGGACTTGTTGAATGAGGTAAGTTGAGTGTTTTCTTAAAACTGGGATTGATGTTTAGTTCAGCTTTGTGTTTTGTTACAACAGACGTACCCAGCCAGTAAGGAAATAAAAATCTGTGTATCAGACTCGTAAATGTTTTTAAATAGTGTCAGATGTATATTGGTTTTGGCTGTTCCTTCCTCTGCAGTCAGTTTGGGGTTTTTTCTAGTTGATCAGGATTCAGGTAGACATTTAGACATTTTAAACTTAATATGAGCACATTACGCTTGCCTTTCAAAAAAACAGCGTGGATCCTGCTGGCCTTTTGTAAATACACCCCAGGGAAGAGGAGTTTGCAAGCCAAGGAGAGAGGGCTCATGCTTCACCAGGGCAATGCTAGATATTTTAGCAAATTATTAATGAGAATTTGTAATATGCTTTTGTGGTGTTTTTTTTACTTACCTCTTCACTTAGGAGTATAATAGATGCTCTGTTACAGAGACATGAACTACAGCTGGAAATTTTCATCAGAGATAGTGCTGCTGTTCTGCAGGTGACACTTCCACGAGATTGAAAAACCACAGTGACTGATGTTGTAATTACTTTGGGTTTAATATAATTACTGAATATGCACAGGTCTTACAGAAAACTTAAATTCATCAAAAGTCTTTTCAGCTTAACTGGTGAGGGCAGATGCAATAACTTGAAGAAAAAAAGCAGCAAATAAAATTGCAAACATTTTTCTCTGTGTAATATGTGCTTGTATTACATGGCCCTAAATATTGCAATTATTTTTAAAAAAAGAATTTATGTAGGGTAATCTAAGGTAGGGTAAAATCTACCCCATGGAAGCTAAAGCTGGAGGAGAAATGATTTAGGCCACAATTCCTCTAAGTCGGACTCGGTCCTAGTAGATACACTCACGTGTCTTACAGGCTGTTCCTCAAGAAATCCCTGCAACTAAAGATGCAAAAATTAAAAGTTTATGATAAAAATCTGATGTTTTAATTTTGCTCCCAAAACCACTGGATTCAAGTAACCTGCGAAAAGTGACACTGGCTGTATGCTGGCTGTAACTTGATTTCGAGAGCGTTTTTAGGTTGTTAGAAACAGCGATTACTTTTAGATTATGTGAATGACCGAAGCAGAGATGGTGCCGTGGTTTAGAGAAAGTTTCCTCTTCCAAGTGAGTGGGGCTCCTCTTTCTTCCTTTGTATCTGGGTTTCAGAATACAGAGAAATTTGAGGAGGGGTGGGGAGGAACAGGCTAAAACAGTAGTTGGTCCAAATAACTGCATATCTATTAAAGTCAGTGTCTTTTTGAAGTTACACAACTTCTATTTTTCTTCCAAAGAAAGAAGGTAAAAATTTCATAAGTAGTCATGCGTGTTCCTCACTCCGGTAAGACAGAGTCTTTTCCAGAAATTACATGGCTTCAATGGCTTTGTTTCTATAAAACACGTTACCAGAAACACCATCGGTTTAAATGTGTACTTGTTCTTAGAGTGAGTGTTTTATGAGAACGGCTCTCAATAGCCACAAAATAGCGACAGGTTGGGAGAAAGAAGTGGTAATTGGAAATAGGCATCAAAGGAACTACAAAAAAAAAAGGCATCGTAGTTTGACTTCTATTCTTTGGGATGTGTCTTTTGGGGAGCAAACATTGGATGAGCCATTTCCCTGGCAGGCATGAGAATCGTAGCCTGTCCCAAAATATCCCCAGGGAGTGAATGAAAAATTCAGAAGGCGAAATGGAGAACGAAGACTTTTCCTTGCAAGGGAGCCCCCTTTAACAGCATTTTTGCGAGATGAATGTGTTAGAGGAGAGCTGTTCCTAGGAAAGAGATGAGAAAGCTACTATAAATGGACTAGTACTTTGGATTTTATGTCTTACTGAAGTATTTACTGCAAAAAAGTACAGTTGGGAATGTTGCTGTCTCTATGGGAACATCTTCCGGCTATATTTAGGAAAAGGAGATTAAGCGTCCTCTCCTCAGATGGGCAAGGTTTTGGTAAAGCTTTGGTTGGAGGTGTAGTAGTATTTTTGAGGGGAAAGAGAGTAGAAGAATTTCTTCTACGTTGGGGTCTGGTAAACAACTTGTCAAGTCAAAAAGAGTGCCAAAACTGTCACCTGTGTTTGAGTGAACCTGTTTGCAGCAGGAGACAGAACAAGACTCACCTTAATTCTTGGAGCCAAACCTCAGGCTGTGAATTTGGTCACTGGGGAAGGGGAGGGAATGAAACCCAAACGTCTGTTTATTAAACTGAATAAACTTGACAGAGGAAGAAGCCGATCATGGGTATGGTGCGCAGCAATATTCTTTAGGTTTGGATCACGCTATGACTTCAAAAATTAATTGATCAGATAAAATCTGTGTGGCAGGTGGCTAGCTTGGTGCTTTAAATGCTGCGTGGTGCCAGTGGAGCAGAGAAAAAAGGAGCTTTTACAGCTCTTTAGCAACTTCATACTAATTCTGTGGCAAAACTTCCGAAGGGCAACGCAGCCTGGGGTTGTCGAAGCCGTGTGCATGTCTGTGCCACGTGCGAGCATCTGTCCGTCCGTACATTGCTACCACGTGTAGTAAGGAAACGCACTCCGCAGAAGTGGGTTTTTTAAGCTTGCTTTTCACTCTATTTTTGTTAAATTGGCATTGGTTCAAAGAGTGGTTTTTTTTTTTTTATAATACTGGCTTTGGAGTAAGTTAATATTTGGGGAAAACTGTTCACTGCTTTGGTTGTGCGACGGCTTCAGATGCCCACGCGCCCTCGCTTACTGTGCTTTGGCTACTCGGCATTCGGCGAGTTTTTCTTCCCTGCCTTTCCCACCACGTTCCATGTAAGCACAATCCAGGGCAGAGCAGATCGGATACTGTACATATTTTTGCTCTATAAACACATGCTTGTTTACATTTGCTTCGTTGCCGTTTTGACTCGAAGCCTCTTCCAGTGCCAGAGGGTAGCAGCCGTGACCAACAGCCTCCGATCCTGCCATTCTGACCCCGTGTGCTGCTCGCGTTTCCATTTGTTTCTTCTTTGCCTTCCCTCCCAAGTATTTGACAAGTTATTATTAAATGTCTTCCAAGATTTAAGAGGCCAAGCTGGAGCCGTTCAAGAGAGCTGAGATACATGAACAGACGTTCACATTACTCATTCTGCTTGTCACTTCGTAGTTGAAGGTGAGCTTCAGCGCTGAGTCCTTGTTCTTCAGAGCAGCGCATAAAATGAAAATAAAACAACCCCCCTTTTTTGCAAAGATGTCTCTTTCGCTGGACAAAATTTGGTTCTGATCGACTGTTGCAGCTTGACTGTAAGCTGCTACTAATATTCAGCAAAACCTTCTTAAAATAAACCCTCTGACATGGGTGCAATCCCCGCTCACATCCAGCACCCTGCAGAAGCTCAGCGTTGCAGGTTTTGCATCTTTAAACTTCCAGGGCTCTGCTGCTCCAGCTTCGTGAAACCGTGACGTTACATCGACATCGCAAACGCGTCAAATTCTTTTTATCAGCAGCACAGAGCGGTTGGGATTCGTAGGCCACATCTGCTGGTGAACTTTGTGCAGTCTGCCTGGCTTGGTGTGTGGGGTCCCCCCCCTCTCTCACTAGAAGAAAGGTTGGTTTGTTGGCCGCCGGCTCGGGGCGGGACAGGAATGCGATGCATGCACAGACCGCGCAGTATTTCCTGTTCAACTGCCGCTCCAAACCTCGGCGCTGGGAAAACCTCCAGACCGAGCAGCTCCGTCCTTGCTCAGGCAACGAAGAAATGCTGCAGCTTCTGAAATGCTTTGGTTTTTTCCCAGAAAATGTAGTTTTGTTTTTTTTTCAAAGTGAACCTTCATATTGTGCTGCTGCTTTAAACGTATCAGACTCTGTGGATATCGTTTCTACCCTATTCGTAGATCATTGTGGGCAAAACAAAACATTAAACTCAGTGAAGCACTGTAGGTACAGCGAGATGGCTGCGCAATGTCACTGCAAGAAGTTAGGTTTATTCTGTGGGGTATTATGTCTCCATAATGTTGCCTGCGTAGTTCGGTTAGCTTCGTTTTCCATCCAGTTAAAAATGGTAGTAAGCTTTTGGCATGTGACCTAGTTTTGCATTATTTGCTGTATTTTGTTTTGCCCTTAAACTGTTTTGAAGTATCACTTCTGCATTATGTGGATTTTACTTCAGAAGGGAAATATTTTGTGTTAGCAAAAGGAAAAAAAACGAAATTTGAGTTTGGTCATTTCTTCCAATAGACACTAAACTCCAGTGCTGCAGCCTGGCCTTGTGTGTAGTGTGGAAGTGAGATGGGATGTTTTCCTGTCCTTTAATTTTGTTATCTGGTTTTTTGTTGTTTTTTTTTTTAAAGTGGCTTTGGTCCTTTGTTCATGTGGCAGCTCTGTTACTGCTTCAGACTACCAGCTGATGGAAGAGTGACTTCGAGGTGTGCCTAGTTATTTATTTTATTTACTGATTTTATTTATTTTTTTTTTAAGCAGATGTATGTTTTGAGAATTTATATCCATAGAACTCCTATTCATATGCTCCTCTAGAACACATGGAGTGCTGTGACTCTTCTCAAAAAAACAAATAGTAGGAAAAGGTTCAACTGTGAACTGCGTGTGTATGCATATATGTGTGCATATATGCATGAAAAAAATGTTGCATATCCTTGTAGCGCCTTTTTTAGTGTGTTCAGCTGCTACTTAGTCCTACGTGGAAAGGAAGCGAGCATGCTCTGGTTGGCCTTGAAGACCAGGGCACCCTGCCACGGGCCCTTGGTCCCTGATGCTCTCCCGCAGGATGCCACTTGCTGACCAACCGGGTGGGTGGATGCCAGCGCAGGACAGGTACCTGGCACAGCTTGGGGCTCTCCTCTAGCTCTGAGGAGAACCCCGGCAAGGCTGGATGGACACGTTCAGCTCCTGTTCAAACACTGTCTAGCTGTTTATGGAGAAGGCAGAGGTACGCAGCTCCTTGGCTCATCTTGCTGGAGGAGTTGCTGGAGGTGGACGTCTTACAACTTCTCTTCCGTGTTCTCATCCATCTTCTGTCCCTGGCTGTTCCAGTGGCAAGCAATACAGGCGCGAAAAAGCAAGTGCGAAGTGTTAATTAGTTCCTTCCTGGATCACAAGGAGACCTACTTCACAGTCCTTTGGAGATACGGATCTACATGTGCTGCTTCTCGCCGTGGGAAGTGGTCTCGGTGTAGCCCACTTGAGCTTGTCAAGCACTGGAGCAGGGGAGGAGCCGGCCGACATCTGCGCTGCTTAATTTGAACTTGACGGTATTTCACTCAGAACATAGTTCAGCGGGTTAATTAGGTTTTTAAAACAGTTTGTAACTTTTCAGCTTTATTATGAAATGCGGATGCCCCTGAAGCAGTGGATCTGCCTTCAGTCTTGGAGCGTCTGTCCTGTACCGTAGCATTTCCTAGTAGCAATCCTTCTAATTTTTTGAGCGCTGCATCACTGCCCAGGTGTTTAGATCATGGCTTATACAAGAAGCCGATGCATGTGACATGAAGGTCACCATCATAGTCTGTCCAACCAAACCTCAGTGTGCAGACCAGAGTGTACCAACTGCTGTATGGTTTTGGAATTTGCCTTGGGATGCATCGGGTTTCTGTGCTGTTTTCAGCCTGTTCATGGTTTCTTACCCCTGCTTGTCAGTTCAGAGGCTTCTGTGTGCATTTGCTGGTTTTAGCATTTACTGGCTGCATCTCAGGATGCCTCACAGCCTTGTACAGAGACGGCAGTGCTGAGTTCTCCGCCGTGTGTTAAAGAAGTGACTTCAGAATTTCACTACTTTTGATCTTTCGAAAATGAACATCGAACACCAGTGGCAGGCATTTAATTCACCCAGATCTGAGGACTGTAATAAATAATTTATGTAGGGCAAAAGAAGTTTTTTGCTTTAAACTGCTGCAACAAAACTGGTTCAAAAGCTTTGTTTGGTTAGGTAGAGGTCTTTTTTCTTTGTACAGCTTTAGCTGTCTTGAATTAACATTCATCCGGATCATTTTTCTCCTTTTGTCCTAGGCACCATGTGAAAGTGTATTTTTATGGGACTTTCGCAGGTATGGAAAGCAAACTGAGGTGTTCTGATATCCACTAGATAACTTCTCTTTGAATGAGATAAGCTGTTCTTGCATAACTGTTTGATCTTAGTGTGCAGGTGCAGCTTCTGAGCTTGTTGTCCAAAACATTGTGGAATGGGTTAGTAAGAGTAATGTTCAATTTTTCCTAAAATTCCTAAACGTTCATAAATCATGTTGACTTTTTTTCAGATCCAAGTGCAGTGACCTACCTTAAAGAGGTTAAAGTGAGATAAAGAAGCAATTATCTCACAAGTAAAAATAAGTTACTTGGTTATTTTTCCCCTGTGTTCCCACCTGTCTTACGTGTTTAAGCTTTTATTTCTTGGCCTCCCATGCAATCGGCTCTATCCAGAGCAGACTACTAATGTAGTGTACGGGAAGGGGTTTGCCAGGGGGTAGTTAAATGTTTTGGAAAGACTTTTCTTTCATGAAACTAGTCTGGTATCCCTCCCTGAAAAGAAATAATTTTGATGGAAAAAAACAAAATCTTAAGTTTAATTATGTTTTGGGGCAGAGAAAGGTTGCCAGCTTCAGCTGAAATGAAGGTAGTTCTGGGGTATATAGTTCTGGATATAAACAGAGCAATTTGCTTGGGTTTTACATGTTTGAAGGTTAAGCCAGTTGTGGGCAATTGTTTCAGGTATGTGACAGTGCGGTTATTGCTTGATTTTTCTGCAAAGCTCTCATGGAAGATGAAACCTTTCAATGATAAACTTCAAATGGCATTTAAAACTAAAGTAACCTGGGCAGCATGTGCACATTTGGCATCAAGTGTTGTAAAATTATTTCTGTCCTGGGCAATACTTACAAAAACAGGAGCTGTATGAGCGAAGTCACCAGTTTTCTGCTACGTAACTGTTTCTAGCTTCAGTCATGTAGAACATAAAATTTTATTTTTCTGATAAGATCAGATGCAGGCTTCAGGAAGATTGAGAAATTATACATTTCTAATCTCATATAAATTTGGAAACTGCTTCCTTTTGAAGAAAGGCTTTGTTTAATGCTGCTCTATTCTGACTTACGTCTTTCCATCTTGTATGATAAACAAACTTGTTAGCGGAGAGCTCACGATACACAGATGTTCATTTTATTGGATTTAGCAATTTCATCTGTAAGCGTACGGAAAGTCTCTTCATTACCCAGTTTATATTATTGGAGAGGACTGGCTATTGCATTCATTTAATTAGGAAAAATTCAGCAGTAATTAGCTCCCTCGTGTGCTGCGGAGGGGTGGGCTGGGCTGGGAGCCCTCCAGCCTGCACATGGTGGCTTTCTGCAGCAGCAAGGGCTTTATTGAGCCCTCTTTATAGAGATTTATTAACCTCTAGGGGAGATTTAAATTGGATATCAGGAAAACTTTCTTTACTGAAAGAGTGGTCAGGCATTGGAACAGGCTGCCCAGGGCAGTGGTGGAGTCACCATCCCTGGAGGGGTTCAAAAAATGTGTAGATCTGGCACTTTAGGACATGGTTTAGCAGGCGTGGTGGTGTTGGGTGGATGATGGGACTTGAGGATCTCAGAGATCTTTTCCAACCTGAGTGATTTTAAGACTGTGTGACGGCTGCACAGCAATCTGCTTCTGTAATTTCATACAGCTACAGCAAAATTCGACCAGAGAAAGCCCTGAAGTAAACTTTTTCTAGAATACAGTGCATGAGGGAAAAGGTTTGTTTTTTTTTCCTATGTAACTTGTGCTGCTGTTGGAACCCTGTCCTGGTGGGAGGAGAGCAGTGCGGCCCTTCTGCCTCTGAAGGAAGGAGGTTTGAGAAGATGCCATAGATTACTTCTGTTGGTATGCTCTAGTATTCATGTCTGTTATAACATTTGTCTGTAATATTTTGGGGTTTAGTCTTGGTTGTTTTTTTTTTCCCCCCCCAGTGTTCTCTCTGTATAACCACCAAGTATGGCTGTGTATCTTCTATTTAAACTTACGTGATTGCAGTAATGTATTTGAAAACTTGCCTTTGTCTTCCCTTGAACCCCTCCCCAGGCTTCGTAATGCTGTGGGTTCGTTAGGACTTGCCAGAAGACCTCGATAAGCACAGTTCTGTGGGCCATCTTTGGATTCTAGAAACTTGCAGGCAATTCAGGAATTAACTCACCCGGTAGCACGCAGGTTACGAGCAGTGAGGCTTGTCATTACAAATAGCATCTGGAAATTATAGGTGAGACCCTGCACTTTCGAATCGGGGGAAGTCTGCACCAGAGGGACTTCCCCTTCTAGGCAGGAAGAGCTGTGCTCCTGTTTCTGACCGTGGCTGCAAATAATCTTTCACAAATCCAGATAATTTGCCAAAGCGCTTCGCTGAAGGCTCTCGCAGACCTCCGTGAGATCCCTGGGGAAGAAGCTGCGCAGGGATCTGTGCAGTCTGCTCTCCAGCGTAGCATTAAACCATATGGAAACGGGAATAAGGAAATAAGGTGACAAAATCTGCGAGGGGAAGGGGTGTGTCTTTGTGCAGGTATATGGATGTGCGTGCATATACATGCATCTGTATATAGACTTAAAACTTGACTATGGAAAATTGTAGGAAGGTGGTGTGATTTTTGAATGACTCTCCTCTAAAACAGCAAACAAAATTAAGGGTAGATACACATGAAATTTTCTCCATGGGAAGAGATAAGAATCCTTGACTTGCATTTGCAGTAATGCCTGAAATATCTACTAATTAAGAGATCGTGATGTTTGTTGTAATAAGATCTTCTGAAAAATCACATTAGCCCAGTGCTCACTTGTAAAACTCAAATAAGATACTAGAAATTATTAGAAAAGTAAAAGAACAAAGCGTAGTGTGGGTGTATGAATTCATGGTGCTCTCCTTTCATCCCGAATGTTGTGTGGGGTTCTAGTCCGTCTCTGCCTGCTCGAAAATATGGCTGAGAGAAGGTACAGAGGTGAGAAGCAAGCAGCTGCTGACGGAGTGGTGCACCTTCTTGCCACGGGATACTTTCGGCACTAAAAGCTGGTGTAGGGTCAAAACGCAGCGAGACAAAGTCATGAAAGAGGAATTTGTTGAGGGCTGTTCTGTGCGCAGGTGATGCCTTTGGGTAAGGAGGTCCTTAAACTGCCCTTGCAGCGCACCAGGGATGGTGTTCGGGGACAGCATCGCTCCAGCCTCGCCTCGGTCCTTTCTTCAGCTCTTCTGCAGATACCTGCTGGTTACCCTCCGCTCTGCGGTCACGTTAACATGTTTTCATACTGTGAAGTCGTTTTGCCTGGGGTTCTTTGGTAGGCGGTGGTTTAAGATGGAAAAGGTCACTTAAACTTGTCTTCAGCGTTCAGTGGTTACAGGGGCAACGAGTATAGTGCTTCTGCGGGCGTGGTAGGAAATCAGTTCCAGAAATCAAGGTTGTAACTCCCAAAAGATGGAGGGGGGAAGAAAAGTCCTCTAAATTTCGTATGCTGGATGCTGCTCTTAGACTTGGAGTTTAGATAATTCAGCTTAGCATTCCAGTGTCATTACTGCCTGGTCTTACCTGTAGGCTTTTAGGGAATGCCAGGTTTTGTTCTCTGCAGTTTTTTTTTCACTTTAAGATTTGCTGGCATACCTAAATTTATGGTAGCGACTCAGTGTGAATGCTTCTTTGCACCTGTGTAGTTACATTTGTATTGTCCCCGCTTCAGGAAAAGCCAGTGTAGCCACCAGCACGCGGATTGCCTGTGGTCCGGTGTAACTGAGGGAGGAGAAAACGCGTTCTGTGATGCACAACACTGTCGTAGTAGCTAAAAATGAAATATGATCCAAATCTTTTCTATGTATGCAGTACGTGTTAATACAGTGTGGCATGTAAAGCCGCTTGAGAATTTCTGTTCCTTACTGCATCCAAAATTATAATCTATTAAGTCACAGTAAAGCCTCTATAATACATTATTTTAAAAACACATCTCTAACATCTAAATTAGTGGGAAGACGTATGTGAAACACCACTGTATTCTGAGTGGCGAAATTGCCCCGATGAAAAACAAGACGAAGTGTTATTTTTCCAAGAACAAATATTTCACTAAGTGAAAGCAAGTGGCCGAATTTCAAATGGATAACTTGATCAAGGAAAAGAAGTGTTCTTCAAGGATTTGAACAGATCGGTAGCTTTTGTCTTCAGATTTTTGAGTGTTTATTTAGATTATTTGCTCTGTTTGCTGCCCCTCTCTCTCCTCTATGTGGGAAGGATACAAATGTTAGCTAGTTCTTAAATGGCCGTGGTGTTCCTGTTGATCTGCTGTGCAGCTGAGGCTGGAAGTTGTGAGTTTAAAAACGCTGCTGTGATTCGTGCCCGATGGAAAGGCTCGCTCCACACCCCGGCTCCGAGCAGCAAGGTGCACGCAGCAGCATCCCTGGGGATGAGCAGTTCAGGCATCCCTTGGCCACGCGCGCCTTCCTACAGCCATAGCCATGGGAGCCCGTGCAGCAGCCCTGCTTCCACTCCTCACCCGTAAATGCTGTGGTTGTTACTGGGAAGAATTTCTCTTGAAAATCTGGGACTTGATCCTGTCATCTGTTAGTGTGAGCTCTTTGCGTGTCCAGACCATCCGTGGTCTGCTCTTGAGCGTTACGAGGTTTGGGGATGAACATGGTGCAGTTTAGGTGAATTTTTTGCCTGCGTGCTGTTTGTGTTCATTAACGTCCCAAAGACTCAGCTCAGCAGTACTCTGCAACGTTTCTTGTGCAAACATTTGGTGATTAGTTTTTCTTGCTTAACATTAACTTTTTATGAGCTTTATAGAAATGGATCCAGTGTTGAAGACCTACCTCAGACCCAGCCTAGAATATAAACTGGGCCTGATCATAAAATGTAGTCTTGGCTTTGGGAGGACTATTTCATGCACAAAAATTGTTTGCAGAATGGACTTTAACATTAAGTTCTTGTACTTTTCAAAGTCCAGGAGAAACAAAAGCTTATGATACATGCTGTTTAAGAGCATTTCTATTTCAGGCATTCAAATGTGGTTATTTGCTGTCATATTTTTACATAGAGCCTGAAAACACAATACAAATTGCTAGGAAGGTTTCTGTGGCACTAGCTGTAGGGAGCAGGACACGCACCATTGTGCTTCTCGTTCTGGTTTCAGGGTATTTCAGTGTTTGAGGTCAGCAGGAAGTTCTCTTTGCCTGGACGATGTTGCAACAAACTTGCTTGTGCTTGCCATACCAGTTTCCTTGAGTGCTGGTTGAAAAAGTCCTTCAGAGCTGCACAGGTGTCCTTTGGGGATTTCTGAACCTGTGTTTGTGCGAGTTTGTTGCAAACAGAATCTCATGTTTTCACAGTGAGTCCTCTACTGTAACTTAGAACACCAATGGCCAGGGTTTTGTGTATGTTTTCTGTTTAACTGGAGTATTGGAAAGCGGTGTTTAGACTGGTTTCTCCTTCCCCTCTACACTGCCCTGGTGAGGCCCCATCTGGAGTACTGTGTCCAGTTCTGGGCTCCCCAGTTCAAGAAAGATGGAGAGCTACTGGAAAGAGTCCAGCAGAGGGCTACAAGGATGATGAGGAGACTGGAACATCTCCCTTACGAGGAGAGGCTGAGGGAGCTGGGCTTGTTCAGCCTGAAGAAGAGAAGGCTGCGAGGGGACCTAATAAATGCTTATAAATATCTGCAGGGTGGGTGTCAGGAGGATGG
>Ga0065711_1029910_pt1 | contig 34362 bp, 18 predicted proteins | sample Hoacrofraction12_FD_59098 | JGI IMG/M metagenome (GOLD analysis project Ga0065711, IMG submission 59098) | Hoatzin crop microbial communities from Cojedes, Venezuela - Epithelial fraction 12 v2 (version 2) | ecosystem: Host-associated > Birds > Digestive system > Esophagus > Crop | place... | reverse complement strand
AATTTTTTTTTTTTTTTTTTTTTTAAAAAAGGACTTGCTGCAGCCTGAATATGGTTGGGTTTTGAGTTTGACTTCAATGAGACTGAAATTTTATGCTTTGCACAAATGCACTGTGTGTAAGTAGAACAAGAGGGCCTGTTAACAAAGTATGATTAAAGCAACCTTCAGTCAGACCACAGGATTATGGTAAAAAAAAAAAGTAGTATTATAAATTAATTATTCTTTCTGTTTTGATTAAATATTTGCACAAGTCTCTGAATCAGCTTCTGGGAATCTGACGAAAGTCCTCCCGTGGCTTAGTTACTGGACATTTACATGTGACTGGTTTTTCAAACCTCAAAATTTTCTGAAGAACATGGAGGTGTGGGGAGGTGGCGTTTAGAGAACTGCAGGCTCACTGTACAGAAATACATCTATGTGGGGACACGCTCTGTGCTAGTCAAGGAGAGCCAATATGCAAGGAGCATAGATAGCATTCCCACAGGAAAAGGAAGTTGTGCACATCACAGAATCATAGAATCATTTAGGTTGGAAAAGACCCTTGAGTTAATCAAGTTCAACCATTAACCTAACACTGCCAAGTCCACCACTAAACTATGTCCCTAAATGCCACGTCTACACGTCTTTTAACCACCTCCAGGGATGGTGACTCAACCACTTTCCTGGACAGCCTGTTCCAATGATTGATAACCCTTTCAGTGAAGAAATTTTTCACAATATCCAGTCTAAGCCTCCCCTGGTGCAACTTGAGGCTGTTTGGTCTTGTCCTATCACTTGTTACCTGGGAAGAGAGACTGGCACCCACCTCGTTACAACCTCCTTTCAGCTCTTCATCAGTAGAGCTGACTTAAGTGTTCCTGGTGATGCAAAATAAGCAAAGAAATGTGTAACAGTATAGCATTGATTTGAACAGTAAATTACACTTAGCATTAACTAAATGAGAAATGTGTTCCCTCTTGGGACAAAAGCAGGACAACCATGGAGAGAACAGATTCTTGTTAGTTTGCGTTGGCCAAAGTGTGCCCAGTATTGCATCAGAATGCTGATGGCTCTGATTTTGTGCTGGGCATTTTAAGTATGTGCCCTGTTGAGTATGTGCAGTTATGGTAGGAGGCTGTGTATATATGGCAGAATTTATGACAAGCTTCAGCCTGTGGTCGTTCTCGACAGTGGCAGTGTGCTCAGCTTTCCTGATAACTGGAGCTCAAACACAGGAGTTGTTCACGGGCCTTGTGATCTAGAAAGATGTTGAAAAGATCTGATCAACAGGATTTTTGTCGCTGTTTGCCTACTTACAGCATCATCATCATCATAATAGCACACAAATAAGGAGTGTTGTCCAATGGTTACAAAAATCTCAGAATTTAATTTAGATGCTGCTCCTGCATTGGTAATTTATATATGCCACTGTTTTCTTCCATTGATTGCCAGAGGGAAATATTGGATTATATTATCAGTTTCCACATACGGTTTAAAATTTTGTATTATCAGAGTAAAACAACACAGTTTGCCGTAGGGACACTCTCAGTGTTTTTTCAGAAGCTTCTTAATGCCCAGTGGTTAAGTGGTAATCAGTTAAATCTCTTATACTGACTTACTGATATTCTGTTTACAAATGCTTGACTAACAGACAACTTTAGATTTGACTCAAGAGTTACACCATGAAGAGAGGTAACTGAAGTGACGGCATAATTTCCCAGTCACAATTGTACTCAGATGTGCTGCTGTTACAAGAAGACAGAGCTTTTGGGTGTAGGTTTTTTGTTGGAGTGGTAGCAATAGCATGTATGATGCTTGCTTAGTGTGCTTCGATAGCTAAGCAGTTCAGGAAGGGAATGAAAGCTTAGAAATTAGGTCCTTAGGTAGAAATGGCAAACGTAAATCAGTGCACTATCACTAGTTCAGATGCATAACCAGCAATTTAGCCCTGGATACTAGGCAAGCACCAAAAGCATCAACTCATATAAGCATCTGAGTTTATCCACACTTTTGAAACTGGAGATTACACCTGAGAAAAGACTAATACAAATATTCTGGATTTCCAACATCACAAAAACTAGCTTTTCTTGCAATGTAGTGTCACCTCATTTAAACAAAAGGCTTAGAAATGATACCTAACCTTTCTGTTTGCAGCAACTTACCTCTTCACAGGATCAGTGCAATTTATTTCTGAGGCTCACAAATTGGTGTTTTTACTGTCTGCTATGTGTAAAGAGATCTTTTAAAATACTTAAAACTTCAGTTTCACCGAAGGAGTTCTCGTGATGCACTTGGTCATTTTTTTTTTCTCCTTCCTGTGTCTACTTTGATGTCTCTTAGTGGTCTGGTTCAGTTCTCAGAAGACACCAAGAGAATCTGTGGTACCACAACATACAGCAGGGCAGGGAGAGTTTCTGGTAGCAAGAATTAGAAGAGAATTCAAGGATGAAATTGTTGAATTATTAACGATAATGTGTAACAGCTCATATAAAACTGCATTTGTACCTAAGGACTGAAGGGTGGCAAATCTGATGCAAGTTTTTAAAACACATCCCATGGAAAATATAAGCTTTTGGATGACATATTTGCCAGGCAAATTAACAGAAACCTCAATAAGAATAGTATAAGAGGACATTTCATGTTGTAAACAGCCTGTAAAGTGTCAACATAATGCCTTTTCAAAGATAAATCCGTCTTTACAAACATGTTTGTAGGGGTCAAAAAACATGTGAAGAAGGATGTTTTAACTGACATATTTTGAATTACCAAAAGGGTTTTCACAAAACCCCTTGCCAAAGATTTTTAAGAAAATTAAATTGGCATATGAGGATCCTCTTATGCCAAAAAGATGCTTCTGAGGCCAGTGAGCTGAGGAAGTTTGCTAATGCTGAAGTTCTCTAAGGTAGTGAGGACAAAGACCACAACACTGTGAAAGACCTTAATGAGACTGAGAAGCCAGACAATAAATGGTTGATGAAGTTGCATCTAGATAAATGTAAAGTGATGCACATGCAAGGAAAATTTCACAAAACTTCACACAGAAAGTAACGTGCTATGAATTGGCCATTAACACTTGGGAGTGAGATCTCAGGTTTATAACAGTGATTCCAGTAAAATATCAGATCAGAGTTCAGTACTGATCCACCCTGAGTATGGTATATGGTTCCTGTCCATGTCTTCAAAATATTTGATTGAATTTGCTAAATTGTGGCAGAATTGAGAAGGCTAACAAGGATGGTCATGGAATGGAGTATTTTCCATGCACAGAATGACTGAGCAACACAGAATTAACTTGGAATGTGGTACAGGTGTTAGAAAATTGAGTTGCATGGAGCTACATTTAAACAAAAGTAATTGTTTCTTGGCACAGCAGATCGTAGGCATTAGAACTCACTGCAAAGAGTGAAGGCAACGTTTTACATCAGCTCAGGGGATGACTACGCAACAGAAAGACAGTGGGATTTGCCAAATACACAGAAAACACCTGGCTCTGGAAAATTTCTGGTGGGAAAAGTATGTGGACCTTGTGAAAGTAGTTGGGGGAAATACTGTATATGCTTGTGCTGTTCCTGTTCTCTTGATAACTACGTATGATAGTTTTGGGGAATAAAACGATAGGCTAGATGGAGCTTCAGTGGAGTTGAGCAGTTCCTCTGTGCTTTTGGATTGTCTGTTGCTACATTTGCATTTTTTAATTGCTTTGAAGGTCGTTGTTTCCAGTCTCAGTAGCTGTAGAGTATTTCCCTTGTATGCATGTTCTGCAATCGGGAAATAGAAGAAGTAGTAGTAGATTACCGCTGAAACTTGTCCAAGTCCTGTTAATCCTTGCTAACTTTAATAGTTCAGGTGGTTTTAAGGGGACTTGTTGCAAAAAGATAGTATCTTCAACTTTATTGGAAAGACATTTTTAAATTTAACTCTTTATTAAACCAATTGAGATAGGAGAACTAGACTAAAAGGCTGTTAAACTTATTTACGGCTACCAGAGCACTGTGAATTGCTTTATTAATTCTTCCCATAGCATAAATAGCATAGTGCTGATTTTTATGTACATTTGTGGTAGCTGTTAGCTTCTGTTGTTATTTTGTTTTACAGAACTGTTTTTTAAATACCGGTGCTCCACACTGGGCAAAGTGTGCTGCGTCATTTCCTAATATATACCTCAACAAATTACTCTCTCCCTCTTTCTTCCTCCCTCCCTCCCTGCCATGAAGACGATAATTTTGTGTGGCGATCTGAGATCGGTTTACTCTGCAGCATTCATTTTCTAACAGAGAGATACTATTTTATTTTTCCAGCATGCTGTAATCCACCCCAGTTTCTGATATATTTAAAACCTATTAATTGTTAATGTGGCACTTCTTGAATTCTAATCATGAACAGACTACGTGCAGGGCTCCGGTTTGGGAAGGATCATTAACTGTTCCCTGGGGATCCCGAGTGGTACTTTCTGGAGACAGCGTGAGCTGTATTTGGGAGAGTTTGTCCTTGTGCTGCTACATCTGTTTGAAGCTGGGACTTTGTGCATAGTCTGCATTGTACGGTTTTGAACTGCATTGCCTAACGCTAGTGCTGTGGATTGTTATCTGGAATGCACAGAGGAATCATTGATCACTGCTGCTTTTTTTGCCTTTTTATTTTTTTTAAACAGAACTGCAGACACTAGTGGGTATTTTTGCTATTTCTTTTGCACCGATCTCAGACACTTCAAATGGTTGAGGTACTTTTCAGCATTGCTCTCTGGTTCTAGATTACCTGATCTAACAATTAGTAGTTAAGCTGCAAAGCAAAATGTATCTTCCATTTAAGGGAGAAAAAGTGCACCTATTCCCTAATGATACAGCAATCTTTTAATATGTACTATAAATGTAATAATATACATTGACTGGCAGATCTGTTATAAAATGGATGCTCAGAAAACTTTTAATCTGCATGTATTGTTGTGATATATTATGCAGGGTGATGTGATAAATGATACAAGTCAGAAACAGAATTTGTTTGTTCTCTTCTAAGCTTTTAAACTTTCGACTGTCACTGTATTTTAGAAACAAAGATACTTATTTTAGGGGTTTTTTAGGCTTCATCACATTCATTGTAACAACACTGTAGTGTCATTTATAATTCAGTAGTTCATTTTAGACGAGGTATTTTTACTTTCATAATTGTCTTAATATGGTACGTACCCCTATGGCAATGAAATACTGTATTTAATGGCAAAAGCTGATAAAAACTATAGCATGTCTCCAGAAAATTTGTTAGCAATGACATTTACAAAACCATACATTTGGTTTAAAAGGGCTGTAGCAAGAAACCTGTGTAGCCATAATCCAAAAAAATTGTTAAGTAAGTGTTTAATGTTTGGTAATAGATTATCGGAGAATGTCATCTTAGGCAGGTATGATGCAATATGTTTTTCTTGAATTTGTGTATTTGCACATGTGCATGTAAGTGGAGCAAACCCTCATTAGTGCAGGTTTCTCTGGAAGCTTAAATGTGTACTAAGGGAAAATTACAATCTTTATCCTCAGGTTTAGAAAGTTTGGAAGTAACTTATTTACTGTTACAATTCTTTAACTAATGAATCAGTAACTTCAGCTTTTCTTTCTTCCTTTTGTAAGTGAACTTAGTATCAAATGTGTGATGTGTACCATCAAAGATTAAACAGCCAGGTTTGGTTTCTTCGAGTAGTACTGTAAAGGCAAAAAACATCACTGTGACTGCAAAGCAAGCTTCAGAAAAGTATAACTTTATAATGAATTGATCTGTTTTCTCCTGTACTAGTTTAAAAAAAAAAATATTGGGAAATGAGCACTTATCTTTTCTTATAGACTGCCACTTTTTGCCCTCTCCTCTTCATAATTGACTTCGCCTCTTAAATAAGGATAGGGAGGACTACATGTGCGCAGATGCTCGTAGGATAATGGGGGCTGAAAGGGACCTCAGAGGTCATCTGGTCCAACCCCCTGCTCAGAGCAGGGTCAGCTGCGAGATCAGAGCTGATATTCTGTTTTATTTGAGTTAGAAAAATATGTTTGAATCTTTCTGAGTTGGGAAATTAATTTTTATCTCTATCCATACCACATCAGGAAAAATGACATATTATGCTTAATTGAGGCCTCGATGCAATAGCAGTTATAAACTCTTTTCCTTAACATCCCAGCCATTCCCCAGCTCCTGCAGTGGTAACAACAGAGCTCTCTGTCGTCTTGAGGATATTCTAAACTGGTGACCAACAGAGTCCTGGTATTTAGCGAAGATGTAATCAATTGCCAGTTCCTGAAAATGGTCAGTCAAATTTAGGATTAATATGTTTGGCACTTCACTTATCTCAAATTTTTCACAGCGTCAAAATGTTTCTGGGAAATTCAGTACCATTTCCCGGTGCAAACACTGCCCGTATGCTCCTCTGAACTTCAGCCTTCCCATGGGCTCTGTCACTCATCAGTTCTGCATGGAAATGTTTGGGGATTGCGACCTTTTTTCCCAGCAAGTGATGTTTCCAATGGAGCCTGCAAAGGACCTCCTCTCGCAAAGAGGTCTCCAGGAGAGAATACTTTCCAAATAAGTGCTAATATCTATCACTGAACAGAAAAGAAAGTAGAGATAAATACAATGATTTGTTAGGGTGCAGAAGTGGTTGCTCATAATGCGTCTGTTGCATCAGCAGGTGACAGGGAAAGGCTTTCAGGGAGCTCTTTGCACTCCAGATACAATAGCAGGGCCCTGCAGCATGGAGGATGTGCAGGCTTGGGGGAGGAACTATTTAGTAGCCTGGGGATGGCAGCAACAGTGGAGCTGCCTTTTCTTCATAAGCTCTGGCATGCTACCAATTCCCTAACCTGTGTTAAATCTAATTATTATGCAGGCTGAAATTTTATTTCCTCCTGTTTATCTCAAAAAAGTAAAGAAAAGAAAAGAAAAATCTTCCAGTAGAAAGAGTTATTTTTTATTTTTCTTCTGTACTGTATATTGCCCTGCAAAGTTGTAAATTGATTATTGTTTGTTCTCCAGATGGATCCTGTACAAAAAGCAGTAATAAACCATACATTTGGAGTGTCAATTCCCCCTAAGAAGAAACAAGTCATTTCCTGTAATGTCTGCCAGCTTCGCTTTAACTCTGATGTGAGTATTGTCTATTTACATTCCTTTTTTTTTTTTGAGTACAATAGGTATAATTAATCTAAACCTCTTTTTCCCAAACAAATCATTCCAGTTCTGCCTACATTCTTCTCAGCCTGCTGGGCTGATGCTTTGTCCACTCAGAGGTGGAAGTCCATAGAGGTACATTGCTCTTTCATTTTCTTGAATGGGTCTGGCATAACATCTAATGCCACATCCATTGACGATATCCCATTTGACAGTCCAGTAACCTTCAAGAGGTACTGCAAAAAAACAAGCAGGGGGGAAGGGCAGTCAGAAAGGCTTCCCTAGGGTCCTCTTCATGTCATGCTTGCTCTTCTTCCAGAGGAAAGATCTCATTTTCCTGTTGTTCCTATATGCTTTCTAATAATGTCTGCCAATTTCTTTCTAATTTTCATTTGTAATAAATATGAACATTTGCTTCTAGCTGTCTTTTTTAGTATGATAAGGTTCAAGGAAGCTATTTTCTGAGGCATAATTCAAAACAATGTGTTCCAAAAGAGCATATTGACTGATATGTTAACATATATATCTCATTAATATTTTTCCTGAGTGGTCTAAAAATTAAAGAAATTCCAAGAAAACTGTATCTAAGCAAGTGATGACCTTTTGACACTTTAAAGATATGTATTTTTTCTTGGAGACTAATTACTGCTATCATTAAGCTAATAAAAACCAAAAACAGTCAGATTTTTTGTTGATCTCAAGTGTAAGAACAAGTACTTAATTGATGTATGAATATTATATATTTCCCTATTATAATTTTAGTCTATGAAATAGTTTGCAGACACCTCCTCAAGGCCTGCAAGTACTTGGTACTACTAGAGATTCGCAATAAAGCCCCCACACCTCTTACTCTGATTTTCTCTGCCTCTACCATCCACTTTGAATAGTGTCATGTAAAGTGAATTCCCCGGTCTGGCTTTGTTGTCTAGCCTGGTAACGATTTTGAAGCATTGCTATCTTACCTTCAAATTGATTTTTAAATCTGTCATTTTTTCACAAGCTTATTCAACTTGCTTTGAAGTGGTAATATCTACTTAGTTAACCAATTTCAAAAGTCGTTATTTAAAATTTAGTTCACTTGACTATCCTCTTTAAGGTTAAGATTTAAGATTTAAAAAAAAGCTTTCTGCGATGAAACTTGGTTCAGATACTGACTTTTGCTGATCGAAACAAGGAACTGGTAAAGTTTTTAAAAGGTTCCCTGGGCTCCATGGATCTGAGTCTTGTTTCCGAGCTGGACCTGACTCCATTTCCGGGGCGGCAGCTCAGCCTGTTCCTGCTCTTCCCTCTCCTCCTGAGGTTAGGGCCCCTCTGATGATGGGTCCTGTCCCTAGAGGAGTCGCTCACTTTCTCCGCACGGACATTCAGGTGGACAAACGGCACTTCAAGCGGACGGACTGAATCACAGCTTGGTGGCTCAAAACAAAATAAGAGCTGAAATATTATATCATTTGTACATCTGCCAACGAAGCAATTTTTCCTATCCAGACTTACTCGTAAAGTAGAACAAGTGCATATTGTATTCTGCTTTCAGTAGTGGCATCACAAGAGCGTGGCAGATTATTGCATTGTTTCCTCTTGTGGGGTGGGTGTATTCATATGGTGTCATGCTCCTTTCTTTCTAAATGCAAGCAATATGCTCAGTTATAGTTACTAGAAAATACCATCATCCTTTTGTAATGTGAGAAAGGATGAAGCATCATGGCTGTGCCACTGTTAGTGATAAAATGCAGTTTCTTACTGCCTACAGCAGTCTGCTGTACCAGGACATTCACGAACAGCCTGGAAATTTGAATTTAGAATGTGCTGAGGTTCTAGTAGTGTTACTAATACCAGAAAATACTTAAATATAAGTTTAGCCTTCACAAATATTTCTATCTAGCCTTTCATCGCATTATTCAATTTCTTCTTGGAAGCTTTACGTAAGATTTTAAATCTTTCCTGCCGGTTCAGTCTTTTGATCTTAGGAGTTATTTATCTGAGTCTTTGCTGCCTTTTTGTTATTTTTAAGTAAGATCTTATTTTATTCAGATATTATTCTCCCCATAACCTGCGTTGTTATAATTTCACTGAGGTAATGCTAATGGCCTTTCAACTAAGCTCTGCAGACTCAGAGTTCTTTTTCAGCTTTTTTAGCTCCTTCACATAAATAAATATCTGGACTCCTTGCTTGTATTTTTCTTTTTGATTGCTTTATAATGTGAAATAATTCTTAGGGGGTGGAATGCTCTTTACAATCTACCCTGCGTTTGCAGATTGAGGAAAAGGGAGTCGGATATTTGTGAACCTTGTGACCGTTGAATCTTTCAGTGAATCATTTCCACCATGTAACATCCTAAGATGTACTGAGAGCCTTTTGAGTGGCGTAAACTGTGATAACCTGCATTAAAGCCTTGAGCATAGCACATTGCAGAATGAGGTTTGTAGTACAGCCACTTCACACTTGCAGTTTCTTCTAGGTCTACAAGGCTGATATGCTTCTTGTTGTTGATGGGCATTTTGTTCCTTTGAAATTCCTTTGACCTAAAGTATGCAAGCAAGTGAAATAAAAATGACAGAAGTAAGGTATTAAGAAAGTTTTTTTACTTTTGTTCTCCTAAATGAATTTCAGTTGCATGGTGTTTGAAGATTTTGAGCTGATTCTCGTAGTGCTTTATCTATTGCATGAGTAACATACAGAACAGTGGATATTCATCTGTGAGAAGAAGAAAATTGGTTTCCTTGCCTGCAGTCTTTTCCTCACGCTGTGGACACTCACTGGTCTGGATCGATAGACCAAAAAAATTCAGACTAGTCAATTTATAATTGTCAAACCTCCTACTAAATTAATGTGTTAAATTGCAAAGGTTTCACTTTTCTTCTGTGAGTGTGTCTGCAGGTTTAGCTTTGCTGAGAGTGTTCTGGCATCAGATTCAGAGGCAGGGATCTGCAGCTATCTGCAGGAAGAGAAAGTCTGATACCAGGAATGGAAGGAAATTTTAGAAAAGGTTGTCTCCAGTGTGGGAGTAGACATACCTAATGTTGAAGTGATGCCTTCTATATTTTGAGAGCTAAGTGTTGCTAGGATGATGTTATTTTTCTTCTACTGTATTATAATTTGAACAGAGCATTTCCTAACTGGATTCTTCAGGATCTCCCAGTCTCCTATACTTTAGAAACAAATTTTAAACCTATAACACGAAGAAGACATCCATGTACAGACTCTAAATTCAGTCTAGTTTTAGCCTGATCTGTTTATCCTCTTCCAAAAAAGAAATGATGGGTTTTCACTCATAGACATTCAACATCATATTCTACATGTCCTTTTCTAGAATTCATTAGTTGCAGTTTTGTTGATTTGGAAATTGTGTTTTTCTGCTAATAAATGCTAGCACCATCAGTTTGAGCACCCCTTTCAAGCTCTGTCAACTCCAGGAGAAACTATAATATGGAAGAGATGATCCAAAGTCTTGAGAATCAGAAAATTTAAATGCCATCTCTGTGAAGTAACACCAAACCAAAGTTGTTTTAATAGCCTGAACTTTGAGGTCCTTGAGTGGGAATTTTGTCTGTAATAGTAATACTGACCTGACAGCAGTGAGAACTGAGGTTGCTACAACAATATTTTTCACATGATCTTGTTAAGACGCTGTGGCTGGTACTTAGAGTGAGATTAGGTGTCTAAACCTGAGTGTCTTTTCATTTGACTATCTGAGGTATCTGGGATACCCACACCAGGCTAGCAGACCTAACAGAGGACCTGCAATTAGAGGCCAGGCAGGACACCTGAGGACATCCCAAATTATACTGGATGCCTGTTTCTAGAACTGAATCCCCACTCAGTCAGTTTGCCTTTTTGTTTATTGTTGCTTTCTTTTCTTCTTGCTTTTCTTTTCTTTTCTTTTCTTTTCTTTCCTTTTTTTTTTTTTTTTTTGAAGCAGGGCAGGAGGAGCAGGATATAGTGAGGAGAAGAAACATTAACAGAAATAGTAGAAAGTTAATTGTCCTTAAGATTATGACACAAAAAACTGGGAAGTTAGTAGAGCTCTCAACATTTCCAAGGAAGTGAAATGGCAAAAAAATGAGGAGGGAATAGAGAAAACAGCTTTTTCCTGACCTAATTTTTCATTATAGTAGATACCAGGAGTCAACTAGTCAACTGCTGTTGAATTAAGGAGGAAATTTCAATATAGGAAGGATAGCGTTATGAGGATTGGTAGCTGATGAGATTGATTAGTCAGAACAGACAATAAGATACTTCATGAACCTTATTGTGTTAGTCAGAGGAACATACTTTTTATGAAAACTTTAAAAAAAAGCAACACTGTCAGTTAATAGTTGCAGTTAAATTTGTTGCAGTATATTGGAATAAACACAGATTTTTCTGTCTTTGCACCAAAATATCTGTTAACACTATCTTATCTTTTAATTTCTACATGATGTTGAAACAGTATGTGTTCCAGTGCAGCAATGACTAGTGTGTCAGTAAAGTTCAAGCTACGGTCTTGTGTTAGAATCCAGCACAGAAAAAATGAGAAATATCTCAGTTATATTTACTACCACTGGAGACCATGCAGCAGACGAGGAAGAATCCTCTTCATGGAACAGATTGTCATAGTGAGTCAGATTTTACGCTTGCTTAAAGGCCACCAGAGCAAGGGACGTAACTGTATTCCACCAAGAGGAAGCAAGACATGCTGAGAAAGATCTGGCTTAGCCTTTGAGACAATATTTTTTTTCCTTCTAAGAATTCTGGGATTCCTTCCAAACCCATGGTATATCTGTGTGGACTATAGATAAGCTTAGCTAAATAAGTTTTCATATTAATTACATAGATCTGACTTGTTGATATTAATTATTTATATTACAGACATTCTAGCAGAAACAAAAAGCAGCTTGAGGGAGTTTGCTGAATCCTTATGATTCCCATAAGAGGGTCCTGTAGCAACAGAGGAAGGGGAAAAATGGCTGTTTTCTATCCCACGTATCTCTGCCTATTCTTGGCTCGTTCTTTCTCATTCCTTCTGGCCACCAGATGAATCTGCAGCATCTCCTGCAGCTGCTGTGTGGCAAGAATTCCCTCCAGCAGCTGTGGAGCTTTGGCCAGACTGTCCCCAAAGTGTCTGTTGTACTCTGTTACGGTGTCTGACACTGTAGCTTGCAGCCATAAGAGAAAAGTGAGTTGCAGTTGCAAGAATACCTGTTTGGCTTCTGCAGAATTGCTTTTTTCTCCAGAACTATGAATCGTCACCTCATGTTCAAGTAACTTCTCTCTGCTCTTCTCGCTCCATACTTGTATGGATAGTCCACAGAGTTTTTGGAGCTTGGGCACTGTACAGTAATGTCAATGCTAATCCAGCCCTTTTCCTCAGCAGCCAGACCTCTCTGTACTCCAAACTCACAAAAATATATTATGCCCACGTGGCTTTTTTCTTTGCTTTTTTTTGGTGGTGTTTTTTTTGAAAACAGTTTGTCATCTGCTGATCACATCTGAAAGAAGTATCTGCTTCCCTCTGCGCACTGTTTCTAGTAGAAAGGTCTTTGGCTGCGATACAGCCTGGTAGGCACCATCTTGTTGATAGGATATAATTTGATTGAAATGAACTTGCATTTGCGTGTTATGTTGCTCTGTGGCAATAATGGCACAATGACTGTAAGTCTGTCCTGCTTTTTGGTGTCACCTGTGAAGACTCAGAAATCAAGAAAAAACATCTTGTAGGCAGATCAGAAAAAGCAAACGTAACAGCTGGGCATTAAGAGATGCTGAAGGTCATCTTATTGTTGAATGCATTTATATCTAATAAAAATTATGTGATGATAGTGATTATCTTTTTAAAAAGCCAGAAGGCAAATTTTTGAAGTTTAGGCAAGTATTACCAAATGTTAACTTTGCGAATTTGAATGAATCACTCATGCTGTCAAAAAGATAACACACGAAATAATCAATAGCATCAAATAAAAATCTACAGAACTGTCAGCATCTTTTGTCAGATGTTTTACATTTTCCCTATAAATGAGACTATTTATATTGATTCTTTGGGTTTGGAGTGTAGTGAAGCAGATAGGAGGTAATTAAAAGCATAAATCTCAGGAACTTGTGAAGGTGATTTTCTGTTTTGTAGACAGAACTGACAAAATGATGAAAGTTGTCAGCTCCAACATGACAGAAATAATGCATGATTATAGGGTACAGGGTTATAATGTGCTGAGAGTTCTGTTCAAATAACAGCTATTTAACAAAGCTTTTAACTAAGTTTGGTTAGATATTTAAAATATGAGTTAACTCGTTAAGACATATCTGATCTTCACATTTTTTGATTTTTCTATGTCCTTTTCAGTAGTAATCTACCTTACTATTTGAAGCAATTAGGTTTTAGATTTCCATTGAGAACAGAGCTGAAAAAATAATGCATAGCTTTGGTATAACAAATGTATGAACACTTAAGTTTTGCACATTTCTTCAACTACATCTATAATTAATATCAAATGAGATAAAACTAAATTTTTCAACAGCACTTTCTAATGTATCACTTCATGTAATTTTTATTGAAGTTGTGATTCTAGTCTAAATTCTTAATTTATACACTCCTCGCATAGATATGTGCACTCTTACAGTATGGTTCTAACGGGTAAACTATGTGATCAAATGTTTGGTAGACCTCTTACTATTTTAAGAAAGGGAGCTTGCACAGTTAGATGCCTTCGCTAACAGGACCACTGCTGTTTGCAGCCATGTCGGGAGAGCTCTCAGGGATGCTGCACAAACTTCATTAAAGCACTTCTCCTAACTGCCCAATCTAAGGCAGTTACGGTTAGCCTAACTGCTTTCACACTAAGAGCTTTACCTGCGAAAACAATTAATTTTTTTATACTCAAGACTATGTAGTTATGATGGAGTTCTTTAGTTATCAGGGATTCTGGAAGTCACAGCCTCGCTTAGATCTGTGCTTTTACAAGAACACTATTACTTACCTTCCGGGACTACTCAGGCTTTATTTATATCTTTCAGACACAAATTCTGATGACCTCAAAAAAAACTTTGGTAATTCATGCTATTGATAATTTAGGATAAAGACCTGAATGTTATGAGGATGTTGTAAGTATTCTGAAATAATTATGAAAAAAGGAAATTCTGTATTAATGATATGCCCTCTGGAATTGGAATCAGCTTCATTTATAAAAGTGGGCAGGTACACAGGTGTTGAGAGGTGGTCTTTCTACAGTGTATGTTGTGACTATATTTAGGACATGTTAGATTTTCTTTTTTTTAATTACTTAAAACATTTTATAGTATGCAGGAAGAATTTGTAGATACTCCAGAGAAGAACAGAAGTTTTCAGCATAATTACGTATCTTCGAAGTCTTCAGCTGTAAATTGCCTATGTGTTTGAACTGTTATTGGCAGAAGCTTTTGTGGTATTTTCAACAAAATATTTTTCATTGGAGATTAGCATTGTATTGACACCAAAAGATTACAGCATTTGAGATAAAATTGCTGTTGAGAAGACTTCCCATCCAGGGTGGAACTCCTGCTTTAAAAAGATGCAGTACCAAGGGAGAAGAAATAGAGGCTACAAGACACCATATTCAGTTCCATGTAGTTATGGCACTCACCTGGCACTGCAGAGCCTAAGGCATGAACCCAGGCTTCCCACGTGGATACTTCCGTCTCCCTTTATTTCTATGTTTCTCCTTCCTAATGTCATGCTGCTCTACATACATTTAATTTTATATGTTAATTGTCCAACTGGATAATGCGGGAGCAGATTCAAGCATTCAGCTTAAGTGTTGGCAGTCCAGTGGTCTTATTTCCATTGAGACCTCTTGAAGGGCTACTTCAGCTGATTCTGAAGAAACCTGAAAAAAATTTTGATCTCTCACACGTACACACTGAGCCATTACACTCAGTCAAACCTTGCATCAGGTTGTCATTGAAGGGATCTGGTAGGTTAATATTTTGTCTCTTTATGTAGTAATAATTTCAGTTAATTAGTCATTCACACACCAAGTAGATTCTAAAACTCAGTTACTTGTGAACTGTCAAAATGAACAGTGCTGCTTTCAAATATACTGTCAGTCATCGCTCCTGACAGGGATAATTTTCCATGATCTTTTGTACTACAGTCTTACCTGAATTTCAGAGGTTTTTTTAAAGGTAATACCACTGTCAGTGAATCTGTATGATCTGTATGTTTCCTGGTTATCTAATCTTTCAATATATACATAGCTATACATATACACATGTTTAAGTTTATGCAAAGTAAAGCTATTGAGGTTATTTTAAGCCCTATAATATGCTAATAGTATTCACATTTATTTTAGAAAACATGTTTACATGTAGAAGATAAACATTTACATTGCTGATGTTTTATTTGATGCAATCTAGTATATAAGGCTAACGTATGTAGTCTCACAGTTTAACATCCTGATGCTTAGATTTCAAACGTAATAATTTGCAGTTGAAAGTAGCAATTAACTTTAGATTATAAATAAAATGTAACATTTGGATCATTTATGTGTCTCAGTGAAATATATTTTTAAGAGAGGAAAAACTTGTCCTTTTGTACAATCCAGCCATTCATCCTTATAGCATAGAAGGCTTTCTTAAAAAAAAACCACAAACACATAAGGTTTAATTGGTTAGGGTTTTTTAATTACTACTTAAAGACTGTGAATGGAACTAAAAATCTAGATTTCTTAAAGAGAGGATGGGCATCCTTCCACCATTTTGAGGTGTAGAAATTTGAAAAACAGTGAGAGAAAATTGCATATTTATTTGTCTGTCAATGATATTCTTAATTATTTGCAACTAAATTCAAAATAAGGCTTTCCACTAAACCATCGTCTTGTAAAGATTTAGACATATGTTTAGTGTCTTAAAATATGCATCCTGTTGATCAAAATGTAGTGCCAGGCAAACGTAGAAACACTTCTGTGGAATTTGGCCTGTCAGTACAAAGGTATTTTTTGCATTCTGGTATTTAATGTCGCGTTTATCACAGCTTAAAGCTTTTCCTGTTCATTAAACTTACTAGCCAGTACTTGATGACTTTCTATACTTTCTAATAAGTAGAGGGATTCCATTGTGAAATGTCAGAATGCATATAACTCAAGCTAATAGACCACAGTCAGTTTTAGAACCAAGTGGAAACTCGATTTTCCTTTTAGGGAGGGAATTCCACTTTTTCAAAAACTGCCTTCCTTAACCTAGTAGGCACTTCATTTAAAAATTATAATAATAACAGAAGTTCAATGGTGACATTTAATTTCAATTGTATAAGCAATAAATTTAACTTCTTCTTTTTGAAATAAAAAAATGCAGTATTTCAATAATATTGAATTGAGGCACAGATAAATTATTTTAGTGTAGAATTGATTCATCCCTACAGTAAATGCAGCCCTATATACTGGAATACATTATAAAAAATTTATAAATAAATAAATAAATAAGCAGCACAGTACATGAGTATAGAGAGATTCATTATGGTTACATATCTTTATTTTGGCTTTTCCTAACTTTTTTTATTTTCTCAAATATAGTTTTGGTGATATGGAATTTGCATGATTAGTTGTACTTAGTTTAGTTAATGTTAAAGATTATCAAAAAGTATAGTCAGTATCCTTTAAAATACTGCTTTCCTAAGATAATTGACTCTTAATTTCATTTTATATTTTATTGGAGTGTTATGTTAAAACTGGTAAATTGTCTTTCTTTTATACGTGTGACTTTTAAACCTTGCGTGTACAGAACTTCCTTTGGATTATCAGAGCAAACGAAAATAAATGTTCGGCTTCTTGTCTTAACTAAAAATGAAAATTGTATGTGTCATGGCTTATTTCAAAGTTATGTTTTGTATTTCGATGCTGTATGTTACAGAGCTCATAACCTGTACTATATTGCTGTATTTGTGTCAGAAACAAGTTTTAAATGGGACTTGGAACAAATATGTTTGCCTTTAATGTGGTACATGTGCAAATATTTTTAAAACTAGGGTTAGTGATGATCAGGACGTTAATAATCGGAATAACTGGTACCAGTAATAATCAGAATTTGCATTCGAATTTCAGATTCCCACAGATGTCCTTTTTAATTTTGCTTACCATGACTCCAGAAAACTCCAGTGGTTTCCGTAACACAGTTAGAACATAGTTCCATGTTGATACTGCATTTCAGTTACCAAAAGGCAACTGAATCAAATGACTTATCCCACAGTGGATAATAAGCAAACTCTGAACTTCAGGTGTATCAGAAAGGGTTAGAAAATAGTGCTTATGGCTAGGAAATATTGCTTCAATACCTCAAGGAATGCTCCTCTAAATTCACAATTGAAAAAGTATCTGTGTTTCTACTCGCAGAACAGAGATGAGTTGAAAGAGCCTAAAAAACAAAGCTTCAACAAAATTCAGCCACTGGAATTTGAAATTAGACAAATTTGGTGTAGAAATAAATGGTATGTACTTAACTGACAAAGTGAAGCACTGAAACAATTTACCAAACGTAGATTTTTCCATCCCTAGCAACTTTAAAATCAAAGCTGGAATTTTTTTTCCCCAAAGGAATGTGGACTAGTTCAAACACTTTGGGAAAAGCCTGATGTTTTCAGAAGCCCTACTTAGATGATCATAGCAATACCTTTTGGCCTTATCATGTACAGCTATGAATTCGATAATAAAAATATCATAATAATTACAGAACTTAAATAAAAAATGAGTCCATTCACCATGTTCCCATGAGACTTTGCTTGTGTTTATGAAAATCTTAATTTTAATTCTGCCTGGGCTTGTTTGTTCTCAACAGGTGTCATGCACACTATATGAGGATTGAATGAAGGGAATCAAAGACTGTAGTAGGTTATTACTGATATTGCAGGCATTGTTATTGCAAATATCAGCAGAAAGGCTTATTATCAAGTAATTGACTTACTAAGTCTTTCTCTTGAGTGCACTTATGTCTCTTATGCCAAGAGCTTTGGCCTCAGGCAGCATATGATCCTATCAACAGCACATATATGCACAGAGTTAAAATATTTAAAGGGACATCATCAACTTGAGAATGCTTGAGTGGAAAATCTTGTACTTGCTATTATTTAAAGTTAAAAGTCTTGGAACAGAAAAGGTATATATACACCTTAATTTTTAGCCTCACTTTTTGTACACTGTAACATGTGAATAATTTACTTAATGTTGTTGATGGCAAACGCTCCTTCTAGTGCATGACGTAGCAACAGCAAAGCTTAAGAGAAATGGATAAAACCCAACAAGGGTGGAGAGAGACAAAGCGAGACTCCTGTGCCGGTGTAAGGCCCGTCGACATAACAGGGTGCAAACAGATCTGTGCTCCTCTACCCACATTCAGAACTGAAGAGGTCCAACCCGGAAGTTGACAAGTGTCCCTTTAAGTAGTGCACGAAGTAGTAGTGGTATAGCTGTTTGTTTCTTTATAATCCTTAAATTCTGTTTGTACACATGTTAATATTTCAAAGGTTTTAAAATCAAGAAATAGTTTAATAGCAATTGATGAGTAGACTCTTTACTGTTTTCATAATAAAGTTTTTAAAAAAATCTCAAGTTCAAAGGAATTCAAAGCAGAATTTATCTAGCAGCCTTTCTTACTGAATGCTTGCTTACTGAAATCTGTAAAAGAAAAGATGCAGCCACAACATGCCATGTACACCATCCTTTTGAGGTGGAAAGCACTGTGTTTCACAGGGTGTGTAATCACTTAAGAAGCTTCGGTCTATACGAACTTCACTCCTCTGTTTTAGTGGCAGTTCTCCATCAGTTTTAATGGTGCATATAATTTTTGTGAGGACTCCAACACTCCAACACACTGTCTATTCTCCTGTCTGGTCCAGCTGTTTCTACTCTTCACTTACACTCCACCATATCATAAAACTGTTATTACATGCTGTCCCAAAGTGACTGTATTGTAATACCTATTTCTGCTGATCTTAAAATGGTTTTCCTCGTTATGGTAGCACTCTTTATGGAATTGAAATGTCTGAGATTTAATAGTTGCTTTTTATAAAAAGCATGTGACTTGTTTCATGTCTCGCTTCATTTAACACAGAGAACTAAATAAAATAGTCCTGGTCAATCGAAGAGAGAGAATGTGGTTTTGCATGAATGTGGTAAAAGTTTACTTGCACTGGTGTTTTTATACTCCAGGTGCCAAGGTGTGGTCACCTGGTTACATGAAGCATGCTTTCTCTGAGTGTTTCACATGGAAATAAACTACAATATTAACTTTTTTAGTTAATATGTAACCTTCAATAGAGGCGCCTGGTAGTATGACTGAAATAATTTTTAAAAACTATATTTGGAAATACTAATAATGCAAATCTGTTGCTGGATAGTATAATGTTATGAAAATAGACTGTGCTTTGTATAAAATTATGTTTCTTACCCTTTTTTGGTAAATTACTTTCTTAAGAAGGCAAGAAAAATGTTTAAATTTATTAGCTGAAACTTCCAAGCTTTGGAGTTTGTATGAAGCACGTAGTTCCTGAGTTTTGCACCTAACAAAGTGGCCTGATTTGTCAAGGTAGCTGGTTATGTAATGAGTCAGGAACAACAATGAGGACTCAAAATCACTGAAAAAACAGGCATTAATTTATGTGTCTAGCCTTAGCTGTGCAACTTCAAAAACACTGATACAATTTTTGAAGATAGTTTTAAGACAAATGTGAAATAAACATTACATCTCCGTACATGTTCTATTTGGGCAGACCAATAAGGAGTACATTATATATAAAACACTTTAGCCAAAAAAAAAAGAAAAATCTTAGTCTTTGGAAAAAATTATTCAAAGCACTTTATAAAACAATCGGGACTGATAAGTATTTAACTTTCTGTCTTTTACTTGGGTCTACTGAAGCTTATAGGTATGGTGTTTCTTCATTTTAACCCTTCTTGCTTGGTCTAATAGTGAAGTCATAACGTCATTAATGCCTGTTTCAATTGCTGTTAATGTAATGATGAAAATACTTTATGACTTTTGCACTAGATCAAACAGAAGGAAGAACGTGTTATTTAATGATGTTACAGCATGGTACATCTTTCTAGCTACAAGCAATAAAGACTAGGAAAAAGTACTTGAAAATTGAGTAGCATCTTTCTCAATTGCGTGTGTTTACATTTGTATAGTGCTTTAAATCTTTAAGCACCATGGAAGCAAAGAATTACATTAGGAGTGACAGAATTTTATGTAATCTCAAAGCCTCTTTTTTCGAGTTACTGAAAACGTACCATTCATTAAAAGCCTGTCGTTTGAATATATAAGCACTTATATCTAGAAAAATTGTTAGTATAAAGCTACTAAAATTTTCTAGGTGGAATAATATGGTGCCTGCTATTGAAAGTGTCACTTTTCTGCCTTGTCACCCATTGTGTTTATATAGATGTACAGAAAAAAGTGAGCCTGATTTGTTCTCCTTTGTAGAGCCAGGCCGAGGCCCACTACAAAGGAAGTAAACATGCCAAGAAGGTCAAAGCACTAGAGGCAACGAAAAATAAACCCAAAGTTGGTTCTTCCAAGGACAGCGCAAAGGCTAACACAAGCTGCTCCACCGCGCCAGTCACAGCCAACATCTCTGACAAATCAGGTCAATGAAAACTTTTTGTTGTATACATTCTTTATTTTCTGCTTTTTTGGTGTTGGCATGAGAGGATCTGGTTGCATGATAGTGATCCATGACTTCTGTTTTCTAAACTATTTGCTATCCCTTCTTGTACAAATTGATTGGTTTTGAGATTATCAAAGTGCTTTTTGCTGTCTGTGAAACACCTGGTGCCCCTGAATGCTAAGATCTACTTTTTTTGAACTTGTGAAATTTACTCTTATAAAGTATGGATGTTGTTCATACAACGATAATAATGGATGGGTGTGGGTGGAGGGGCAAGCCTGGGATGTATGTATTTAGCACAAGAAACCTTTGTAAGAAATTTTTCCTTTCTGAATAGGATAATATTGCTACCTACACAGCTACAGAAATGTAGTGAAGCCTCACGACATGGAGATCTCCTGCCTTCCACAGCTCATTAGTGCTTCAACATCACTACTTTTTTTTTTTTCCCCCCCTATTAGTAATTTGAGGAAGATCAGTAACTCTAATTGCAGTGGAGTTGCTTGAGTCTCTTTCTGCTCTGTCAGTGTTGTGTTACTGAATGAAATGGGAGAATTTCCTGAACTTGCTGAAGGTCTGAAATGCTGTACTTGTTATCCAGGAGAAAGCACCTACTGTAGGTTACCCAACTGTTGGTCTAATAGACTGCTTCTGATAAATTTGCTTCTGCCTTTGTAGCCATTTATTATACTCTTCACCAGAGCTGAGCTTGCCTCAGATGCCATAAGGTGAATGACACAGACCCCCACCCCTCCGCACAATAAAAAATTCCGTGTCAGTGGCTATGTGTCATCCTGCTCTCTCCACAGCAGCACCAAAACTGACCTTGTCTGGGTCCTTAGCAGTGACAATGGGTGCCAAATTTTGTGTTGATTCACCTAGCAAATCATATTTTAGGTTTGAGGGAGATAACATGACTCCAAGTAGCGTCTTCAGGTAAACAAGCCATGTTACTATAAAAAGGTGCAAACTAATATTGATCTAAATAAAATGTGGACTATTGAATGGAAAGAGTTTTTAAATACTTGATAAATGTTTTACTCTCTGAAATAGCAAAAATAGCTTTTGTTAAAATAGCTTACTGCTTCAGATGTACACTGTAAGAACTCAGACAACTGCTGAAGTAACATACCAGTTCAAACTTCAGGATTTAACATGTCAAGAATACATTCTGTGATAATGTAATTGAATAATGCTCTCCCCTGCCTATGCCAAAGGCCAAGGGGGAAATAAGAAAAGCTTCAACATCTTTTACGAATTCCATCATTTCTTCCATTAGTCTGGATCTGTCATGTGTTTTCTTTGCCAGACTATGAGATCTGTTCCTGACTTAATTTTCTTCTTCCCTGTGCAATGTGCTTAAAATCATTCACATATCTACATTCAGTTTTTGGTAAAATAATCTAACCAATGACAAGGGAAACCTGCTCTTAATATTTTTATATTGCCCTTTTTATGTTTTGACAGTGTGTTGGTTTATGCTATTAATTAGTCCGCACAAATTAGATTACCATCTGTGTCTGTTGGATTATACCACTGCAAGCATTTCTACATTAAAAATCAATCACAGTGGCAATTTAGTTAAACACTTTCTTCACTTTAGGAGAGCAGTGGGATTCTATGTGAAGGGGAAGCTCCTCCAGAGCCTGTTCCTGCTCTACAGGAGATCGGGGGTGGGATATTTGGAAAGACAAAATCCCGAACCTGGAGTGGCAAATTCTCTGTATATGCAGGGAATGTTGGTCACAGAGGTGGGGAACGGCTTGGAGACTGGGGTTTTTACCAGGGGATGGACTTGAAACCAAACCATGATTTTGTTCAGGTACACTTTCACTTACAGAGGCGATTATTCATCTGTTCTTTAACATATGTTTAGCTCTTTAACTTAATGCTTGTTGCAGCTAGAACAATCACTTTGTCACTTCTGGGAATCAGTGGCAGGGGAAGGGGGTTGCTGTGGAGCAAATTAACCGATACTATTTTTTCTGAGTATTTTAACACAGCTTTCGTTCTCTGAGAAATGGATAATTACTATATATTAACTGTATAGGTATATTTTAGTTTTCTTTAAGAGATTTCTTATTCTGAGAGTTTCAGTTCATGTGTGTATTTGTGGCCTTCATTTTTCTATCCCGATTTCCTGAGGAAATGAGACTTACGGTCATATCATCTGTCCCTATCACTGTTATTGTCTGGCCATGTCTTCACAACTTTGACTGTATTGCCTAGTGCCAAAAAAATTCGTGAGGGGAATAGGTTTGCATGAAGCTCCTGTAAGTTTGATGAAAATTGGCACCTGGGTAGAGGAGAAGCCTCAACTTATGGCCTGTCCTGAGAGATGCTGCCATGTGAGCCTTGTTTTGCTTGGTCTGCTGACTGGTCAGGCACTATGTCTGCCTTCAGGACAGGGGATTTGAGAGTGTATTATACGTGGTGTAGGTCTGAAAAAATTGCATTAGAAGGACATAGAGTAGGGGCTAAATGGAATCAAGAAAGTGAGTTAAATTCCACCACTTGTGGAGCTGTTGTTTAACCTTTGTGCTTTAGAATAGTGCTGAGTTCCTGAGAAACGTTCATCAAAAAATAAGTCATTCCTAGTGTCCTTTTCTTGAGTATGGAAGAGGAGATTGAGAAGCTAAACACAGAAGACAGTTTTAAGTTCTTGTGTTCCTTTGTTATCCACTGTACTTCCAGTGGTATTGGTGCAGAATGGGTAGGGAGTATTATAGTAAACTGATAAAATGAATTTACTATTCTCTTATGTAGGTCTGCTAATAAAAGGACACAACAGGCACAACTAGCAGCCTTTTTGATATGCTGTTATTTTGAGTGACGTAATGATGAATGATCTGGAGTTCTCCACACTGAACAGTTGCTATATATTGGACTAAAATGACAAGTTTTCTACAGAGCCATGTCTTCTGTAGGTCAGACATATCATGAGTTCCAAAACACTTATTTGTCAGAAGTCACTATTGTAGTAGTAACAAGAAAAATAATTTCACTGTTAGCGCAGCTTGTGTGATTAATCTATCAAAGGCAAAATCCACATTCATCCAGTCCTTATTTTTCAAAACTCATGATGCAGTGGTCTCTCTACAGCTGTTCCTCTCAACTTCAGAAGTGTGGCTGCTGGTAGAGCTGCAAAAGTTAAATTAATCTTTAAGGTCTTTTGGGAAGTTTCCAGAAGAACGTGGGCTCCTGCAGACAAAAGTGGCCTCAGTCAAATGGAAAGGGGTGACTCTGGACCTCGATCTGAGCATGATGATGCCCAAGTTCTGAGAAAGTGGTCTTCCCTGATGATGTTAATAATACATTATGACTTAGAAATTGCATTTGTAAATTGATCAGCAAACATGTAATGATAAGGCCATAGTACCATAATGCTGAGTTGACTGAAAACTCGGGTAAGTGGATATTGATGGGATTGGATTGCACAAGTTTTGCACCATAACATGATTAGACTACTATGTGATCTTATTTTCTAAGCACACAACTCTTCACCATTTAGAAAATACTTGGTTATTAGTACTTGTAAGTAACACCATCCTATCCTATTCGTTATTTCTGCAGACAGGAAGAAAATGCCACAGATGATGTGTGACAAGATTGTTGTTCCTGTACCTCCTGTTGGGTCATGTCACCTTGTCCTGATGGGTATTAGCAGATTGGAAGTGTCCACAGAGGACCCTTTCATAACCTGTGTCCCACACAGTTTATCTAACCACCCAGGAAAAGTGTAGTAATGGCTATAGAACAGTTTCATATGCTAGAAAATCACTACTGTGACACTGCAAGCTTTTTTGTAGCTGCTTTGAGATATGGTTACAGAACAGCAGTGTTAACAGCACTGGGAGCTGCTCTTTCACATGGGGCAAAGGATTCCTTTCCCTCCCTGTGGAAGCCCAGGATTTTCAGGATGGCTTCACGCAGAAGTATACATCTATGTATGGCATATATGTATGGCATTGCTTTAGAACAGGGAAGGGGTAGCAACCAGTACATAACACAGTTCAGAATATTGAGAGTGCGTTTTAAATATAGCTCTGAGAATGCAATAGAAGACGGTGTCTGTGATCCCAGGTTAGCATAGTCTGGATGCTCACAGTGATGAGTCCTTTAGGAATGCATATGATAATAGCTGGATTGAAATGACACTGTTTACTTATCAAGCAAAGAGGAATTCTTTGATCATACTTCCAAATCAAAATAAATAGTTCAAAATGAAGCAGACAGATGATGTGATATCACCTTATTTGCATTTTGCTTTGATATAAAAATCAGGGAGTAAGTGCATCTGTTTTTAAACTACTCAGAAGAGTCAAAACCAGGTTTCAGATTACAGAGGTAAGGTCACTTTTTTTCTGTCTTTGATCCATCCAGTATATGCTCTATTTCCCTTGTGCCAGTGAGAGGTGTTTGTGAAATGATAGGTATGGGCATCTCAAGTTTAGTCCTCGTTCAAATAAGATCAGAAAGCTCTGCTACTTGGGACTTAGTAGGTGCAGATAAACCCTTTGGATTCTTTATGAAAACTCCTTTTTGTTCAGCTGGTATAGGGATAGGCAATATTACACACCAAACTAGGCCAAATTCTAGACCCTGTTTCAAATCCTGGCCCCTCTTAGCACTGCTTTGTTCTGTTGTCGTGTCTCAGGGCAGCTCAACAAGCAGTTCACAGGGTCACGGTGGTGATATTCCAGCATATGAGCAGTCCTACGCTCATCTGCTATGTATGGCAAGGACAGCAGGAAGGGCATGCAACTGGGAAGTTGTTTGCCATCTTCTCGATCCTAAGTGGGCACTGTAAGAGTTATTCCAGTCATTACAGCTCTGTAACTAAAACCAGCTGGAGGCTGTTCTGAGGAACGTTGTCATACTAGAGTGCAGTACAGTGTCTGCACCAAATGGGCTAGCTCACATTTTGAAAACAGCCTAGAAATGTTGATGAACCTAATAAATGCCACTTGATTTCAGGCAGACATACAGTAATTTCCTGGCCTATTAGACAGGACTGTCAACCCAAGTTTTATCAGACTTAGAAAAGTTGAACTTGAGGTCTTGTCTGTGGGTTTTAGTTCATTAAGGGCTTTCTGTGGGTGCTTTGACAACAAAACTGTGTGGGATTTTGTTTTATTCCTAAAGTAGAGCGCAACATGCTAAATCTCGTTTACTCAGGAAGATTACGATGGGTATCCCAATTAGCAGTGCTGTTTATTCATCAACTACCAATGAGGTGTGATGTCCCAAAGGAGGGCTCAGTTCGTATTTTGCAAGTCCACCATCAGGATCCTTAGTCATGTTGCTTTCATTGCTTCTTTTAAAAATATTTCTGCCAATGCTTAAATTCTAAACTTTTCCATATGTATCCCTGTACTTGGAGTAATCCTAAAAATGATACCAGTTCTCTTACCAAAATCCCTTTTCACCTTAACACTTATTTCTATTTGTCACCTTGTTTTCCACTGATTTTAAAGGAATGGCTCATTTACATATCTCCAATAAACATTTTTTTCAGATAATCCTTCAGAAATAGCTGAGAGATAGAGACATGCAGCCTCCACAACTGAACTGTGATATATCTGTTCTGGGAAATCCTGTGTTATTTGTCATACAGATACCGTTATAAGAACCTCAACGTTTATGGTGTTTCTAGGGCATTTATTCTTCAATCTTTTAAATCTTTGTAATGTACCCAAGTCCTCCAGACCTCAAAATATGTTGTCAAAAAGTTGAATTTTGAGGGTGGGGCAGGGAAAGAGAGGCTCTAGGAGAGGAACACAACAAGGATGTGTTTGCTTTGCTGTCCCCCAATGTCAGTGAGCCATATTTAGAAGTTCTGTCTTATGCCTCTCAAAGATGCTTGTTGTTATGTCTAGCCTCCGTCAAAAGCTACAGATGAGCCTCATCAGTTCTTCACATTTATGTTTATATAAAGAATTCTGCTGAAGTTACATGCTATAAAATAAACATGCATCTGTGGTCATGTGTATTCAGATAGTGCCTGCTAAGCACCCGCGTATTTCTGTTAGATAAAGGCATTAGTTTATGGTCAACTAAGTAGTAAATTAAATCAGATTCAGCCACCAAGGAGAGTCATTTCAAGGGCAGTTTTTCACTAAACCCTCTAAGGATGGTAAGTTTTGTTCTCTTTTCATTCAGTGTTTCACAGCCATCTGAAGATCACTCTGTATCGCTACCTGTTGAAACTCTGTACCCAAAATAGAGGTATAGGCACAGGATTTGCTGCTTGACCACAGTGCCTTTATAGTTGATAATATAAAATGGAGTTAATAAATACTCATAAGCTTATCACAGATACACTGTTGCAAGTAGCATGCATGTATTTACATGAACATTATAGTGTCAGTATGGATATGTAAAATATACTGTCAGTGGCACATGTAATGCCTGTGTTGGATTTAGTAGTAAATGGTTTCTGGGCATTTCCTGGTGGGTTATTTCAGCAACTGTTTCAGGGAGTTGCTGTTTTGTTTATGCTTTTAGGATGAAAGGTTTGCCAAAAAGATAATTAGCGAATCAAAGTCTTTTAACAAGGAATCTTTATAATAGGTCGGATCTTTAAACAGTTTATTCCCTGTCACTCTTACTGTTCATACTTTTCAAAAGTGGACATTCAAGCCTCATATCTGCATGTGTGTCTTACAGCCTGAATGGAAGAGCAGTCATTCTGCGCTTTTTGGTGTCCATAACCTCCTGGGAGCTCCTGGATGTCTTCAGGTGTTTCTTCAGCTTGTCTATAATAATGCTAACTAACATGTATCAAATTCTGCACCTCTACTGAAAACTGATTATAGGTGGCATTAATGGAAAAAAAAGCTCTGCGGCTGACACAATTACACTGATGAGCTGTTGCAATTCCTGTTCAAATTGAAAAAGGTCAATCTTTCTTCTATTATTATATCAATCAGAAACACATGCAAGCAGGATTTTGTTTTGAATAAATGGTAAGCTTTTTCTCCTGCAATAATTTAAGCAGAAATTCTGCATCAAAAATATTGTAAGAGGAAATAAGCCTTTTTTTGGGTGTTCTGTGCCTGAGCATTCATGTGTCCTCTATCATTAAGACTGTATACCACTATTACTTTTACTTACTTCGAGTTTTAAAAGCTGGAATTTCATTGCATATATTTTCATTAGCATCCTTAAAATTACACAAATTTTTTCTTATTTTGGGGAGAGGTAAAGATAGGCATTGGGACAAGCAAGAATGACTGTACTAATATTGCTGGACAGGAGGAGCAGAGCCAGGGATGCTCTCAGCTAGTGTTTTTGGTTTTGTTTTGTGTTTTTTTTTTTTAGCTAGATGTATGTGGTCATTTAAAGAATTCATTTATATTCATTAAATCTTTCAGCAACTCTTTTATATTGTGAAATCAGGCATCTGTTTTTCTTGTTTGTTCTGCTAATGATGTGCCTATTGAATATCCAAAGATTTGTTTGGATAGGATGGTGATGATAATGGAATGATAATAAGATGAATATGAAATAACAAAAATTACTAGCAAATGTATGTATGTGTATTTCCATAGAAGACATGATACCAGAGGGGTGATGCCATCAGAACTGTTATGTATCACATCATTCTTTACTCATCATTGTCTTTACAACATACTATTACAAGAGTTCTTGAGTCTTCAGGTAAGGAAATGGAGAAGGGAAGAAAGTGGGACAAAAACGAAGTAGCTAGCAAAGAGAGAGTTGAGACTGAGATACCAATGTCACTCATCTGCTTGGAAATTTTCTGTTAGCAAGAAAGTGATCCAGAAATATCCTAAAAAGTGAGAATTATGTAATGAGATTTTGTAAAAATTGCGAACGAGAGAAATAAATTATCCTATCACCTTACAGTGGTTATTATTTTGATGACAAATGACAGTATTATTTGCCTAAGAAAAAAATAATTCCTCAACCAAGCCCTAAGTTTGTTTTTAGATGACTAATACATTCAAATCAATGGAAGTTCTCTTTATTTACGTAGGACTGAAATTAGCCCTTTAAATCCATTAGAATGGAAAACTCCCAAAAAAAGAGAGCTGCTGGTTTTGTTGGTTTTTTTAACAAGCATGGGAGCACATAATACTTTCACAAAGCTTATTAAAGAAATGTAATGCTAAAGAATTAAGGCCATTCTTTTGATGCCAGACATTTAGTTTTCTCACATAATCAGAGAATACGTAACAGAATGCTAGCGATTACTCGTACAATTGGTAGTTGGAGTTTTGTCTGTGTCCAGTTGTGCCAAAGTTAAAGGTTGTGTCGAATCTGTAAAATTTGGGTTAAAATTCCTCCTTTTCTCTCAGTCTTTGAGTGAATTTAGTCTCCAAATGTAAAAGTGTGGGTCAGGCCCAATGCTGTTGCTTCAGGATGCTTTGGTTTTGCCCCTAACAAAGGTAAATGTTTTAATTTTTAACCTTTTTGTCTGGAAAACTGGTACTTAAGATTGTGGAAAACAGTCTTGCTGGTGGCTTTTTTCTTTATTTCTCAGCAACTATTTGAGTAAAGGAAAAGACCTCTGAGAGTGCAAGCTGATCTAACAGCACCTTCTACACAATCAATAATGTGGCTTGATTTGGGGATTTTTTGGTAAATGTTATTTTTTACTGATACTTATCTTTGGTTTTGTAACATAAACGCAAGCAGCATTTAGAACATAAGGAAAAATGAAGGTTGCTAGGGCATGGCATGCAATTGTGAGACCAAGAAGTTGGTGAGTTGGTTTTGGTACAGAATTGTTCAGAGATCATGACTCAAAAACAAAAGCAAAAACACCCCTGGGTGGCACATCAGACATTTAAGTAGGTCTTTTGAAAAAATCTTCCTTTTTCATCCTTCCAGCCTTAATTCTACAGCTGCTGCATTATTGACTTGGTAGGAGAAGTATGCTACATTTTCTGTAGCATAAAAATTATATATACAAACAACAGGTTACATATTACTTCCCATATTATTTGTTTTCAAGGAGAGTGAAAATATTTTGATGTCTGTTACACAAGTTATATTTTAAATGCAATTTATTGGTCAAATCTTGAGGGCATGACTAAATACTCACAGTCCTCAGGCAAATCTGCCATAGAAGTCAGTGAGAATGCACAGTTATAGATGTCATTTAACTGAAATGAAGAGGGATGTTTCATAGTTGACTTCAACGGCAGTTCTGCCTGGGCAAGTACCAAGTAAGTAGTTCAGACGCAGGCCCATGAGAATGTACTTGCATGCAGATTGTCAGTTCTTCTTGATTCATTTATTTAGACACCCGTAAGTTTTGAATTGAGTTCCAAAGCACTTTAGCAGCTGTGGGTAGAATTTTAAGATTTTTTTTGCACAAATGGCAAGTGAAATGTATTTCTAGCAATGTATTTCACATTCATAGATGGAAGAGGCAATGTTATTTTTATAGTTGAGGAGATGAACCAAGACTTTTTTAAGCAGAAGTGAAGGATGTCTGGGCAGAATACAGTATGTTTGTTGTAATCTTTGAATGTTATTTTTCTAAGCATTCCTACATTATTAAAATGTTAAAAAGACAATGCAGTACTATAGAAAGTTTGCGTTCCAGGACCTCTAAAATAAATGTGGCAGAGTCTGTAATGGGAGTTTACAAAATAATAGATGTCTAGTGTCAGAAAAGATAAGTTTAGCCAGCAAAAACATTTATTTTCATCCAGATGAGTGTCACATTTTTTAATAACAGAAATTATACTATATTTCAAACTTTGCCCAAACTATTATAATTTTCCAACCCCTGAATTTTTCCATTCCAGCCAATACAGACTGGCATAGCTCAGAAAAGTTGAAAGATTTAAAGTAAATTTACCTAAACATACAGGTACATGGCCCAGGAAGACTAATCTGTTGGATAGTCTTACTTCATGGATGCTCGTTAAATGAACGTCCACCCTTGCCAGCTGCATGTTGCTATGTGTCCCCTGGTTAGATCCACCTTGATTTCAACTGCTGGCAGCATAGTGCTACTGATCTTGCTGAGTTTTATGAACAAACTTCTAGTGAAAGTTTTCCCAACCTACTGTAACAGGGTTGCAATGTGTCACTGAGAAATTAAGATATCAACAATGTACACTAGGAAATTGCTCTGTATTGTGTTTGTAGACGAGCTGGCTTTATCCAGAACTAACACAATGCATTTACCATAGTTACCTGTTCACCCTATTGAGTCTAAAATTTGCAAAATGGAGGGAAAATTGTGTTAATCTTTTTTCAAATGAGGAAAAGATAAATCCAATACAACCTGCATTCTGTAAAAAAAACAGAATTGAAAACAAACAGCTGAAATGGAGACACAAGTTGCTTTAAGTGAATGTTAGAGGTTAGTTCGTTTGCTCCAGACATAGTGTGTACGCGCCTGCATTTGGGCTAACAATGCAGAATCAACACTTCTTATTATTCCACTTGCTTTTGCACAGAGAAATTGCATTGTGTTGAAATATTAAATAAGAGATATTTGAAATGTGAATGCTCTACCCCCTGCCCCAGTGAGTGCACACAAATTTTTCTTGATCTTTGTCAGTAAAACAGATCTAAACTACCAGCCAACCAACCAAAAACAGTTCCCCACGAATCCCCAGCTATGCAAGGGATTGACTGAAAATCGTAGGTGATATAGTGGGATCATCTCAGACACCCCAGTAATTGGAGCAGCACGCACTCTCTGTTCACAAAGGTGTACAAGTAGATACAGAAATAGATTTTGCAGGGCAAGATTTCCCAGTTGCAGAACTGTGCCTACTTCTGAATATTTTTTTAATTCTCATCGGTCTGCTTTCCTAAAAATTAAACCCATCCAGTATGTAACATTACATCTTTAATCTGATCCGCTGCAAATAGTTTTGTAGTCTGAAAAAACAACAGGTTCCTTTGTAAGAAAATTCACTGGAGTCTTTTGTATGCTAAATCAGAAATAAAATATCTAAGAAATTAAGTATCAACATCACTGTTGTACCGTAGCCAAACAAGCAATACTTCTGAAATGAGAAAGATACTTTGGCTCAGCCCATTTGGAGAGGAGTGATGCAGTTAATCAAATAATCAGTCCAGCTACAGAGTTCACTCACTATTGCAGAGCCATCCAGACATTTCCTGGTGAAGCTTCAGTATCTCGAGAAAATATGTTGTAACTTATTTCAGTGCACATTTGTGTTTGAGATGAAAAGCTTTATATTTATAGCTTCCATTTGTTTCTCATCTTTGTATGGAAACAAAATTGGTTTTCTTTAGAATGTGTCAAACAGATTTATTTCATGTAACATCCTTTCATTATGTAAAACCGAGCTGTTTTTCAGACAGGCCTGAAGTACAAGTAAAAACATTTTACAAGAACTAGAGGTAATCAAAGCGTTAATAGACACACTGTGCTGTCTGATTTGCATGTAGGTTTGCAGTGGAATTTTTCTAGAACAGAGCCCTACGGGTTTTTCGGCCTCATCTCTCAGTAGACTGCACAACTGGCGAGAAAGTAGGTATTTTGTCTGACAGCCATTAGTCTCATTATTCAGCAAACATGGAGATAAAAAAGATTTTGAAATCCCTTATCAAAGTTAGCTAACTCTGTCTTAATGAGTGTCAAGAAATAATGTAATGCTCTTTGCTGTTTTTTTTGAGTGGCGCTGAGATGCAGGACAGAGTGCTTACAAATGCTGTAAAGGTTGTGACCACTAGTGACTGAATTGCTTTCCTGCTATTGCCTTTATGGCAAAGATTGCTCATAGCATTCATCTTTTTCTTCATAAAAAGGATAATTCATTGTGTAAATGCGTGCTGTATTCCTTTATAGCACTGTGAGCCAACAGAAGATAAGACGTTCTGTGAAGAACAATGTTTTGAAACTTGCTTTTCTTACTGGAGCTGTTGTCTGCGTTTCTGTTCAGTAGCTTTCCTGCTAATATATTGAAGGAGACCCTTCTTGTCCTTCTATTAATTTTGTCGTTGATCATCTTCTCCCTCCATATCTTATTTCAGGGTAAAGAGATGTAGAGCAACCATTGTTGCCAATGTGATGACTTGTGGGTCCTTTCTCTGTGCCCCAGAGCCTGTGTCCCAGCATAGATCCTCGGGTTTGTTTAGGCAGTCTTTCAAGTACAGTGTGGCTAAATACGTTTTCCCCACCTTGATTTTATTTTGTCATGGTTTCTTAACATCTCCCTTAATTACTTGTAGCCAGGCTTGTAACCTCTTTGATTGCAGTCTCTCTACTTCCATGCTTTTGTTTCAAATGCTACAAATTTTGTTACAATATTTCTGTAGTATGCTAAAGCTACTGATTTTTCCCTCTCCATATTCTTTATATCCTTCACTTTAGAGCTCTCCATACTTTTGTATATCGTTTGTAATGTACTTTCAAGATGCTGACTTGCACCTACCACCCATCAGCCATTCAAACCAGCTTCCCACACAGCTTCCCAGTTCGCCTGGTCCTCTTTGTGAAGAGCTCCCTGCAAACAGCTGCCAAGCATACTTCTGTTACTCTCACCTCTGAAAATTTCTCTTTCTCTGTGGTGGACTGAAAAATAGCAACTGGCTTGTGAGAATTTTGACTGCCACACTGGTACCTGTGTTGGTGACCGGTTGTTCCGTCTCTGTTATGTTTCCATACCTGTCTCTCTGCAGCTGGGATCTCCACTCTTAAACTGAAAATTGCTTGGCCTGGGGCCCACCGTATAGTTCTGTGTGCAGAAAGCTTAAAACAGCAAGGTCAAATGATAGATTTTAGTAATATCAATTGACTTGCCTCTCTTCAGCATTGTAAATGGACATATTCTATAAAGAAGTATAGGAAGAACAAGTGTAGTGAGAAATAAGTGTCACTTTTTTAGTTTTGTGTCAGATGTGCAGAGCATCTAAAATGTCAAATGTTGACTGAGAATTTTATTTTTCAATAAACATGTTTTTACTTTGTCTTTATTGATGCTAATTTAGCTGCAGTGATAAGTTTTTCAGCAAAATTTCTCAGACTGTATAAAGCTGTAATTAATGTAACTGATTTTACCTTTGCTACACAGTTGATCAGGGAAAGAACATTTATACAATAGTCTGACAACGTGATTGATTTCCTCTTCCTGTTCTTTAATCACTGTGTGCTTCAAAGGTTGTTTAATAAAGCCCAATATTCACAGGCATATTTGGAGCTGTTGAAACTGTGGGGAGAACCTGAAAATTGGTTTCATCGGTACAGCTCTGCTGGTTTGGGCAATATGCTTGCTTCACCTCAAAATCTCAATTACTCTCAAAAATCAACAGTTCAGATTACTGCCAGTTCCTTGGAACACAACTCAAGGCTATCACAAGACAATCTTTGCACCGCGTTTCTAGTAACCCATAAATAAAACATAAACCCTTCCTTTCAGAAATCACTTCTAGTTACCATAGGGAGTGACATGGTAAGAAATTAATTGGAGGTGTTCAGGGTCATCAAGCCATCCGTGTTTTTAAAAGTTGATCACAGAATCACAGAATCACAGAATGGTAGGGGTTGGAAGGGACCTCTGTGGGTCATCTAGTCCAAACCCTCCTGCCAAAGCAGGGTCACCTACAGCAGGCTGCACAGGACCTTGTCCAGGCGGGTCTTGAATATCTCCAGAGAAGGAGACTCCACAAC
>Ga0065711_1007413_pt1:20000-34363 | contig 34363 bp, 19 predicted proteins | sample Hoacrofraction12_FD_59098 | JGI IMG/M metagenome (GOLD analysis project Ga0065711, IMG submission 59098) | Hoatzin crop microbial communities from Cojedes, Venezuela - Epithelial fraction 12 v2 (version 2) | ecosystem: Host-associated > Birds > Digestive system > Esophagus > Crop... | reverse complement strand
CCCCCCCTTTTTTTTCTCCCCCCCCTTCCCCACTCCTGCAAGAGGCTTTTGTGTCGCGGCCGCCTGCAAAAGGCTGACCTCCTGCTTTGAGCATCCAGAGCGGATAGCTGCTTTATTATTATTAACATTAATTTTTTTGTAATTTTCCTTTTATTTTTTTCTCTCCAAATTCAAAGTCACGGGGCTTTTCTTGCTCGTCGCAAAAAGGTCAGCTGCCTCTGATTATATCCTTCTGCCACTTTTAACTTTCAACTTTCCCTCGCCCCTCTGAAGAGCACCGGGGGAAAACATGGCACGAAAGGTAGCTGGAGTCTTCCCTGCCGCTCTGTGATTTTAAAAAACATCTCCAGCAGCAGCTTCTGCCGAAGATGCAGTCTCTTCCGCTTGATAATGAATTAAATCTTACACGAAATGCCACTAACGACAGTGTTTCTGTCTTCCCGACACACGCAGTCAACAGAATTTTTAAACAAGCAGAGTCCCACATGTTCAGAATCTGCTAGGAATATTAAGAGCCACAAATCTTCTTATAAAACAGTTTCTCTCATCGCAAGATACCTTAAAGCAACACATTTCTGATGAGAGACTTAGGAAATAATTCTAAAGCAAATATCGGATGCTCATGCGAAAGTACTTTCTCATTTGTTTCGGTTTACTGCCAACATTTTGATTTTTATTGCAACACTGATGAGACAAATAAATGTACATGCAGACCTTTTGGTCCGCTTGATAAATTCAGAGCCACATTAATTTTGTTTTTGTTTTTTAACCTAGAAATTCACGGTTTCTCTTGCATAAAATTCATGTTGGTATCTTTTTTGTTTTTTTTTTTTCCTTTTCCCTCCCAGCACCAAATGCTGACCCAAGGAGCAGGCAATCGCAAGTTCAAATGCACTGAGTGTGGCAAGGCCTTCAAATATAAACACCATCTGAAGGAACACCTGCGAATTCACAGCGGTGAGTAGCGGAGGTGCTGGTGCGCTCATTTGCATTTTGTTTAATTAGCTGAGTTTTAAAGACTGCTTAAAATTTACACAGTTCTGCTTTCTGGCTTCTTGGAGCTACCAAGGTATTTCATAAGTGAAATCTGAGCCACCCTCATTTATCATGCTGTTAATGCCACCGTCTCGCTGAAAGATTTGGAAATAGTAAAGCTTCCTGCAAATAATATAGATTATTTGTTCGGCAGTTGGAGTTCGGCGTTCACTCATTTCTGTGCGGTCGGACCCTGAAGAGTCCGTTACATTTTCCGTAACAAAAAGACCCCCAAGTGAAATACAGATCATGCCCTCAGATAACGAGCAAGCACAAAGCGTCTCCTATTCAGCGACTTGTGCGTTTGGGGTCTCCTGCTTGACGCAGCACTCGGAATGACAATGTCAGGACTCAGTTTCTCATACCGCACTCATTTCCAGCGAAAATTCCTTTTCTGGGGATGAAAAAAAAAATAAACAAATCAAATTTGAACAATCTGGATTTGATTTGACTCCCTTCGCCATAGGGTCCTTACCTGTGACTTGCAACAGTCAGGCTGGAGCCAATCTCACACCTTGGCGGCTGTTGTTGGCTGGAGATCGTGGGTCCAAACCGACCTCAGGACCCATAGAAAGAGGAGGGTAAAGCAGTGGCGGGGTGGCCGTGTTCATAGAATTAATATTTTCCTCACTACTAATCAGTGGATACACAGATGATGAGTCGGGTGTCAAATGTGATCACTTGCAACTATAGCGGCAGCAATGATAATTAACATTTGGTTTTAATTATCATTTTAGGTGAAAAACCATATGAGTGTCCAAACTGCAAGAAACGTTTCTCCCATTCTGGCTCCTACAGTTCGCACATCAGCAGCAAGAAGTGTATTGGTTTAATTTCTGTAAATGGCAGAATGAGAAACAACATCAAGACGGGTTCTTCTCCTAATTCTGTATCTTCCTCTCCTACTAATTCAGCCATTACGCAGCTGAGAAACAAGCTGGAGAATGGCAAACCACTTAGTATGTCTGAACAAACAGGCCTACTGAAAATTAAAACAGAACCACTAGATTTCAATGAATATAAGGTTCTTATGGCCTCACATGGGTTTAGTGCAACTAGTCCTTTTATGAATGGCGGACTTGGAGCAACCAGCCCCTTAGGAGTTCACGCTTCTGCTCAAAGTCCAATGCAGCACTTAGGTGTAGGGATGGAAGCACCGTTGCTTGGGTTTCCTGCGGTAGGCAGCAATTTAAGTGAGGTGCAGAAGGTCCTACAGATTGTGGACAACACGGTTTCCAGGCAGAAAATGGACTGCAAGGCTGAAGAGATCTCCAAGTTGAAGGTTTACCACATGAAGGATTCCTGCTCTCAAGCCGAGGAACAAGGAGTTACCTCCCCCAGTATTCCCCCCGTGGGTCTTCCAGTAGTAAGTCATAATGGTGCCACTAAAAGTATAATTGACTATACATTAGAGAAAGTCAATGAAGCCAAAGCTTGCCTCCAGAGCTTAACCACAGACTCCAGGAGGCAGCTCAATAACATTAAAAAAGAGAAGCTGCGAACCCTAATAGACTTGGTAACTGAAGACAAGATGATAGAGAACCACAACGTATCCACTCCATTTTCATGCCAGTTCTGTAAAGAAAGCTTTCCTGGTCCCATTCCGTTGCATCAGCATGAGCGTTACCTGTGTAAAATGAACGAAGAAATCAAGGCAGTCCTTCAGCCTCACGAGAACATGGTTCCCAACAAACCTGGAGTGTTTGATAAGCAAACCCTCTTGCTGTCATCAGTACTTTCTGAGAAAGGAATGACTAGCCCCATCAACCCATACAAGGACCACATGTCTGTACTTAAAGCATATTATGCTATGAACATGGAACCCAACTCCGATGAACTACTGAAAATTTCCATTGCTGTTGGCCTTCCTCAGGAATTTGTGAAGGAATGGTTCGAACAAAGAAAAGTCTACCAGTATTCAAGTTCCAGGTCACCATCACTGGAAAGGGCCAGTGCCAAGGTGGCGCTGGCTGCCACCAACAACACTCCCACTAAAGACTCTTTGTCAGCCAGATCTCCAATAAAGCCTGTGGACTCTATAACTTCACCATCTATAGCTGAACTTCATAACAGTGTTACTAATTGTGATACTCCTCTCAGGCTAACAAAACCTCCTCATTTTACCAATATTAAACCAGTCGATAAATTGGACCACTCCAGGAGCAATACTCCTTCTCCTTTAAATCTTTCTTCCACGTCTTCTAAAAACTCCCACAGTAGTTCTTACACTCCAAACAGCTTCTCCTCTGAGGAGCTTCAGGCTGAGCCTTTGGACTTGTCTTTACCAAAACAAATGAAGGAACCCAAAAGTATTATAGCCACAAAGAACAAAACAAAATCTAATAGTGTAAATTTAGAACACAACAGTGTTTCTTCATCATCTGAAAACTCAGATGAGCCACTGAACTTGACTTTTATCAAGAAGGAGTTTTCTAATTCAAATAATCTGGATAAAAGCACTAACCCAGTATTTAGTATGAACCCATTTAGTGCCAAACCTTTATACACAACACTTCCACCACAGAGCGCATTTCCCCCAGCCACTTTTATGCCACCAGTCCAGACCAGTATTCCTGGGCTGCGACCATACCCAGGACTAGATCAGATGAGCTTCCTACCACATATGGCCTATACTTACCCAACTGGAGCAGCTACTTTTGCCGATATGCAGCAAAGGAGAAAGTACCAGCGGAAACAAGGATTTCAGGTAACTTCTTGCAACCATTTTCTTTCGAAAGGCTAGAATTTAGTATTTTGTGATATTTCCTCTGCCAGAAGAAAAAAGCCTAAAGCTATATTCAACATTCCCAACGAAATTAGCAGAGTTTATTTTAGTCTGAACTTGTAAAAATGCAGTGAGGTAGGAAAACAAACTGCAATTGCCTTGAGAGTACCTCTACTTGGATTCGTAAGCAGCATCAATACCTTTGAATAGGCATAATGCTTATGGTTTTATTCTGTTGAGAGCTCAGTCGTTTCTTATCAGAATTATGTCTAAATAATAAGAATAACGTCCGTGAAAAATCCCGTTCTGCAGAAAAAAAAAGGGACACTCTGTAGGAAAACCGACCTCTGCAGGGCATAGCTACATTTCACCATGGGGGAAAGGAGCAGCGGGACAGCTCTTGGGAATCACCCCCATGCTTGGACACAAAGCTGGATCGCTCTAAGCAGAGGTCCTTATGGCCTCGTAGCAGTTCTATCCCATTGCAAGCCCTCAAAGCTTTTTCTCCGCGTTTTTTGGGGGGGTGTTCACCCACCGTGCCTGGGAAAGACGTTCTCTCTTCTCACAGATGTGTGGGGGATGAGAAACGTTGGCGCGTTGCTTCACCACAGCCCCTTCCTTCACCCACCTGCTGCCCTTCCCAGATTACCAGTCCTCTAATCCTGCCAGTCATCTGGAACAGCTTTGAAAAAACCCAGAGATTAAAGAAAATTATTTGGAGAGGTAGCAGCTAGGGCCCTTAATCTCAGACAAAGTCCTTCCCCGGACGCGTAATCCGGGTCAGCACTTCTTCATGCCTGGGTACAACCTTTAATCCTTTTCTCAGGTCGTCCCAGAGTCAATACGTGAGCAGTGAAGGATTTCGCCGCTTGCACGCCTACAGCAAAGAGCCGCCCTACAGAAGTCGCACGCTTTTATAGCTTTTTCCTGGGTGTATTCAGATATAATGTACAGAGTTTAGTTAAATGAGATTAACTGATTATAGATTAATAATTTTTTTTTTACATTTGCGCATGTTCCCCTATGTCCTATTACGGTCTATTAGTAATTTTACTGACTAGTAAATGTTTTATAGTTTCAAATGTGAAAATCAGGTATGGTTTTACATTACAGGCTGTAATCCCTCTTTGCACAATAGGAGCATAAATAGCACTGCACCTCCATAACAGCTGTTCCACTATTCCAATTTACAGTACATCTGCCCTCTTTGTAAATGTATTTAAGCCTATTTAATCTTCTCTAATATTAATTAGTGCAAACCTAGTCTAAGAAAACCGAACTGTGTGATAGCAAATGGAAATGTATGTTATCATGCAAGTTTGCACTCTCTTTGGATCAAGACAAAATAAATATCAAGAAATTTAATAATTTACTGATCCACATTCATTATTGCTTAATGCTGAAGGCTGTTTTAACATAGATAGAACATTGATAAAAAGTGTTATTAATATTCCCTATTTCAAATTACAAAATTAAATATAAAAATATAGCTTGAGGCCTTTAGTCGGGAGACATACATTTAAATGGATTGCATAATAATAACATTTGTACCTAAATATAAAATTCAATTAAAACCTTTCTACAGATACAGAATATATCCAAGCTTCAGTGTTTTGAAAGGAATGATCTCTCAGCTGTTGCTTACACGCACCCTTGTAAAATATTACAAAACCCTTTGCCATCCATGAAGAGCCTCCTCTTTGCAACTTCCACTCCTCGAAAATATTTGGTGCCAGTGTGATAAATACTGTCTGCGGGTGTAAATCGTATTATTGTAGAGCGCTCAAAACCAGAAAGTTGGTTGAAGGCAGAGAAGTAGGAGGCTCCCCATTATTTCCACCGTTCCCATCAGCTGTAGTTTCATTACCAACGGGTTCCTAAGCTAAGAGGGACATCCACCCTAAGCAGACATGATTTAAACTCTGCTGGGGCGGTTGGTTCCTGCGTGGGAAGGAGCAGTGCTGGAAGCGGGTCTCGCTGACGGGTGGTTCCCTCGCAGGGAGAATTGCTTGATGGAACCCCAGACTACATGTCCGGCCTCGACGACATGACGGACTCTGACTCCTGTCTGTCCCGAAAGAAGATCAAGAAGACGGAAAGTGGCATGTACGCGTGTGACTTATGTGACAAGACATTCCAGAAGAGCAGTTCCCTGCTGCGACACAAATATGAGCACACAGGTAGGGCGGCCGCGCGCACCCGGGGGAGGGCTGAGGTCCGTGCTGCGCTCTTCTCAGGGTTTCATGGGTGCACTTGTGCAATGAACGGTTCGGCAGGTGCTGAGGCTTTCAACAGGGAAGAAAGAATCTTTTGCTCAGTTGAAATTATCTTTTAATTTTTTTATAATGGTTATTGGTGGGGAAAGGACTGTTGGGTGTGACGGGGTGGATCTCAGCAGGTGCTAGGTGAACTTATTTCATGTTGAGGGTGGTGGCAATCGTGGCACTCGGCATCTTGCAGGATGAGCCCTCTTCAAATAAGGCAGGACCCAGCACCCAGAAAGGTGCGCAGCTCGGTCAGCTCAAAGTCTGGCAGGGGAAGGAGGAGTGACAGCGTATTTCTCGTTTCTTAGACACTATCTGACCTCGCACCATTCAATCCAACAGAAAAACTCCCACTGACGTTAGCGGTGCAAGAGCTGGCTCTGGCCGAGTTATCTGAAAGCAAACAGCTCGCAGGGGTTCCTCTCGCTTTTTCATTTCTCAGTTAATGGCCAGGGAAGGTTTCCTTCTTTCCTGAGTAGGAACTGATTTCTGTCTAGTTCAGGGAAGCTTGCCAAAGCTCACCGCGGATTGTCAGCTTAAAAAATATTTTGGTTTGAAAAAGACCCTCCATCACACCTACGCTGGCCGTGGTTCCCCTCGCAGGCAGCGCTCCCTTCCCCGCTGTCAGCCGGGACAAGCACGAGCTCTCCGAGGGGACGCATCGGCTCAGCAGGTTTCAGTTAGGGGAAAACGGGACCGGAGCTCCCTAAATAATAGAGATATCAAGTTATGTGAGACGAAGGGAACGTGAATTATCTTGCGAGCTATTGTGCGGCAGGACATAAACCAAACTCTGACTTCCTAGAGTTAGAAAAAGCTTACTCAGGAGGAAAGTTTCCTTAACTTTGAAAGCTGAGTCTCGCTTCAGGAAATGAAGCAAGTCACATCATCCTTCAATCTCACCAGGTGACGGTAAAAAACTTCTACCTCTCTATTAATACATCTTCCAGGCCGCACATAACCGTTTGGCATTTCACACATGAAAAATTTACAATTCAGAAATGGACTGTGCCTTTAAAAAAATCCTTCTTGACTTTGTTATTTTTCCTTCTCATACTTTTCTTCCAAATTTGAAGCTAATCCCACACAGGGAAATCAAAAAGGAAGTTAAAATACACGTGAGATTAGGAAAGAAAATGAAAAGCAACGTTTTGGACTAGATCAGCGAGTTCATTGGTAGAATGCGCTTCCCACTACATTACTCAGATCAAATTGTTTATTCAGTAGAAGAAGCTTTGAAGGCTTTACGTCCCTGCACCTTTCCTCTCCTGAACGATTTTATTACAGCCATCTGCAAACATTATGGTTTACTACACTACTACCGTAAAGCTCTTATGTTAGAACTGGCCTTCATATATACCGGGACCTGGACATATGGTTGAATCCCATAAAGTTGGCAGTCCATAAGGTCGGCAGACATGTGGTTGAAAGGCTGAAAATTTGACAAGCTGAAATGCGTGCAATCACCTTGATTTGCAAAATAAACTGCGTTTGTAAAAGCAAAAATATGTTCTGGCCCTTCAGTAGCACGGGAACCTACTGCCTCGAAAAATACCACGCGGCTGCGGCGTAGGGACTTCTCTCCTTCTTCTTTTCTCTGTCCCTTTCGGCTTCTCAACTCCACGTCCATCAGTTTTATGGGACTCAGCCTTACGATCCAGAACTTGTACGCGGTGTCGCATTTAATACGCTAGAGCTACAGCACATCATCGAGCTCGAGCGTGGCATTTAGAGACAGGAAGGACGGTCTTGTGGCAAAGGCACAGGCGCCGGGGCTGCGAGCGCCGAGCTCTCTTCTGCCTCGCCACAGACTTCCTCTGCGAATTTCAGCAAGTTGCTTCAGCTTTCTCTCACCTTCACCCATCTTTGAAACGGAGGGAAATGATACCAGCCCGCCTCCCCGGGGTGTTGTAAATCTTCATTCACACAGGCTGAAATCCTGCGATGGAACTCGCCATATAAAGTGTGAATTATTATTACGGATGCGTTTGTTTTCACGGAGCCTCCGCGCATCGCGCTAACGGTAGATGGAGGTGGTTGGGAGCTCCGAAGACCTTGGCTGGGCTAGCCTCCATAACTCATTCACAGCCTTCAGGAGGCACGCGGCGCCAGGACTTTGGCTAATGGCTTAGCATGCATCTTCAGTGAATTTCAAATTAATTTGATAGTTTTTGGAAAAAGCTTGCAGTTGCATTAAAAACATGGGTGCGAAATTGCAGGTCGTGTTCGGTGGAAGGAACCGAATTGAAAGCAACACCATCTTCTGCATCTGGGGTCATCACGAGAGTAGGTCCAGACTTTTCAATCATCAACTTTTTGAAACCTGAAAAAGAAAATAAGCTTCTTTTCTGAGTGCGTTGCTGTTTTCTGACCAGCTGATCACAATCCGTTGTTGCTTCATTAAAAACATATTTTAGGAGGAGTTGGAACACTTCCTGTCTTTCCCGGAGAAGTGCAAATAGTGGATGGTGTTCATACTGATGTCCTTTTTCCTATCCAAAAAAAAAAAATATCTATGTGCTTTTTTAGGTCTTTTTTTCTGATATTTGCACAATCAGATTTTTCTTTGACACCACTTCTCACAGTCCACATACCTATTGCAACCAATGCTAGAACAAGGGTTAGAAGAGTCAGAGGCCACGTTCTTGCTTTGCAGGACCTAAAGATTGACCCCGGAGAAATTATCTGGAGCAAAAAGAAACATTGACATGTAAATCTACATAAGCTGCCTTAATCATGTGCTACACCAGCTATTGCAAAGGAGAAAACAGGAATGGTGTAGCTGCTGAGGTGGAGCTGAGTTTCTCCACCAGGGAAAGAAGAAGAATGGGACTTGGCCGGTTCTTTGTGTCAACCCAAAAACTTTTGGTAGGACCGTGCAGCGGCAGATTAAGGATCTCTATGATTACCTCTGTATGCCGTGCCTCCCACAGCTTGAGCACAGCAGAAAAAGGGGCCCAAATTTCACAATCCATGTTTTTTTATTTATGCAGTGTTAGCAGTATTTTGCAATAGCTTCTAGCTTCATGTGGAGAAGGAAAATTTACTGCATTACTGCAACGAGTGAATCGCATTGGTTCTGGCTGCTCTGAAACTCAGTGTAGAGGCCACTGCTTGCTGCAGGACCAAATCTGCCAAGTTAGTTTTGGGATGCTGTTTAATTTTAAGAGAAGTTACGTGTCTATTTTCGAGTCTGAGCTTCACCAGGTCCTATTTGTTTAGAATCAGAGGACGCAGCACTGTAATTCAGGTGCAGAGCATGGCAGGTAACACAGGAATTCAGCCTCACATTATTCCCTGGTGAAGTCTTCAGAACTCATCCTAACTTTGGGCAGGCTGAAATTAGTTGAGCAGCTACTGCTTCGTTTGCATGTGTCTAATCTCAGACTTCTCCAAGCTGCCTAGCACAAGGTTCATGACGCTTTCCTTACCAAAGGTGAAGAAGACGGTTGCCTTCATGGCAAAGCATCGGTGCCATTGGGTGAACAAAAAAATCTTTGCTTTGCAGGCAAGGAGGGAAAGCGATAGTGGGTGAGGGAGCAGGAGAGCAAAAGGAATGGAGCACACAGAAAAAGAGAAATATCCTGGGTAGCAACCCAGCCCCCCGCCCCTTGTCACCAGCACTGCCTTGGGCTGATTCAGGAGTCAGGTGAAGGTTCACGTTTGTTCTGCTGTTGTCAACGCCCATGTCTGCTCCACACCAGATTTATTGTAGCTTCACCAGGAAACTCGCGGCGTGCCTGCTCTGCAACAAAAGCTGGAAACGGTTTCTCAGAATCCTACCTAGAAATTTGAAATCCTTTCATTGTTGTTCTATATTACATCATATTCTATTTTATTACTTGTGTGGGCTGCCGAGGGCCTCATAGCTGTGCTAGTGCTTTCATCCTTTCCTTTTCCACTGTATATTTTATTAAGACCTCTTTTTTATTTTTGTAGCTTTCATGCTGATGCAAGCACTAGTTTTATTTCCAGATTGATTCTGTAAACTAAATATTGTTCTTGAGCCTGGTAGCAAATCAGCGCTCTCTGGCTAGTATTTTGAATTCCCAGCTCAGGAGTTTTCTTTATTTAGAGCTTGATTCATAAAAAATTTACATGCTATTTAAAGGTTATTTTTTCTTGCTTTACTCTGATACAAGTGTAGAATTCCCCATTTTACACTCAAATAGAGAAAAAACAAAAAAGAAGGATATATTCTATGCTTCTGAAATTTCTTCTGGAGACAAGGTCTCCTATTCAAAACGGAACAGGTGCAGCTTGGGCAATTATATATAAGTTGCATTTCTCTTGCACCTTTGACCGCTTCGCTGTGCTCTGGCCGCTAATCCATCTCCATTGGGACAACATCTAACACCCAAAACCCCAAGCAGCTTCAAAAGAACCGCCTTGAAAAAAAATAAAAACAAACTGTCACAAAAATGTTTCCTTCTTTCCTCCAAAGAGTGGGATTTCTGTTTGGCCCCCTCCCGTAGAAAAAAGACCCGCTTGCCTCAGGCAAAAGATGGGTGGTATTTAGTCTGGGACCAGTGACAGTTTCTGATCTGACGTCTTACGACTTTTATACCACTGCAAATGGGAAACACGTAGCTTTTCAGTCAAAGGCTTTTAGCCCAGGAAGACAGAGAGATACTTACTGTTACAGATTTTTTTGTTGTTGTTTTGTTTTAACAGAACTGCAATTTTAGGGACTTTGCAAACAGATTAGTTACAATTTCCCCTCTGTACATTGAGCGCAGGCCCCTGTGGGAACTTCTTTTTGCAGATGGTGGAATAAAAACCCCAAACATTTCCTTTAGATATTTGAGATTTATCCTTTAGTTTCACTGCAAAATGCGGCATCTACATCATGCATCTGCCTGACGACACACAAGTGCCTCGTGAGCCCTCCTATGCGTGCTGCCTTGGGTCCCTCTCTCTTAGCTCCATCCCCCATGGACAACACAGGTTGTCTCAGATGAGACTGGGAAAAACCTGTGGGGTGGGATGTTCAAACCTGCTTCCTTTTGACCCATCTCTACCCCACTGATGTTACGGCACTGCATGACAATGGTCTGACTGGGTGGTAGCTAAATAGCAGATAAAGCAGCCAGGACTCCCTACAGCTGTAGGTTCTCCCCATCCACCTAGAGCTGTAGGTTCTCCCCATCCACTTACAGTTGTAGGTTCTCCCCATCCACCTACAGTTGTAGGTTCTCCCCATCCACCTACAGTTGTAGGTTCTCCCCATCCACCTACAGCTGTAGGTTCTCCCCATCCACCAACAGCTGTAGGTTCTCCCCATCCACTTACAGTTGTAGGTTCCCTACAGTTGTAGACTTATCCCCATCCCCAGTGTAAAACACCTTACTTCAGCTTTCTTTTATGGCCTACTGATGCATTGTAGGGATCAAGCACTCCTTTTAAATGACTGAAACACTAGGTTTTGCACACGGGGGAAAAAAAATAATTCTTCTGCAAATGTTTGGAAACCCGATACATTTAAAAACATATTTCAATTAGTGTTGTAACAGCTGCATGCTGTGCACTGCTAAGGTATGTTGTGTGGTGTCTGAACAAAGAACTTTGCTCAAGCTGTCATGTTCCCTCAGATCAAAAATGAGCCCTTGATACGGATGTGGTAGACTGAATAGCTCTAGTACAGCGTTTTTAGTAATAATACAAATTAATATGAAAATAGGAAGTATTTTAATCTTCACATTTCTATACTGATTTATAAAATGTTGGATGATACCCTGCCAGGCTACCTCTTTACTGGCTGGGGGGAGGCCCCAGGTAGTATATGCAGGAAGTGCAGCATTGAACGAACGCCACGTGCAAGGGATGAGGAAAGTGGGCAAGGACTGAGGGACAAGCACGTCTCCTGGCCTTGGGGACAGGCGGGTGCAGGCAAGTCTGGACGAGAAGCTGTGGAGATGGCTGACTTCTGTTTGAGGAGAGGAAAAGTGCTGGGCAACTGCATGGAGCACTATTGTGGTGTGAGAAGGGCGTAGCGGGCAGCGAATGTCGTGTGCATCAAAAAAATCAGGAAATCTGAAGTAACGGAGAAGGAGCTGCGTTGTGGAGAAGTGGAACAAGACAAGGGCTGGGCTTGTTGATGTTAGGGAGAAGTAAGTCAGAGGGAGGGACTGAGACTGAGTGGGCAGTTCAGTGAGAAGGACACAAAAAAGGTGCCAAGGAAAAGGAGAAAGTCTATGAGGAATAAAATTGCTACAAAATTAGCAACTACAGAGATACTAGCAAAGGGACTGCAGCGTGTTGTCCCAAGCAGGCTCTGCAGGACAGCTGGGATGAGGCAGGGATGTCAGCAGGTGTGTCTGGTACATCCAGCCGGACGGTCGGTAGTGGTGGGAAACCTCCCACCTCACCCCTGAGGGTTTTCTTCCAGCAGTGCTGGGGTTTGAGGCGTGCTTAGGTCGGGAGCGCTTTGGGATTTGAAGCTTATTCGAGTAAGTGACTTCATCGTGCTCAAACCTCCCAAGCTAAGACTGCGGGATTTCCCCGTCGTGGCAGAACTTGTGCCCTGAATCGCAGGTAGCTGCCTCCCGGCGCCGGATTCAGCGCACCCTCGAGACTGGAGGTTCAAAGCCAAAGAACATGTACGGCTCAATGCCCGGAGTTTTCTTCAAGCTTGACTTTTAACCAACTACTTACATTGGCAGAAATGCATATTTAGGAAACAGATCATGAAAGCAATACTGCTATAATTCAGTACATGAAGCCTGAATTTTCAATTTCACTGTAAAGGGAAATAAAGAAAAAAAGAGAAACCCTGTTTGTGTGCAAGCTTAGGAAACTCTCATACAAAGAAATGTAGTCTGAGTCCCCATTTCCAGGCACCCGCTAATCTCCCTGTCACTTGGGTTATTCTATCTGTGGTTTCTCCTGTGTCTTCCTTCCTGCCAGATCTCCCCTTCATTTGATAACATACGATTTTTGGCTTCCTTGAGCATTCGTTAATCACACCTTATTAAATGTGAACTCTCACAGTGGGACTTGAAGGTAGCTGTGACTAGATCGGGCAAAAAAATTAGCATATTCCCTGGTATTCATTCTTAGCAACTTTGCTATGGAAGCGAAATTCTTCCTGTGCCTGACTTTCCCTGCTCTCGAGTCCCGGCAGTGACCGCAGAGGAAAAGAAAGCAGGTCAGGTTCATCAGGGAGCAACTCGAGTTTTCCTGGCAGTTGAGACCCTTTGGTGGCCTGAAAACATTTTATTTTTTCCCTGCCGGATTTCCTTCCACGCCGGTGCTGCCAGTGATGGGCTCCCATCTTCCCGGCCCGTCGCCCTCGGCCGGGGTTTTCTCGCCTGCCCTGCACCATGCTCCTTCCCTCCCTGGGCTTGCTTCTTTAAGAATTAACGGGATACCACACTTTTACAACTGACAGGATGGGAGGGCTCTGGTGTGAAGTTTATTCCTGTTCTGGTCACGTGCCACATCAGCTAAGTATGATAAATACGCCCGAGGAATCAGGCCAGTTCGCTAATAAGTTCCTAACGATCTGCTCTCGCAATCAGCTATGCAAAGCAGGGCTCCGCATTTCAGGCACCGAATACCAGCATTTTTATATGCATAGAAATAGCACGAAATATAAAATAATGACCAATTGGCACTGCACCCACCTGCACGGTTGCCCCACTCTGGAGCATCCAGTTGAGTGACACTAAAATTATAATTTGACATTTCGAAAAGAAAAAAAAAAAATCTGGCTGAAGGTACTAATGTTTGATTTTATTTTTTGCCTTCTGCAATCTAAGTTTGGTGATCGGTCTTCACTAATTCCAATCTTTGCACCATATGTTATGTCTGGATATCTCGCGGTTGCATCATGCTTTGCTGAGTTTTGTCGTGCGGCATCACGCTGACAAGTATTTTTTTGTCAGCTCTATTTTGGAATTAAGCTTTCAGTATGGCAGTTCTGGAAGGTGTTGAAGGCATTCCTGCGCTATTTGTGGCCTGGGATCAACCAGATGTGTTTAGGCTTGGCACTGGTTTTGAGTTTCAAACATTGGTTCGAAACTGCCTGAAATGCCAAAGGAAATACTGTTTTCTGCAGCTTAACACTACTTTAGCACTCAGCGAGTGGCTGACAACATTTTATTTAGAAACCCCTTATGCTCCCGTGGCAGATGTATATATTTGTATTTGCTCACGTGGCGGGGGGGGAAAAAAAACATCTCTCGGTCCTTGCGGGCTTCCTCCCCGAGGCGAGGGCTGGAGGAGAGGACCCCTACGGCGGGTTGGTGCGGGACCAGCCCCGCTCCCCCCCGCCAGCAGCGAACCCCATACGGACTCCACGAGTCCCAGCTCGGGGCGTTGCTGTCGCTGGACCCGCA
>Ga0065711_1007413_pt1:0-15000 | contig 34363 bp, 19 predicted proteins | sample Hoacrofraction12_FD_59098 | JGI IMG/M metagenome (GOLD analysis project Ga0065711, IMG submission 59098) | Hoatzin crop microbial communities from Cojedes, Venezuela - Epithelial fraction 12 v2 (version 2) | ecosystem: Host-associated > Birds > Digestive system > Esophagus > Crop... | reverse complement strand
CTTCAGGTTCTCTTGGGGTTCCTTATACACCAGGAACACAGGATTTCTCCAGGCTGTCCTGGAGAGTGACTTTCTACAGTCCATTGAAAGTCCAGCAATTCTTCATTGAGAGGAACTACAGCCATCCTGTCTCAAACCTACCCTCAGCATCTGCATGAACTACAGTTTGGCAGAGCATAAGCCTTAGGCCTACAATGCAAGAAAAACATTCATTACTAAACCCTATTTGTAGGTGCTTGAGACTGAAAGAGAAGCCAGACCTCGGGCAAGGAAAAAGACAGATTTTTTTTTTTTAAATGCATTTGACTTACTGGTGTAAAAGCAGGTCTTACCTTACGTAAGTTTTTTTATTCTTTTTTTGGGGGGAAGTATCTCAGTATATAGGTACGTTTACCAGTTTCAGTCCTGCGTGGACTTCGGGTCTAATACTCCAAGCCTAAGCAAGCACAGCTCTTGATGAAGTTCTTCGTGTTTTGACGCAGGAGAGTTTGAAGGTAGGGAGCTGTATTCTTGGGTCAGACGTGGTTTTTCCTGTATTCTTACAAAAGAATGTAAAAAATTACACCTAAGCTCAACTCAAGCACATGAGTAAGACCAGGGGATTACTCAACATCTGATTTCAAGACTGAATCATCAAGGCCTTAATTACCGCAATGCCAGCTTTAAAATGTCACAGCACCAACCACTGCTGTGCCACAGAATGCTGGTTTTTTCTTTCCCTGTTAAGAATAGGTTTGCTCATTCATCTTGCAAATAAAGAAAAATCTTTAGGCCCAAATCTGCAAACAGTGAAGTCATTAAACAACTGACTTCAATTCACATGAGCAACGTTACTTGCCTGAATAGTAAAAGCAAAACCAGAGCCTTAGTGAACGACTCATCACATTCTTAGGGTGACAACACCGCACTCAACGGAGTGGTTTGTAAGTTGAAGTAAGACACAAATGAAGACGTCCATGTGCATGTGTCCAGCCAAATGGGAGTATGGATACTAATTCTTAACAAAGATGGTTAAATATGTTTAGTTAATAAGGTATTCAGCAAATACTACACTATTTTAAAGCACATAATGAAAATGTCTCCTTTCATATCTTCACCCAGCTCTAAATGAGATAAGAGCCTTCAACATATTTTGGACTTTTGGTTAACAAATAATGAAGCCCTAAGAGTTTGAAAATGCTGTACGGTGCATGTGCAGTCCACTGGCTCCAGACATACATCTACAATCTGGAGTTGTGCAGCCTGAAGTAAACACAGCTGTGTTTATCTGAATGTGTGATCCCATGTACACGGTAGAAAGTTCAAATAAATGCACTTGGTGCGACGATGCTGTAAATGCAGTGAGTGCATTTGTCAGATGTGTGATGATGCAATCTCTTAAATAAACAGACTGAGCTGTTTGCTTGACTCTGGAGCTACATAGACATAGAAATATATATACACATTAATTGAAGCCAATAAAATGAAATCCAAAATAGCTATAAGATCTTAATTGAACCTTAACTGAAAATTCACTTCTTGTTCTTATACCTAGAATAAACAAGTTCTGTGCATTGGTATTAAGCGTATGCCGTAGGTTTTACACAATGACAGACTAATGTAATAGATAACCATCAGTTCTGGTTTTAGTGAACCTATCCTGTTTTTTCCCAAGACCGCCCATAGTCTAAGACCAACTCTAGAAATTACAGGATAACCCTAATTTTTCATCTCACCAACAAAAGACATAGCTCTATTTTACAGCTAAAATATCTTTATTTGGGATGTATGGTCTATCTGGTATTCAACAGAACCAATGGTCTAGAGGAATAAGTTCCTGATGAGCTGAAGAGTATGTGAAGGAAAGAGAAAAACTGAATGAATGGAGACGCTATCAAAGCTGTTGTTTTACTCAGAGTTAGCACTGGCTCAGCGTTTTACTATAAATTTATTCAGAATGTCAAGTTACTGGAAAAAAACCTCCACTTGAGAAATATGCAATAGTTACTGATGAGTCAGAAGTTGGAAGTAGTGACACCACTACACACGACCAAAAAGTCCTACTTTTCAGTACAGTCTGACTGCTCTGCAACCCAAAATAGCATCACTGTAGAACTGTCGTAAAGCTTTTTCATTTGTCTTAAGCACATTCACTTGAAAAACACGAGCTGTACAAATGGTCTCAAGAATGGTTACTGTAGAATTAGACCATCAAATTTCTTGACTTATGTGCTTTAAAATCTTGCCCAAAAGATGGCACTAACATTGTTTTTAGTAACGTAAATTGGATATAGATTTAATTCTTCCCTCATGTAAAAGTATCTTCAAAATGGTCACAAACATATGTTGGAAGAACGTGCTTAATATGCACTACTATGCCAGCTAACAATTGCTATGTAGAAATTAAGCTTCCTTCATGTTAGGATCATCAGACACTGCATACAGAAACTATTGCTGGACCAGAAGATGCATCTGTCAAAGTACAGAGACACTGAGCTATGAAACCTTCATCCCAGCCAGGACTATTTAAATCTATGTAATAAGCCATATAATATACCAGAACTGTATCATACATTTAAATCATGCACTATTAAATCTCTTGAAAAGTATGCTAAGACTAGATCAACTTCATTGAACAATTTATATCTGATTTAAAAAATTCAAAGAAGTATTACACTGTTGAATTTTATTATCAGTAATTTGTTTCAAGTTTTAAAATATTTAAATTGCATGCTGTATAGGGAATGGCAAATAGTTTGCATGTCTCCTCAAGCAGTGGGAGCACCTATTTACAATACTTTCTCAGTTCATGTTATTATGGTTATTTCTAGTATTCACGGAGACCAGCTTTCTTCTTTTCACTAACTAGATCATGTCTACAGACTTGAAGAAGGTAGGCCCCAAAGGAGCTAAAAATTTGCCATTGATCTAGTAGGAATGGAGCATTTGACAAGCAGAGGACTCAAGTGGGGCAGCTATAATTTGCAGCAGCACCAGGGAGAAAAACGCTCAGGCTTGCTCTCACTGCAGCTATCAGAAAAAAAGATCTGTAAAGAGTCAGGCCCAGCTTTCAGTATTGTGAGCTTCTTCTGAACATCTGGTGATTCTTCTTCTCATGTCATGCTCCTTCCATAATAGCATAACTCATACAGCTTCCAAAACCCTCAGGTACATGTTAAGAACTGCGATAAAGTACAAGTACGCTAGATAAAACCAGAGCAAATGACATAAGGAGATAAGGAGACAAACAGGTCAGTGTGGTAGGTATGGCCAAATTTGTTGCAAGCACCATAACGGAGGATAGACTTGAGGGGCAGAGCAGAGAAAGTCTGAAGAGAGAGCTTGGAAACTGAATATAAAGGCAACAGATACATGAAAGTGAAAGGTAAAGTAGGGCAACGTCATGGTAGGTCTTGAAAGAGAAGTCAAAGAGCTTATGCTCCATGGAGTCCACAAGAGGGATGTTCTGGGATCCAGGAGAGAGCAGCTACGGATTGAAGCTGTGTTAGAAAGTGGCAGGTGAGGAGGAGGTAGATGAAGAGCTTGTGATGTGCTGGGATGGGAATGCCACCAGCGAGAAGAGAAGCCAAAAGGAGATGGAGCAAAGGAGGGGAAGGGGTATGTGGTCTGGAGGCCCAGCAGAGGAATGGGGAAGTGGTGCTATGGAGACGTGTCAGAGGTGGAGAAACAGCTAGGACTGTCACAAGGATAACAGCGAGGGAACCAAGGAGGGCCCATGGGTACCGGGCTTCTCTCTGCCAAGTAGCAGCACTAATCTGGGGATGTGCGCATGCTCATATTGAATTTAGCCCCGAAATGAGGAAGAGAGGGAGTGTGAATTACACCGACACAATGTATGCATCGCTTTTCATTCTAAAGAGATGTACCACAAATGAGGAGGGTGAGGAATTGCAGGGGCTGCCCCAAAGCACATTTAACACTAAACACCACTTCCTTACAAAGTCAAAGTAATTTATGTCCCCAGCCTGTTGCCCTTCTGCTAACAAACCCCTCCTGGAGTCAGGCGGGAAAGGAAGGTGAGCTTCTCACGGAGGGAAGGCCTAGCCACTCACTTTTACTTTTTCTTTCGGTTTCCCAGAGACAGAATCAGGTTTCCTTTTAGACTTGTATTTTTGTTGTTGTCTCTGGAGCAAGCCAACCTTTATACTCCCCCCTTAAACTGTATTTTTCTTCCTGGGAGAAATTAGTCGGTGCAAAACGAGAAGTGAGGACCGATGACTACACAGCAAAATAGTAACAGAGGCATCACAACGAAATCGGGCAATTTACAAAAGCAAAAAATTAGATACAGCTCCTAAGGTCTCCAACCACAGGTGGGTTCTCTCATATTGACATAAAACCCCTCAGTTAAGAGGAATCAGAAGAGCACGGTACCAATTATTGTAAGCTGCCATCACCACTCCCGTCAAGGCTCTGTTCAGTCCATAAGCAAAATCTCACACGGTGTTAGAAGGGCCTGAAAATCCCCAAACCATTGCCGGGAAACTCCCCACGATAATATCCCTGCATGTAGAATTTTTTTGTGCTGCAACACATCAGATCATCTAAATGCAACCAGTTGCTTTTGCATAAAAGCAGAGGAGCTCATCTGGTTACAGCCCTAGCAAGCCATGGTGTAGGAGCACACCTGGGAGAAAAACCTCCTACAATAGGGTGCTGGACCATAACAGGACTCTGCTGCCCCTTCCACCCCCCCTGCTTAATGAATTTTTCAAAAACCAAAGGGAACTGCCATCCTAACAACAGGAACTGGACAATTTGCGGTAGGTGCTACGCATGGTAGTGCTAGTAGCAGCAGGAGTGCCATGAATATGGAAGTGAGGAGCTAACAGGAGGGAAGAGACATTTGGAGAGAAGTATCTTGCTCAGCTTCTCATAACAAAAACTAGTTTTGAAATCTTCAGCAGTGAAGCAAATGGGTAGGGTGTCACCGGTTCAGCTGAAAACTCACTTGCACCTTATGGTCACCATCTGTGGTGTGGAACGTTTTCAACCTTGACAAAGCAGATTTGTCCGAGGATATTTCCTCTCTTTGAAATAAGAGAATTAGCTGTGGTAAAACCGGAACCCGTGTTGGCACATCTACACTCAGGCGATCTCTGGGAAAAAAAAAAGGATATCATTGCAACAAGCATCTGGTTGCCAACCTGTAAAAAATAACACCCCGCCACCCCCGGCCAGCTCCAGCTGTGTCAATGCAGAGCAACACCAAAGGCCACCGTCTCTTCCTCCTCCTCCTGAAAATATGATGAAGTGCCTTTTCAAAAGCCTATGAGAAGAGAGGCATATGCAGCAAGTGGTCACATCTGTGCCCACCTCCCTCCGACCTCAACAATTTGCTCCCGAGTGCTCTCAGCAAGGAGAAGGATGGAAACTCCGGGCGTGGAAGGAGGACAAGGGCGGGTGGAAGAAGATGAGGGCAGGCACTCCTGCTCGCATCTCTAGGAGGAACAGAAGAAGATCTTAAAGCTCACGAGCTGCTCACCCTCTTTCTTGCTCTATCTCAGTGTAACCGCTGTGGGAGAATTCCCCCTGAGCCCAACTAGCTGACAAGCACAAAAACCAACATATGCTTCAGATATGTATGCGCAGCCACGCTCTCGATCACTGTTGAGATGGAAGAGACCACAGAAATATAAAACATAGACGGTTTCCTTTTGATTTGCCCTTCATTTGAGAATTCTCCATTGGCTGTAATTGCATTCATAATATGGCTGCATTTGTGTATTCAAAGAACGGAGTGAATAATCCAAATGATGACTCCAGCTCTGGACACAGCCTTTCATTTCGAGTCATTTAACATTTTAATAATTCCTTAAGTATTGTAAGGTTCCCATGTCAAGCTGAGAGGAGCAATGTGGACCTGCAGCTCCCTCCTTCTTCTGCTAGGATTTTCCAACGTGACTTTGGACAAATCATTTCATCGCCCTGGGTTTCAGTCCTCTCAGCCTGCAAAATGGGGACAAACTGACTCGCTTGTCCCAAAGGTACATTGCGAGGACAAATTTGTGCATACAGCTGCAGGTCACGTTCTTGGGGGCAGAAAATAGTCACCTAAATGGACAGATCTAGCAGTGCCTTCTCGTTCTAAAAAGATAATGATGCTCTACTTTCTCTGGCCACCACCCTGAACGTCACAGACATTTTGAAGTTTTGACTTCTGAGGAAGTACACAGCCAATTACAACCATAGCGAAACATATAAGGTTTAGTCCGTTCCATCCAGTCTTCATCTGTTTGTTGCCCAATTTCTCAGATTTCACTTCTTCCCCCAAACTCTCCCATTCCTCCCCATAAAGGGGTGGAATGCCAACCAGCTACACGTCAGCGGAGATGAGTAGCATTGTTGGGCTAATCAGAATCCAACTAACACAGTCAACTTTAACCACCTGACTTCCAGTTCTGGTAGGCGATGCCACACGCTCCAGGGACACAGGAAGCACCGCGAGGCGAATTAAGCATCGTTAGCTAGAGGCAACCGGTAGAGACGCAGGACGGCACTTGTCTGCCTGCAGAAACCACAAGAAAGGGCACAGCTCTCACCATCAAGAGCTTCATATGTAAGTCTGGCCTTTAACATGTGTGACAATGACTCAGAATGGGGAACGCAAGAAAATCTGCCGAAAAAGCAGTTTGTCACAATGTGGGATTCGTTTCTTCAACAGCTATAACCTCAGTTTCCTGATTCAGCAACTTTGATGCCTATAAATTAAAGAAATAAAGTGAAGTGGCAAGGTGTTTGCATGGGATGGAGGTAAAACGGGGTCCAAAAGGAAAAGCGCTTTGGTGGTCAGGAAACATACTGTAATGTGCCTGGATTCGAGACTGGTGTTAGCGAAGACAGAAGAACCTCTGCATGATCATTAAGCTTATCAAAACCTTAGGAAGATTCAAACGTGGGTGAAGCATCGGCCCAACTGAAGCCAGGGTGATACTTCCAACCTCTCACCAAGTGTTTCTAAAGCGCCCAAAGCCCAGCACTGGGGCTGAAAAGCAACATCAAAATAGAACAGATAAATAATAAATTAAATAACAGAAGTTAAAGCCTCCTGGAAATGAAAACTGATTAGCCAGATTTCACAGAGGGTTTCAATTAAGTCTGTTTCTCATTTTTGTTTATCTATATTTAATACCGATAAATAATGTTATTTCATTACAAGTCTCTGAAGGGTGCTTCTAGCCTTTCTTAAAGGGATAGTCAGGCTTAAAAAAAATCTTCACCTATGGATTCTGGGTTAGTAAAATGGAAAAAGCACACTTATTTTTCTCCACTAATGATGTTTGCATGTTTTCTTGCACTGTTTCTCCTCTGACTTGGCAGATGCTAGAAATGGAGCTCTGCTAAGAGTTCCCATCTTCTCCCCACATTGAAAACCTGGAATATTGGCTACCACTGAGCTTAAATGCTGTGCTTCATGATTCATTTATTGACCCTCAAAGACAAGAGAGGAAGGCCCAAGAGGACCCATTCAGTAACTTCCCAACTCACATGGCCCACGTGCCCCTGAGACCTGAGGACCGGGAAGGAGTTCTGCCCTGCCACGCAGATTCCCTCCAGCGCTATGTGCACTTACACCTGACCCCATCAAATGCCTCTATTTACCGAGAAAGGATGCCAATATCAAAAATCCAATCCTTACATACTTAGGAAACAGTGACCAGCATTGGAAAGCCTTCATCCACCACACAGTGATCATCCTTCCAGAGCAAGCAGCAGACTTCCCCTGTTTCAGCTGCCGAAGATCAACACCATGTCCTGGAGGTGGGCAGGTGAAAAGCTCCCCTGCATACCTGTCCTTTAATTAAAAAATGTGTCAGGTGAAAAGGGGCAGCACGTTAATGGGCATTTGCTTTAGCCAGGAGACGGAGCTTTACACGCAGTGGCAGCACATGGGTGAGGGTTTTAGCTCCGCGCTCCACCCACGGGTCACCCTCCTGCTCCCGGACAGTAATTTGACAGCCAGGTACCATGCCTTCAGTAATACAAAAAACAGCATTGCCTTTCTGAGAACTGCTTAACGCTGTTTAATCGTGCTAATTTAACCCAGGTGGTCTCCACAGCAGCCTCTGCCTCAGGCTGGGAGAAAAGCAAGGAGGAGAAAACAACAAATTTGCACGGGAAGAGTTCAGAAAACCCAGCTGAAGCGTGCGGAAAGGAGGTGTAGCAACCGCACGCTTCTCACCGGCTCCTGCAGCGCTTGAGGAAGGTCTCGGCGCAGGCGGCCCTCCAGGAAAGCACCCCATCTCCGTGGTGCTACCCCGGGTGCTGACAGAGGAGCTGAAAAGACCTGCGGAGGCTGGCGCTGGGGACGCAGCGGAGATGTTTCTTCTGTGAAGATCATATCCAGAGTCTCCCTTTGGGTAGCAGCGTGTGTTTTCCACGCAATGCACTTAGTAGCAGCTTCGAGGAGCAGGGTGCCATAAACTGTGGAGGGTTTTTTTTGCTTGCAGGGTTTTAAAACAGCAAGGACTGAGATTCTCTTTCTAAAGAGTCTAAATTCTAAATTTAGTTTCTAATTTCCAAGGAGTCTGGGTGACTATCTGCTGTGTAATATAGCTGTGCTACAACCACCAGCACATCAGCGAGATGTTTTTTCTGAGCAGTTCTGTGTGCTAAAGTGGAGAGGTACCAATGTCGTGCCAGAGCTATTTGCATAACTTTATTTGGAGGCAGAGGGATGCAGGTAGCACTGCCTGGAGCTGCGTGGTGATGGCTGGTGCTGCCAGACCCGCCGCTGTTGGCTTACGAGCTGGAAATCACGTTGCTGAGCAAGGATGACCTCGTTAGTCCAAATGGAGCCACTTTCTCTGCCCCCAGATTTTATCCAACTGTCTGTTTGTTTGGCAACCTGAGCAGAGCAGTGCCTGCAGCAGGACTGCTGGGTGTCTGAAAGGCGAAGGCTGTCTGCGAGCAGACGGGGATGTTCCCGTATTTCTGTCTCCAGCTCTCCAGGACCTGACTGAGGCTCACAGTGCTCGGAATGCTGCTGGAAAGTCATCTTTTTTTTATTCCACTTTGATTTCTCAGGCTGTTTCTCAGCCTGAAACCCAGGTCTGAATCTGGGGTTGCACAGAAAGAGGAAGGGTGTTGGGTGTCTGCTGGTTTCTGCAGCGCTCTCTCTGTCCTACTTCTCCAGCAAGTAGGACATCTGGGATTTACAGTCACCTTCGTCTCAAGCTTCAATCTCCCACCTTCAGCAAGTGCTCTAGGCCCTCAGAGCAGAGGTTGGGCTCCACGTCAGACTCTGCACACCTCGCAATACTGCCAAAAAATTCCTGCGACCGGGGGAAGAAAAAGGAAATACGGCTTTGTAATTCAGTGCTGAGAGCACTCACCAGGACAGGGAAACCCTAAGCTGTGATTCCTGCTACCCTCAAAAGTAGTATCTTCCTGGTTACTAAAAATGTGTCTGTCTCGGGAACAGTGAACGGAAATTTCCCTGTTCCCACACGACTGCATTCACAGTCGCACTCCCTTGCTGCTTTTCGGTGCCATTACAGTCACTGGCATCGCAAGCCGTGCCTGCACCATCCACGCTCAGGTCCAGCATAGACAGAAAACTGACTAAAGAAAATTAAGCTCCACCTTGATGTCCCACTTTTCTCAGGCTATGTTTTTGCAACTTCGTAGCAGATGGTATGTCTTAGGTATGACACTTCAGAGATGCCAAGTGATGTACTATCTATCAGTGTTTTTATTTAATGAGGAGGGAAATTTTGACTCCTACTTACACTTGGGAAGCTGCAGCACAGAGACAGGTGTGACATTGTTTCATACTGCTGTATCATCCACCCAGAGCTCTTAGTCGCTATTTTTAATCCGGACCTAAAGGAACTATTAATTAGGGAAATCTATCCAGGTGCCTAATACAAACTGTAGAGACTATAATGGTGTATTACAGCATCTTCGTTTTCTTCAGAGACTACAATTAGCAGCGAGCTGGTCTGCACTGTGACAATTTTCTTTTCTTTTCTCTGACAAAAATAAAGGTCGCAAATATAGGGCAGCTGAGTCATAACAGGACATGTACAGGATTTCATCCCAAAGCACTTTACATGTGTGTCTAGTCAATACACTTAAAAGTGGCCATTTTACTTAAAAGCTGATGCCTCTAAAGTGAAACGTGGAAACGTTAAAGGGCTCCGTGGCACTTGGTGACAGCTTTGCTTCTAACCGCAGTAGGACAAATATCAGCATTTAATACTAGATGGTATTATAGTTCAATAAAAGAAATGAAGCAAGGTACAACTGAGTGAAGAGGAAAAGTATAAGTAGCTGGGGTATAGTTGCTGTTTTAAAAATGTGAAGTAAGTGAGAATATTGCACATAGCTGCTGATAAAAAATGCCACAGTATTTTGCCATTTAGACATAGCCAAGTCCTTTGTTTTATATCTCAGCTTTAATGTGGCCCAATAGTTTCCATCACCTGCACATCAGGTCATAGATGCCACATTTCTGGTGGACTTTCATTACCTAGCAGATGTAATCCAACCTTACGGCTTTGTGGGATCGCAAAGGAGGATGCTTATGTTGGTGCAAGCTAACTTTATTTTCCTTTTAACAATTAAATCCTTTTTTTTTTTTTTTTGAGAACTTGGACTTGTACTGTTACATAGGAAAATATTTATTAGTGAAACAAATTTCTTCTGTACAGAGACTTGATTACCAAGTCAGCTGAAATCCATAAAGGCTAGCTGAAGATGAAATACTTCTCTCTCAGGTGTTCCTAAGGATGGATCACCGAGGTTGGACGGGGCTTTGAGCAACCTGGTCTAGTGGAAGGTGTCCCTGCCACGGTAGGGGGGTTGGAACTGGATGATCTTTAAGGTCCTTTCCAACCCAAACCATTCTATGAGTCTATGATTCTATTCTAGTCTACGATTCTATGATGATTCCTCTGCCACATCTGAATTTTCCCTCCAGAGGAACCTGGATGAGTTTCATCCATGTCCTTCGAAGGAAGCTGGTGCTGGTACTGGTTCTATTGGGCCCATACAAACAGCAAGAGAGTAAAATCTTCACAGTGGCTATTTTTCATTGGAAAGATGTAGCAGAAAGGGCAGAAAATGTAAAGAAAGAAAAAAGGACCAACAGAAAAAACACTAAAAAGTAGTAGTCAGTTGAAAGTGCTATGTACAGAGATCATGCAGCTGATGACCTTAAAAAAACCCCTAGCACTGAGGTAAATCACACTGCTGCCATCACCAAATGTACCTTTGATTTCCTCCCCACACAGCAGAGGTACAAGCCACTTGGAAGTAAAGGAAGCCTCTCTTCTGCTGACCTGGGTGGGAAACCCCCTTCTGCTGCGTAGGTCCTTGCACAGCAGCCATTGAGCTCATCTTCTCATCAGGAAGCAGAAGAAGCAAAGTGGTTGACTCTGCCCAAGCTCCTCGCTGGATGCTGTGGTGCCGATGCCCAGTGGGATGCCCAAGCCTTCGGTGCGGCCACGGCTGTGGCAGGTTCTTGGGCTCGCCACCGCCTGTGTCAGGACTTCAGCCCTGTGCCTTTCAACATCCTCACCAAGCTCCACAACTGTAGAAATGGGTTTATTTTATCTACGATGTGTCCAAAATAGATTGTTCATAACCTGCTTCCTGAAGGTTTCTAAATACGGGTAAGAAGGATGATGAATGCAGGAGGTGATGCGACCTATCTGAAGCTATGGCCCCATTTCCCTTTCCTTCAAAAAACCCCCATAAAAATCAGCAAATGTGTTGATGGGATAGAGACTTTTTCATAAAAGACTCAAACTGACCAGCCTTCTCCGCTGGGAAAGCCCACGCCATTGCTCTGCTCTCCCCTTGGCTCGATGCGGGAGGGTGCTGGGAGGGGGACAGCAGCAAGCCGGGCAGCCTGCAGAGCCACACTCTCTTCTTGGAAACATGGAAAGGTGATTATGGATAAGCTGGTGGATTGTGGCCGGAACCAGAAGATCTCAGGGACACTTAAAGAGGTTTAACTAGCTGAACGTCATCGGTTCTCTGCAGCTGGGCCCTGGGGTGGGGAACCTGCACCCCAGACTTTCACAAATGCTTGCAGAGGGATATAGCTTAGACTCCATGAATATCAGAGACTTGGTATTGTGTTTTAAATTAATTCTTCGACCTATACCTTCATCTGCCATGGTATAAATGAACATTACGGGCTGAACATTAGATATTTATGTTCATTTAAAAATCTGTAATAAGCTATCGGGGCTGATTTTGACATGTACATTGAAGTTATTGCTTTTTTATCAATATCACGGTACATTTGTCAGCAGAGAATGATAATTGTATTGCTATGTATATAACCGATCTTGTAGTGTGACATTCTCTACACTGTGCACAAATTGAATGCATTTCATCTTAAATACAAGCCTATTAATTAAAATCAGAGAGAAACAGAGAATTTCAAACTGCCAACTACAGAGCAGCTCTGAGCAGCATCTCCTCCAGTATCTTCTTCTCCAGTAAACAACTTGGAGCCTCATACGATCACCTACTCCTCTATTTATTTATTTGTTATAGGATGCCAGAGGAAATGCGAGGTCAGAGGTCTGAAATCAAGGGCACAAGAAGTAGGACTAAAAGGGCTGACAAGGCTGCTGCACAAGCATGAGGGCATATTTCTTTCCGTATTATAGCAGTCATCAAGCAGCATCTGCTGTAGTTATGGCAAAAAGAGTAGCTTTCGTTCCGTTCATTGCTTCTCACACACCAGTAACTACGACAAATGCACTGCATATGTGGGCACAGGTAGTCATCTGCGCTTTTCAGAAGTGTCCAGCCAACTCTGAGTTTTAATCACTTCTCACTTCTGTATTAATTTCCTTCCAACCTGGCTGCTTTTTTTATAGCCCATGATGAACCAAATATGAGGCCAGGTCAAGAAAAAGTAAGTTTAAAGGAAGAAACCCTTTTAAAATGACAAATCTTCACTCACACGTACTGGAATACACAAGATTTTACACACAAGGAAGAGAAGACTTAAATAAGCCAGTAACAGCACTGAAGATCTGGGAAGGATTTCTCTGCCATAGTTTAATGGAGATCACAAGACAGAGAATGGGTCAGACCATATCTGAAAACTAATTGCCCATTACACTGGTGTGATGATGGTTAACATTAAGCTTTTCTGCAGTTCAGGTTACAGAAGCAGTGAAATGCGATAATTTTTATCAACTGACCAAAGCATAATAAAACTGTAGTAAAAATTCACTAGCAAGTCACAATCATCAACTTTTGCCTCTTCTGGCAGCGTATAAAGAAGAGAAGAAGGAACTGGACCTTATGCCAGAGTAAAAGCCATTGCTCAGGAGTTTTCTGTGGCACAGCAAATCTCTATGCCACAGCATAAAAGAAGGCTAAATGAGCTCTGGTAGGAACAAGACCAAGTAGTATAGGATGAGAGGCCTGGTACTGGAGAAGCTCTAGCCTTGTCATCAGCTAAAGGCCTAGATTTCCTGTTACAGTTTAAAGTAAAGATGCAACATCAGCATTAAGGCCAGAGAGAGAGCAAAAAACAGTATGGAAGTAATTGCCGCTCATCTTACCAAACTTCTCAGGATTTTCTCTTAGCAACAGAAGACGGAGCTGCATGAATACATTCCTGATACTTCAGTAATCCTGACAACAAGCAATACAGCTACTCCGCTGGATGTAACCGAAACACAATACTGTGAAGGCAGGTATTTCTTTCCTATTTCTGAAAATGCCTTACTGTGGTATTTCTCATCATAAACATTATTTCCTTTCCCCTTAATAGTTTTCCTCATTTCAGATGTAAACTCAGGTTTTGGAAAATGTCCTTATTGCCACAGAAGGGTGCTCAGGGAAAACGGTCGGCTTTTCTCAGCTGCGAGTATCTAGACTGAGTGACATTTATTAATTTCAGAAGCAACTCTTGTTATCAGAGTCCGCCCACCTCTGCTTCCAGCGGTACCTGTCAGAACGGTGACCTGAAATTCGCCCAAACCGTTGCAGTCGGCGTCTGGTTGATTCCTCTTGCAACAAGTTTTCCGTTTACTAATAACAGTACCGCTAGGCAGCAGTTGGACTAGTTAGCTAGCGAGAGGCAGATTTTTCTGCCTTTTCATTCCCATGCACAGATGGAGACAAGAGGCCCAGTTTAGCTTTTAAACATGACAGCGTAGCTAAAGTTGCTTTTCAACTTAAATTGACTGTATCCCCTCTACATATTCCGCAAATTGATGTGACCGTGCCTCCACATTACTCGGTAGAATATTCTGCGCTAATACTGTAATCATTTACAAAACACTCGCTAGTTTATCATGCAGGAAAAAAAAAAAAATCAAAAGATGAGCATAATCTAGGAAAGATCTTGTTCCACTAACGATTTTTTTTTTTCCAGAAATGACTCAGAAGATCACCTGCTAATCCACCGGCTGGTACCAAATAGCTGCCATTAGGTAAAACTCACAGCAAGGAGCTCCAAAAGGGCACAACGTTGAAAACCACCGTGGGCTTTGCTTTGAAACCTCACACCTGCTAGGCTGGCACAGCTGAATTTTCTCATTCTTGTCAAATCTTTCCAGTTTAAGATGAGTAATGGTGCCAGATTTCTGAAGAAACATACCACTTAATGTCGTATTCTCCAGTAAAGATCCTCTTAAACACTTTTATTTGCAAAGGTTACTATGACAGCTGTTTGGCTGAATATATTTTCCAAATTGGTATTTATGTTCTTCCACAGTTGTCTGATTTCTTCTTTTTCTTCACATGTTGTATCTACAATATGAATTTTTATAAAATTTGGAATGTGATTCATTATTTAATTTATCAGGACCATTCTGTTCAGTCGCTACAATTGACCTCATCTTCCGTAGGGTATGTACATATACATATGGTATGTACATGTACATATACATGAATGTACATATACATTCAGGACAAGGGGCAATGGGCACAAACTGAAGCACAGGAAGTTCCAGCTGAACATGAGGAAGAACTTCTTCCCTCTGAGGGTGACGGAGCACTGGAACAGGCTGCCCAGGG
>Ga0065711_1004738_pt1 | contig 34363 bp, 37 predicted proteins | sample Hoacrofraction12_FD_59098 | JGI IMG/M metagenome (GOLD analysis project Ga0065711, IMG submission 59098) | Hoatzin crop microbial communities from Cojedes, Venezuela - Epithelial fraction 12 v2 (version 2) | ecosystem: Host-associated > Birds > Digestive system > Esophagus > Crop | place... | reverse complement strand
GCTCTGAGCAACCTGATCTAGTTAGTGGTGTCCCTGCTCGCTGCGGGGGGGTTGGACTAGATGACCTCTAGGGGTCCCTTCCAACCCAAAACTTTCTATGATTCTATGATTCTATGAGTCTATGAAAAAAGTTTCCATCGCACTGTGGAAATCAAAGCTGAGGGGTTTGCTGGAGCTCTGGGACAGCCAGGATCAGAAATTCAGTATCCCCACCCTTGCTTCCCTCCCCGGGCGACACAACCGCCCACGTCCCTGCTCCCCAGCTGCTCTCGTGTCACCAGTGCTCCTGGATGGGCAGAGGCTGGAGGGGTCCTGCACCTCCCCGCGGGCTCATGCTTCGGCCACGCTGAGCGGAGAAGCCCTTCGCCTGCCTGCACGTCTGCTGTCACTTAACCCACACTGCTCTTTCCTAAGTGCATGTCTGCAGTGTCTCCTCTTGGGCACCGGAGATGATTCTGGAGGTCTGAGATGGAGGTGCAACTGCACCGTGACCAGTCCACTCCTTCCTGCGACCTCTTTGTGCTCAGTTCATCAAAGGAGATATTTAAGACCATTATTTTAATATTATTACCCTGGTTATTTTCTCGTTTTCTTGGATGTTGGGTTTGCTCTCTGTGTTAACAAATGAACACAGGGAGCATGGCAGGACCCTGGGCTGATAGGAGAGCTCAGGTTGTCGGTGGCCTCACTGTGTGGCAGGATCTGTGCCAACTGCCAGAATTTTGCATTCTGCTCCATGGCTTTTTTTTGATCTATGGCTGGTTCTTTGCTTTCCTCCCTGCAATGTGACCAGGGTGATATTTGGACTCTCCAGGACACCATTTGTCAGCTTTCCCTGCCACCTGGAGCCCTGCCATGGTCTCCCCATTCTCTGCGCTCCTGCCCGAGAAGGGGTGATGGTTTCTTACCAGTCGCGAGGGCATCAGGAAATCATCTGCTGTGTGTCTCCAAATGCTCCCAGGGTGCTGGAGACAAGCACCATCCAGACAGGGCAAGGCATGTGAGAAATGCATAAAGTGCACAAATTTAGGAAAAAAAACCCCAAACACATACAAAATCTCATCATCCGGGGGCAGCTTTGGTGTCTCACTGTGTGTGCACGTTCCTGTGCAGGGGACACCTTGAACTGCGGGACCCCAGCCCTGCCCTGAGACTGGAGACCTACCGGGTTTTGTCACCCCAGCCCGGAGGGGCCTTTTAAGCAGATGGAGGAGGAGGAAGGTGGGTGATGGCCAGAAGGGATTTTTTTAGGACTATGAATCTCATCATCTGGGCTCCTTTGACTTGCAGCTTTCTCTGGTCATGAGACAAGATGTCAAGGCTCTGACCATAGCTTCAATATCGATCCTTGCTAAGGAGCTAGGCTGCCTCAGCTCCCTGCCTCAGTTTCCCCAAACAGGGCTGCCAGTGTATCTACCTCACACGAGTATTCTCACAAGGGCGATGTCATGCTGTACACACTGCCATGGTGCTTTCCCTTCCTTCAGTAGGTCCAGACCACACCAGAATCCAAGCACACCCATTTTCCTTGTCGCGTGAGACTGCTCAGACACGATGCCGAGCCCGAGAAGCGAGCAGGGACCCAGGCTGGGCGGTGCACGACTCGGAGGCACCTCTACAGGCATTTCCGTGCTGCATCCCTCTCGCTGTGCACAGAATTAGCACCTCTGACTATAAACAATAAATCCTGGAAATTGTTACGCCTCCCTCGCGCATCGCAAAGGCATCTGGAGGGGGCCACAGCCCAGGTGGGAAGGGCGATGCCGGGTCAGCGCCGTACGTCAGGCTGCGTGGCGGATCCGGCTTTGCGGGGACAGGGCCTGAGCGTAAATGATGTGGCAGAGTTTGGCCAGGACGGGCCGGATCTGTGTCACACCAGCAAGGGCTTTGGCTCCCTGCCCAGCCCGGAGCCGTAACGGGTCGGACTGTATTGCTGCTTTTTTCAGACCAAGGCTGGAGCGCCTCTTCCCAGGCCAGGGGGGGCTGCCAGGGGAAGCGATTATTCATTTCCAGGAATATCTGAACCAGAGAAAGCTCCTGGAAGCCTCCTTCATGCTTGGTGTCAACGTGTTTCCTCAGTACTGTGGTTTCCATGTCTGAAGGGGCCGTCGAGCCCTTCTGCATCGCTGCCTGGTGCCGCCGGGGCTGCCTGGGCAGCTCCAGGCTGGGCTGATCCCGGGAATCACACGGGATCTCCGAAAGCGGCCAGAGGCGGGGGGTTGCAGAGCTGCACGGCATCACCTCCACAGGGCTGGTGTCCACCAGGGCAGGGACTGCCGGAGCTAGGGACGGCTGCCAGGAGTGTAAGGAAATGACCTCAGCTGACACCTCTTCCCTGACCTCCTCCGCTCCCCCTTACACCGGCACAAAGTCTCCGCATCCACGGTGCCTGTGCCAAGGCATGTCGCAGTTTAACTACGCACAGAAAAAAACCTCTTTTTGCTTATTCTGCACCTGCACCCTCTTAATTTCATTAACACATCCTTGCAGAACGGAGATCTGGCTTTGTCTGCCGCCACATCTCCCCTCCGTGGCTCCCTTGGTTGCTCCAAGGCTGAGCTGTTTCCTTCCTCTGCTGTCGGCTCTCTGGGATGTAGGACCAGTACACACGGTGCAGGTGACTCATGGCTTTTTCAGGTGGAATAACATCATCCTCCACTCTGCTCCCTTTTCCTCCCCTCTCCCTTTCTCCCCTGGTTTGGGAGGAGCTGGGTGCACCCACCAGCCCTCCTTCCCTCTGTCCCCAGTCCTCCCAGCACGGGGCTGGGACACGTTGGGGCTGGGAAGGCAGAAGCAGTGACCTCAGCGCTGAAACTCCTGGCTCTGCAGGCAGGGCTCTGCCTGTTGTGTGTTTGCCAAAATTCTCTTTATTTGTGATGCTCCATGAAAACAGTTACTGTCACTACCAAAGAGTGCCCGGGTTCCCTGCTCCTGGCTGGGGAGAGGGATGGAGGTGCCAGAGCATGCGGGGATGGAGACGGTGGTGGCTTGTGTAGCCCCAAAACACTGCCCATCCTGCTCCCCGCTCTTGGGGTTGTTTTGGGTGGAATTGCTGGGCTTGGTTGAATTTGCTGCTTTCTGCTTGCTGTCTTATTGGGAGCATCCTCCTCATCTCGCCTTACCTCCTGTCGCAGTGCCTTCCAGCTCCCACCCTCTGCCGCGGGCGTTCCCCTCCTGCTCTCTGACTGCAGTCCTCAATATTATGATTATTAAAATCTGACACTAAATAAGAGGAAGACGTGGTCTCCCTCCTCACCAGCCGGACGAGCCTTCACCCTTCGCTTGAGGACACAGAGGGCCCACGCTGCTTCCCCCGGCAGCCCTGGGGTGACCCCGAGGGAGGGGAGGTTGGCAGGGAGGAGGCAGGATCCGTGCATTTCGGCACGATCGGTGCCCTGGCACCACCAGCTCCTGCCCTACGGGAGAGCCCTGGGGCTGGCAGGGGGGAGCAGGCAGTGCCTGCCTGGCTCTGCCTGCATGGGTGGTCGATCCACCCTTCCCCTTCACGGACAGGCAGCCCTCTGAGGCTCTCGTGGCACGGGATGCACCATTACACACTTCCCAAACTCGTCTGCTTCTTGCCAGAGGCATTACTCAACCCCGACATAGCATGAGCAGCCGAGGCCCTTCCCCATGTGCAATCGGTGAGGAATTGCACCCGACTGCCCGCAGCCAGTCCTCACCCACCTGCTGCAGGTGAAAATCAGCTGCTCTCCATCTGAGCTCTGCATTTCCGTTAGAAAACATCTATTTTGTGCCAGAAGGTGCTTGCGCGGGCATTGACCTGGCAGGACAGCACAGGCAGCGTGTGGGGCTGCAGGGGGAAGCGGTCCCCATCCCGTCCCCTTCCCATCCCCTTCCCGTCCCCCGTCCCCCACGCAGGGACCAGGAATGGGGAAGCACAGCGACTCTGGGCTCAGAGCACACAAATTCATGGCACTGCAGCGGGGAAGCAGGGTTAGGGACGGGCTGACACGCCTGTAACTCCCTGGTGACTGGACTCTTGCCCAGCCTCCTCCCACAGACTGTCTCTTCTTCTCCTGCAATTTATCATAAGCAGCAAACTGGAAGTTCTGAGAGGAATCACAAGCTCCCCAAAGCTTTGTGTAGAAAATATCTATGAGGTCAGCCCATTCTTCCTCCTGCTATTGCAACACATTTTCCTCTGTGGCTCTTCAGTAGAATGTGCAGACACAGAACCTGCCATGAAATCCACCTCCTCCTTCAGCAGGCTGGAGCTCCCGTGCCTGGCTGGATATTTTTAAAATATGTGGAGGTAAAAGTAGAATATTTAGAAGTCCTAAGGGTACGTCAGTTTACACACAGGTGGCACCAATCCATGTAAGCAGGCGATGCAGGAGGTGCACACCAGTCCCCGGTTTGCTGCGGTTGCAGACATACTAAGAGCACTAGCTGAGCTGGTATTTAATGATTAAGGCCAGTAGCCAGCTTTGTCAGACCTAGGACCAGATCCCTGTGCCTACAGAACTAGTCTTGTCCCAGTGTCAAAATGTAGCAGGGAAGTGTATCAGCTTTGCTCCTGTGTGGATGTTCTCCTGGTTATAGTGGTTTTCCTTCCCCAGCGTCAGCAAATTCCCTTGTGTACCCAACCCTTTCACCTCTTCTACTACTTTTACCTGTCAGTAAAATAAGAAAATTATCCCCTTCTCTCACTTGCTGCTTAGATTATAAATTCCCTGCATGAGAACTGGCTGTCTCCAGGTGGTTAATTTGATAGAAATCACGTGTGGGTACACAAGCCACAGGCAGCGCGCACCCAGGTGCCTGCAGTGCCTGTCCCCGACGCCTCGGCCATGGCGGGGGCTGAGCACGGGTGTCACAAAGCGGGTGCTGAGCACTGGACCAGGCTGCCCAGGGAGCTGTGGACTCACCATCCCTGGAGGTATTTAAAAGTTGTGTAGAGGTGGCACTTTGGGACATGGTTTAGTGGTGGACCCGGCAGTGTTCGGTTTGCGGTTGAACTTGATGAACTTAAAGGTCTATGACTGTATGATAAAAAAACCCAAAGCAAGACCCCTTCCCTGGGGTTGGGCTCAGCACATCCCCCAGCTTTCCCTTGCAGCGAGGGGTGCTCAGCAGCAAACGCATCCCGGGGACAGGGGTGATGCCCGGCAGCACCCAGCACGCCGTCCACATCGAGCTGGCACCGGCAGCTTTCATCAGCTGCCTGCGAAGGGATTTTGTGCTGGGAGTCACAGCCTCTCTTGCTGGCACAGACACAACCCAAGACAAATCGAGAGATCTTAGCAACTGTAGTAGCATTTCCCAGCAGCAGTCCTTCCCCAGCTAAAGGCAGGCTTTGATGCTGCCAGTAACCAAGAGCCACTGGGAGGATGAGAAGGTATTTAAAGTGCTTTTCTTCCTGTAAAAGAAATTGCTCCCCTTTATTTTTTTCTTATTAAAGGTCATGAAATTGACTTCCAGCCAAAGTGCCTAGGATTCATGAAATACCTGAGCCAAAATTTGCTTTTTATTCTGGTGTCTAATGAGCAGGTTCTGAGTAACGCTGGGTTTACTGGGAATCCCACACTGCTGTGAGCCAAAGGAAGGAGGTGGGTCAGCGCCGCAGGGAGCAGCATCAGTCCCTGGGCATGGGCTCATAACACGAGAATGTTTTGGGCTTTTTAGGATTTCTTTTTTTGCCTCACACCTCAGAGGTGTTTCTGGATGTGCCACATCTGATACACCAAGCCTGTTTGTTCGGAGTGGCTTAACGTATGTTCCTGCTATTAAACTCCCCAAACTGTCAGCAAAACACGGTGTTTGCTGGATCGAGTGAGGGATGAATTCCAGCTCTTTGGACACCCCAGCGGTGCGATAACCACTGGATGGACTCCTCCGCGTTACCCGCGGGGCAACAGGTACCGCAGGCTGGTGATCTGCTCCAGGGCGTGCGTGGGGCCAGCTGCTGTTATGGGCATGAAGGTGTTTCTTTCAGAGGGCTGGATCTGGGCATTTTGTTCATGCTGTGGGAAGGATGATATCAACTGAGGTGTGTGTGCAACAGGCTGCAGGGACAGTCACGGAGGGAGAAGCACCAAAGTGACCAGGACGGCTTTTTCCAGCCAAAATACGCAGTTTCTGGAGAGTTGGTGAGGAAGGAGGATGGTGATGTGGTACCACCACTGTCACAGGAGTGCAAGTGGGACTTGTGTCCAGTGCCCCAAAAAATGCACACCCTTGTGGGCAGGTAGCCAGGGGACAAAGAAATGTTTGGAGAGACAGAGGAGTCTGTGCAAGGGCCATGCGCAGGACAACAGGAATGATTGGAAGCATCTAGGCTGATTTTAGGTATATAGGGTGCTGAGTGCCTTGCCTCTCTCCTGGTAGCTTTGAAACCAGCTGAGTGACTCAGCTGAAACTCATCACAGAAGGAGAAACTCCCCACAACATTTAAAAGCCCCTTCCGAATGTGTGCAAGGTGGTGGCTGGGGTAGGGCTCAGCTGGTGGCACTGATTGGGGTGGGTGGCTTTGAGGGTTAAAAGCAGTTCCAGAACCTGGGCAGAATCCTCACCTCCCGTCTTAGTGGGTGCTTGAGGTGCTTTGTGGTGTTATCAGCACCTAGCAATGGCCAGGTCTGTTCCTGAGCATGTCCTGGGGTGAGTGGCTGCCCTGCTCCCGGCTGCTGCCTGCAGGTCCTGGGGATGGGGAGGTGTGAAAATGGGGGTGGGTGAGGTTGGGGCTGGAAGGAGAAAGTGGGAACGGGGAAGGAAAGCTACAGGGAGGGGAAGGAAGAGCTGAGGCTGGGGGGGTCGGCAGCGTGGGGAGAGAGCAAGGATTGGAAGGGAAAAGCAAGGACTGTCTGCACTCACTGTGCTGCTCCCAGCTTTTGCAGTGGGTGAGACTGGGCTTCTGCAAAGGACTCCCATGCTTTATACAGCTTTTTTTTTTAGGTGAAGCAAAATCAACTGCATCGTGTAAGGGAGAGAGCTGTGGAACAGTGTGTGCAGCAGCGTAGCTGGAGCTCGGCTGCCCTGTGTGCATGCAGTGTTGGGAGGGTGGGCGCTGAAACTCATCTCATCAGCTCTCGCTCTGCTGTTTGCTTTACAACACATGACTTCAACCTGCCCAATGCAGTTCAAAGGCAGGGAGCTCCGTGTGAGGTGTCTGATACCCTGAGCGAGACCTGAAAGCTGGGTGGTGAGTGAGGCAGCATCTGAGCATCCCTATAGTAATGTGGTGTTTGCTGGCAGCCGAGCTGCTTCCCGCAGCCTGGCTGTCCCCCAGGGGAGGAGAAACCAGGAAAATAATGCTTTGGCCACCTAGCATCATGTGGTACTAATATTTTTGTTGGTTTATTTTGTAGCCCCGCTTCATATCAGTGAGAAAAATGGGTACTTTTTAAAAGAAACTCCTGGAGCCTTCAGAGCAGGACACCCTTCACCACCTGATGCAGGCGGAAACCCCTTCTACCAACACCTCCAGGAGACCATGCACAGGTAAGGGCGGCTGGGCTGGGGTGCCCTGTGCCAGGGTGATGGGCAGCGGTAGGTTGGAGGGTGCCCGCTGTGTGCTCCTCCAGTGTGGGCATTTCCCTCAAGCTGGGGTCCAGCAAAAACTTTGTGATTTCCTATTTATCAGCTTAAACATCCACTGGGTTGAAACATAAACTTGACTGCAGAAATACCAGTGAGGCTCCACCTCGATGGCTGCAGCTGGTCAAGCCGAGACGGGCATGTGCTGGGGACTGGTGGCTATGTCGTGCTGAAGTTGAGGGTTTCATGTTGTGTTTGAGCTTGGTCAGTTCTGCTGGGTGCTCTGGGGCCAGTGCTCGCTGTGGGTGCCCTCAGGGACTGGGGAACGCTGTAAATTCACCTTGGGTCTTGGCAGCTCGCAGTGAAGCCGGGAGTCCCCTCCTTAGGAAGTGTGTGATGCGTTCCCTGAAATACCTGAAAATGCTGGGATTTAGTTCTGGGCAGCTCAGCAGAGAACTGTGGGACTCATTGAAGTTGCTTGTGGCAGGTTGCTTCCCCAGGTGTAAATTCCCTCCTCACTGATCCCCAGCAAAGGAGTGTGATTAGTGGCTAATTACGGCCATTAGCGGCTCATTTCAGGCTGGCTGTTTAAGGCTTCAGTGCCTGTGCAATGTCAGGCTGGGAGGGGAATGCGTATCTGCAGCAGGTAAAAGAAAAATGATTTTCTGTGTAGCTTGGTGTAGTACATGTAGCATGAACATGGTGATTATTAAACTTGACTGTGTGTGTTTTAACCAGCCTCTGCAGAGGCGTGAGAGCATACCTGGGGGTGTGCAACGTGCACACTGGTGTGTAGGAAGCAAACAAGTGATGTTGGAGTCTGTAGGGTAATTCTTGGTGTTTTGCATTTCCCTGGATCTTTCCTACATTCTTGCTGTTATGTTTTTACACACACCTGGTGCATCACTACCTGCTCTTGTGACTTACCTGGGAGCGGGAATGTGACCTACTGCAGCCTCCGACTGCTTGTCGGGCTGCAGGTTTCGATGTGGAGGTAGAGATGCTCATATAGCTGGAAGGTGCCTGATGCTGCAGGTGACCCTTGCTGTGCCACAGCCTTGTACTACCATCTCTGAGATATCTGCTCTCGGGACCTTCTACAATGCTTTCTGCCATCTCTGGACAGTGAGTGCTGTGCATGTGTGTGATTTCCCACTGTGTGTGTGCAGTCCCCGCGTGCTGAGTGCAAAAGCAAGATAGCTGTCCTGCTCATTTTCCAAGCAGGGGTTTGCAGCACGAGGGCATTTCCAGCTGGAGAGGTTGATAGTTTAGGTTAAAAACCTAGCTGCTGTTTTCTCTGCCTGCAGGTTAGTGGGTGTGTAGTTGCTCTGTATAGCTGTATGCTCTCATTAATTCACAAATAGCCAGAGTATTTTTTTGTATGGGTCCTTCAAATAAAGTTTCAAGATTATACAAACAGAAAAGTATGGAACAGCTGGATAATGGTGCTTAGATGGCTCACANTTGTCATCTTGGCATCGGACTGNGAGCTGGCTTGGTGCCTGTGTGTCTTAGCTGGGACAGCAAGCTTCTCTGTGCCACCTCTGTGAAGTGGGAGCAGCAGCATCTCTGCANGTGTGCGTTGTGTGGGTAGATACACTGGAAAGCAAATGGNTCAAGGAGTTGTAATTGGCTCTTGGGTTACCTGTTGGTGGCTTATGTGGGCTGCAGGTGATGTGTCACCAGGTGGTGTAGTGTGCTGAGACAGCCCTTGCTAGCTGGCAGGGCCTGTCCCCCGTGGGATGCTGCTGTGGTCCCCATGTGCACCCCCTGCAGCAGCACAGGCCACCAGCAATGGGGCAGCGCAGATAGAATCATTCAGGTTGGAAAAGACCTCTAAGATCATCAAGTCCAATTGTCAACCCAACACCACCATGGATGCTAAACCATGTCCCGAAGTGTTGTATCTACATGTTTTTTGAATGCCTCCAGGGATGGTGACTGAGCCTGCATGGCTGCTGCAATGGGCTGACTGCGTGACTCCTGTCCCGTGGTTTGGGTGTCCTGACCTTGCTCCGCTGGGTTGTGGGCTGTGAGAAACTTGCTGCCCTGATGGGACTCTGTTGTTCCTCACCAGTACAAGTGTGCAACTCGACAGCCCCATAGGCTCCCTGCTCAGGGAGGGTTCAGGCTGTCCTGAAGCCAAACCTTGCTGGGGTGCAGTCCTGCTCCAGACATCTTGAGCGGGGTGGGACTGGCTCTCTTGTGACCCCTTATTTCCCCTGGTGTCTCTAGCCCTGTCCACACATCAGCCTGCAGATGTTTCTGTTGCCACCCAGGTGGAAGGGTTATAACAGCACTGTCTGCTGTGCTCCAGCTGCGCGTTGCAGAAATGCTGCTGCAGGGGAAGGACTCTCTTCACAGCTCTGCTAGTTTTGCTTGGTGAGGTTGAGCTGCTTCACACCCATGTCTTATGGGTGGGGGTCACTGCTGCTCCGCTTGTAGCTCTTTTGTAGACTTGCTTTGTCCTAAGGGATGAGGTGTGTGTCTTGGGGAGCTGCTTTTTACTTTGCTCCACCAAGTTTTGATGGGGTCACTGGTCAGCAGTGTTGGAGGAGGTAAATGTCTTGTACTGTATGGAGGCAGACAGGCAGATGTATATGTTATGCACTTGGAGCCCTGCCCAGGGGAACACAGAAAGCAGATGTTGGATCAGCGACCTGCTGGTTAAGCCATGGGCCTTTGCTTCCTCCCGTGCCTCTGTGGTCTGGCTCGGACAGAGCTGGAGTCAGTAAATCTGTAGAGGATCGGGTGAGTTCAGCACAGCCCTGGCTGGTTCCCTGAGAGCAGTGTCTGTTCATTTTGAAGGCTGTATAGGAGAAAAACAGATGCAGAAGTCATGTTAAATAGGAAATGAAGCATGATCAAGAAATTTAGATACTCGGAGTTCTTTTCCCCATTCTTACAGTAGCCTGGAGGCTGCTCTAAGCTATCCTGGGGTGACCGTGGGCCAGCTGGAGGTAGCTGGGGTGTTGGGCACTCCTCTGATAGTCAGCCCTGCCCATCCCCACTCAGCCAGACACCACTTGTAGCCAGCACTGGTTATCTGCATTTAGGAGCTAGCCTCTGGTCCCTCTCCGTTTACCCTACAGAGCTGGATAAAAACTGAGGGTCTGGGCCAAATCTTCAGGTCCAATTCAACTTGAGACCCAAAGAAAGACCCAAATCCTTGGCTGGGCTCCACAAACTTTCCTGACCTCCAGTAGCGGAGGAGCAGGAGATATGTGGCTTTTTCCTTTGTGCTGTCCTCCGCTGTGTCACCTGCATGTGATAACTGAGCAGTAAGGGCAGCACCTTGCTCAGGGCTATGAGGAGGGCCCTGGTTAAACTCTCTGCAGGGCCATGCAGCAGTCTGGGCTGCCGCATCGCCTGGGTGCGCTGGCAGCGGCTCGGTGGCTCTGTGGGGTGTGGAACGGCTGCTTTTGCTGCTGCCCCGAGCATCCTGGGTGTTCTTGTGCCGGGGCAAAGAAGGGGTGCTGGCCCCGGGGTGTGCCAAAACAGGAGTGCAGCCTGAGCCCACCACCGAGCGCGGGGAACAGCGCTGGGCTTCTGGACTGCCTGCATCTGCTGACTTCAGGGCATGGCTATAATGGGAGGAGGAGCGGGTAAAATTGGGCAAGGGAGCTTTTCCCTCCCCAAAACGTAAGATCTAGTGATTCCAAGCGTGCTAGGACCTCGGGTGTGTTTACAGCCCAGCCAGGTCGGTGCTGGTCTGGGGCGGCGAGGGTCCCAGCGCTGGCTCCGAACACTGGTGCCTGTGTCTGCCCCGGCGGGGTGCGACATTCCTTCAGCTCCGGCTCCTGGCCGCAGCTCGCGTGTGGCAAAGGAATGGCTTGCGGTGGAGTAGGGAGGTGTCTGTGTGAGCCCACTGGTTTCTGCAGCCTGATGTTTCTTTGCTCCCAAAAAAATGAATTAATTTTATTCTGTCTTGCCCCTAGGCTCTGCTTGCTGTTAAATTTACAAAGGGCTTTGAAAATGCGTGGCGGGAGAGAGGAGACAAAAACTGCTACAGAGGAGGCATGACTGGTTTTGCTGAGAAGGAAAACTTCATAGTACTGGAGTGATGTTTTTTTTCTTCTTTTGGAGTGAGGAACAGGATTATTGTGAAATGCATACTGCAGAGGATGTTTCGAGGGACTTGTGCCTTTCCTGCTCTAAGCCATATGTGCAGCTGGAACAGCTTCAGCCCTGGCTGACTTTCAGGGCAGATTAGGCAAACTAATTGGATCCAAATGCCCTGATTTGGCCCCTCTGAATACGGAGTATTTTAGTCCATGGGTGACTTGGGGAGCTAAATGCCTCTTCTATAGAACTGACTCCCACAGGTGATGGACTGGATGGGGCTGAGGGTGCAGGAGGGACTTTACTCTGGAAGCCCAGCATCTCAGAGGGGGCTTAACATTTTGCTAAGGAAACTCCAACCCAGGGTGTGTCATGGTTGGCAACACAAATCGCTGGATGCTTTTGGAAATAGTAGTCTGTACTTTCATTCGAGGGTGCCTCTTTTTTTGGAATCCACCAGCTTTATGAAGTATTTATCTGAAACATCCCTTTCCTACCAGCCTGGGGAAAGGCAGGCTTGTGGGGCACTTGCTATCACAACTCCTTGCTGTTGCTTTTTGCTTTCACCCTCTTTGCACCTCTGGCACGACTGTCTTCTGATTCTTGCTTTCATCGTCTATAAAATGGAGCCAATGGCAGAAGTGCTCCCTAGCAGGCGGAGGGTGTTGCAAGGCTGAGCACTGCGGAGGGCTGAGCTGTTCTCCAGGGACAGCTACACAGAAATTCAAAGGAAGATTTTCTTGATTACAGCTTAGGGAAAAGAATGCTGTAAGTGATTAATTCGGTGATAAGTCACATTTCTGAAGAAACTTGTGTTACTGGTGTCTAGGCTGCTTCGGTGTTGGTTTCCCTTAGAAATCGTATCAAAAGCTTCCTTGCAGGAATATGTGAGGAATGCAGGAAACTTGCAAGCAGATACCTTGGGGATATTTTGTCTGTGCATGATTTCTAACTGTGGGTGACTGATGCGGAGGCTTCAATGTGAGAGCATGTGTCCTGCTGGGACCTCTGTTCCCTCTGAGCAGCTGCCTGGTGGCCCCTCTCACACCAGATGGGCTGAGTCCTGCTGATGGAGCAGCTGGTCTGCAGCAGCTCATCTGCAGAAAAGGACTAATGGTTCCCTGGCAGTTGCTCTAAAATCACCACAAAGCTCTTCAGATCTTTTTGGATGTGCTCTTTATATTTATTCTGCACTGCTGTCCAGCTGTAGCAGTACATTCTCCAAGTCCCTGTGTAAGTCTGGGGAGTGTGTGAGTGTGCTTAGCTCTGTCCCTGGTCTCCTTCTTGCCTAGATTCGTCTCATGACCTTCGGGCTTGAATCTTTTTTTGCTTATCCGTGTGTTTCCACAGCTTTCAGAAAGTTGCTGCCATCTAAAGGGCACAAAACTTTGCTTTACAGTTACAAAACTGTGGAGCTGGTGTGCACTGAGTCAGTGTGTCCTGGTTCACAGATGCCTGTGAAGGTCTCTTGGAGATTATGTATGTTCCTCGTGCTTTTCTGAGCAAAACCTAATCTCCAGCTCGCTGTTAAAACCAATGCTGAGTGGTATTGAATTGGTAATTAACAGCCTGAAAGCTTTACCAAATGTCACTACAGTGATTCGGGGTTTAATCATTGGCTTTGCAGAACGTAAATCAAGTGTCCTTTGGGTTTGTTCATGGCGATCGGAGCTATGAAGGATGGCCCTCAGCCCTGGGCTCCAGGTGGGTCTTAGTCAAAGCTAGAACTGGTATCTGTGGGAGAGCAGGGGATCCGCTAATAACAGGAAAGTCTGTATTTGTGGAAAATAATCAGATTTCTGTAGCTTTGTGTGGATGGCTACCAAGCCAAAGGTAAGAAGCACCAGCAGACCTTGTGTCCTGAGAAAGCATTTGGTTTGGCTTTTTGTGGCTTGTTTGTAGGACTCAGCGGGGCCGCTTTCCCTTTTGATGAGATGTGATCTAAAAATGGGGAGGATTTCCTGTGCTGAGTGACACTGTTGGTTGACAGAAAGCTATCGCAGATGGCAGATATGGAAAGGGTCACGCAAGTGCTGGCATCGGTGCTCTGACTCTTTCAGTGTTGATCAAAGCTGTTCGCAGCTTCATTTGTTAAAATTGACTTGCCTGCCCTGGATGGCAAAGGAAAGGTTTGGTTAGAGAACGGCTGCTCAAACACAAAAGCCAATTTGCTTGGGAGCAGGAAGGGGTAGTCCTCCTACATTCCTGTGACATTCTTGATGGACATATGTGCCTGTATTTTGCTTTTTAAGATGAATAAATCATTCTGTGGTGTGCAGCATCCATCAGCTCTGCCCAGGGGCTTGCTAACAAGTAGGAAAAGAGTCATCAAGAGGCTACTTCAAGTGACTTCAATCACTTGGGTCATTCCAGGAGGCTCCCAAAGACACAAAACCCACCATAACCTGGCAACCACAAATACTTCAGGGATTTTCTTTCCTGGACTTGTTAAACCTGTATCCTTGTGTTCAGACTGCTGCTCCGACAGAAGCATTGCAGACTCAAGGGAAGGGAAAGCTGTGGTCGAGTGTATGGGGGAAATAAAAGGAATTTGCTGTAGCTAAACTGCTTGAGAAAGTCATTTGAGTAAATAAATGTGACAATCCATGTAGATAAAGTAACCCATGTGCCAGAGAGGTCTTGCTGCTCATACTCACTGGCCCCTTCCTGAGTTATATTTGGTGGCGGGTCAGTGCAGGGTTTCCTTTTATGCCCTTGCCTTTGTTCTCCCCTTGTTCTTTAGGAGTAAGGGACTGGGGAGCTCCGTCTTGGGTCATCCTAGGTTTCCTAAGGGTGGGACAGAGGGATGTTCCCTTCCCCTGGAAGATTAATTGTATGAACCTGGTATTTCTGTTCTCAAGGCTAGTTCAGCTGGATACTGAACATTCCTGCCTTGCATTTTTAGCATGGCAGGCAGGCATCACAGCCTTGCAGCACCTTCCTGCTAAAAACAGATACTATTTCAGCCCCTGGCTCAGGTTGCACACCGTGTCCAGAACAGCTCGTGGACAGAAAAGCATGTACACACACCCTGCTCCTCCTGAACAGCATCTCTGGGGAATGCAGGGTGCGTCGTGAATGTGTGCTGGGCTTTACAACATGCACGTTTATGGTAGTTGGGTGGTGAGATGAGCTTGTCCATCCACTCTGGCTCCCTTCCAAAGGGCTGGGTTGCTCATCAAGGACTGGGGTTTGCAACCCTGCGTCTAACAAAGCCAAAAGCAGGGCTTGGATGTCACAGGAGCAAGGATTTTTGCTTACAAAGCAATGCTGCTGGCTTGGAGTTGTGGAGATATGTGGGCAATGACATGTCCTGTGGGTCTCAGCTGGAGTGAAGTGCTGCTCAGTGGGAGGCAGTCTGGGGCTGTGTGAAACCCCAGCCAGGAGCAAAGGCACGTCGGGGCTCACGTGGGCTGATACGAAATGCTGTGCTCGAGGCATGGTGTCACTTCTCAGGCTGGCAGACCAGCCCAGCTGCTAATCGGTGGAGCTGGCTGGGAAATGTTTTCCTATGCTGAGGAGAACTTCATGACAAAATGAAAACAAACAGTGCAAACTTTCCATTTTGAGAGATCACTTTAACCAAGAGGCAAAGTCTTCTATTCTCTTGCCTCATCAGATTTCTGATGCAAAGTGGATGTCTTTCAGTTGGAGTTTTTCATCTTGTGAAAAAGTCAACAACTCTGAAAAGCAGATTTATTCCAGCAAAATAGTTTCTAGCTGAAGCTTTTTCCTTCCAATTCATTTTCAACCAGCTCAGCTCATTATTGCTGTTGAGACTGGATGCTGCCTGATCTGAATGCTTTTGTACAAAAATCTTTTCTCCATGGTCAGAGTGGGATGTTAGTTCAAGCAGAAAAAACACGAACCAGAAGAGTCTCTGTCCTTGGAGTTACTCAAAACCTGACCAGAAAACCCTGAGCAACCTGCTGCAGCTGACCCTGCTGTGAGGAGGTGGGTTGGATTAGTGATCTCCAGGGGTGCCTTCAGCCTTGGCAGTTCTATAAACCACTGCAAATAAAACAATGTGCTTTAAGACTTGGGGGCTGCCCTGTGAAGGGGAAGTACTGGAAACCACAGAGGCTTGACCTCTTGCTCAGCAAAATTCCTCCTGGCTACTGCTAGACATAATGACTCGCAAGCACAGCTCTGTTCTGGTGCTTCTGAAACAGTCTGGAAAAAGTGAGCTGTCTTGGGGCAAGGTCTGATGTGCTGCAGAGACTGGGGTCTGTTAGCTAAATGCAGTCCTTGCTCCAAAGAGCTTCCAGGCTGGCTAGGCGTGGAAGAGAGGAGAACGGATGGATGAAAGCTTTGCCTCCTGCTTCTAGCCACAAAGGAAGGGAGGTGTGGAGAAAATGATTTTCATAGCTGCCGCAGTCTTCCAGAAAATCCAGAGTAGCTCCATCCCTCGGTCCTCACCTGCCAGAAACTGCACAGCTAGGAGAGGTTCCTTCCTCTGAGATGAATTTATATCCCAAAGCCTTGGCCAGCAGGCACTTTGCTTGCGGCTCATACTGCAGCTCAGCCCACTGTCTGGGTGCAGCCTGTCCCTGTTGATGCAGGACCACAGGGTGCTTCATGCTGCAACCTTCAGTGCCTTGTCCTGACTGTGTGACAGCAGCGGCCAGCACCACTGAAGGGCTGCTGACCGAGAGGGAGGGAAGTGTTCCCTCGAGGGGAAGGTGGCCTCTCCTCTGGCAATGAGCAGGCATCGCTCTGGCTCTTGGACCACGCTGCTGAGTGGGAAAAATTTTCTGTGTTAACTTTTGATCTGACCTTCTCTTCTCAGCATGCAAGTGAGAAACCATTCACAGTTAGAAATCGAGATGTCCATCCAAATGGATGTTGGAGAGGGTTTCTCCAGCAGCCACTTGCTAGTTGATAGCAGGGACTTGCCTGAGCAGTATTTGAGTTGCTGAACCATTCAATGTCAGTGATCTGAGCGCTCCTTATCCGGCTCTGAGTGATCCAGCCAGCACAGGGAACTCCACTGGGGTTATCAAGCTGAAAATGGAGTCTGGATCCAAGCCACCCTGGGATTCTTGCACTATCCTCTAGATTGCTGCACGTGTGCTGTCTTACTCTTGTGTTTTGCCAAGTCACATTACAGTATGTCTCAGTAAAGGCAAAATATGTGGCTTCCCCAAGTAATTTGCTTCCTCTCTGAAACTGCTGGGACTACAGATAGCAAAATAAGGAGGAAGGCACAGAGGGGGAGAAAGCCAGAGCTCAGCATCCTTCTTGTTCCTGTGGGGTGCTGGAATAGTCACAAACCCTCCAATGCTCAAGTTAACATTATGGCTGTTTCACACAAGACACTACTAAGCAGCTGGATGAGACCTCTGGCACTGGCATGTCCTTCTCTGGTGAGCTCCACAGATGTGCAATACACAAGATCCCATCCTGGAGATATTTCATGTGAAAGGTGGTCTGAATTTAACTGGCCAGATAGCGCTCACTGTGGTTATGGCATTAGATAACCAAGTGACCATCAGTAGAAATGACTCTTCAGCAGTCAATGTTGGCTGCCAGCAGGATCTTGCCTATCAAGTTGAGTTTACTGTAGAGGCTAATAGCACAGTAATTAAGGTAAAACAAATATTAGCCCGAAGCTGTGCCTGTAACTTGAATCACATAGCTCTACTTTTGATGTGAAGCTTGATTGGAAAACCTTGTGTTTAATTTGTATTGCATTAGTCTGATGGCAGCTGGTTTTGTGGGCTGAGCGTGAGCCAGATCTGCTGTCATAAAGCTCTGGCTCCACTAATGCAGTGCTGGTTTATGCTGGGTGAGGATGGGGGCCAAGTCTCCTTGCTGTGCTGCTGTAACCTGTATTGTTCAGGCATTTGCTGGGGTGTTTGAGGACATCCAGGCCTTGGAGGCTGTGAGGAGGAAGAAAATGCTTTTTTGTTCCTGTGGGTCACTGTGTTTATTTCTGTTAGGCGGGCCTGTCTGTACTTGAGGTTAGGTATCTATGTGGGTCATGCATCTCCCTGTGCCCAAGTGTGGCAAAACTGGAAGGAAATGTCTGGGGAGGAGAATGTCCTGCCTCTGCTGTAGCTAAAATGTGCTGGGCTGTCACATGGGACGCGGATGCAGGGATGCTCTGGGAGGGCAGCTCCCAGGGAAAGAGGTAGGAAGGACCTCTGGGAGGAGCGGTGTGTGCCCTGGAGCTTGCTGCTCTCCTCCATGGCAGTGATTCCGATTTTCATTACTCCTATTGCTACCAGAGAAACACAGGCTGTCAGCTCTAGTTATGCCTGAGACCCCTTACGCAGCCTGCCTGCTGCGTGACAGCCTCTTCAGCCTTGGCAGAGCCAGGCCTCACATCATGAGCAAGCCTGAGTTTTGCAAACAGCCTGCTGAGCTTGGGTCTGAGCTGTTTCCCTGGATGAGAGTGGGTTTCAGGGAACATCCCAGTCTTCAGCCTCATCTCAGCTTTATGTTTAGCCTCCAGATTCGGAACATTTGTCCTGAGATTTTCATCCCCACAGCACATCCTGGACTTCAACTCAGGTATGTGCAGTACATGTGGTGTAGCTTTTCTGGAGGCAGCAAATGGCTTGGTGCAACGTGGGTTTGGTACATGACCCCATTCACCTGCTGTTGGGTGATGAACCAGTGGGCTGCTGCAGAGTATTTTGGCCACGGTGACTGAGATCCTAGCCTGGCGAGCTACCTGCAAGGTGCTGATCTCTACCTGGATTTTGGTTTTTTGGCTTGCTTTGTATTTTGCCTGGTCCTTCATACCTGTGGAGAGAGGAGAGTGGTATGTTGTGAGGGGCAAGCCCTTGCTGAGGAAAATCATCTTTCCCTCATGTTTAAGTCCTTAACCTGAGTACAGTGCCTTCGCAGCACTTTTCTGCTGTGGGAATAATGTGAACTTTTGACTTTCTGACTAATACTTCAAGCTGCTGTCCCTCCCTGCCTGCACTGCCAGCCTGACTTCTATCCCTTCATTTCTGTGATTTTCATCTGATCCCGAATCCAGTCCTGGCTGTGTGCCGAGTAACCACGGGGTGTGTTAACCACCAGCACTGGGTATTTTACCGCTGGGATGAGTGCTGGAGGTGTTGGAGCTGTGTCAGAATGCCTGGGAGGGCATTGCAGGTGACTGCATGTTGCAGCCTCCCTGAAGCAAGCTGACTCCATAAGCATTCTCCCTGTGCAAGAGGACCCTGCGATGTGGCTGTGACAGCAGGAGGCTCGGTGTTTGCTGCCTGAATATTGACCTGATTACTTGGGGAAGGTTTGAAGGAATCTGCGCTGCTAGCTCAGAGCTGCTGGGGTCTTGTACACAAGCAGCGCTTGGGACAGGTACCCTTGGTGGGACAGGACCTGTGTCTGTCCTCTACTCCGGTTACAAGACTGGCAACATCACTGAGGTGCATGCGAGTCCTGCAGAGGAGACTGGATGTGTCTGCTGGAGAAATCTGGATGGAAAATGTTGCTTTGAACTGGTCATCTTGCAGTGAAAAATGACGGTTCTTTCAGGGGCATACTAGCTAATGTCTTAAGAAAATGACTACTGGGAAAAATGCTGTCATTACTTGTACTTTGATAGCACTGACTCAGCTCCGATATTCCCCACTGTCAGACACCCAAAGTAGAAACAACAGGGTGATGCTGGACCAAGAAATCTTGTAATGACCTATCAGCCTGTTGCTGATTAAACAAAAGAGTGAAATTTGGGGCCTGGGAGGTGAACAACTTTCTCTGGAAAGCTTTCCAAAGCATGGCCTTTGGATGGCAGAAATATGGCACCCCTTGAGAGTGGTCACAAGGGGACTTGACTCCTTGGTGTGCACCTTGACATCACGTGTCCTGGTGCTCTCCCTGCTCTTGCATTTCTGGGTTAGCAACCAGAGCACTGGGGAAGGTGCCATGGCATTCCTGGGGGATTAGTTTGGAGACAACATGAGAAAATATAACCCTGTGCGACCTGAAAGCCACAAACACCAGGATTTATGGTGGGATTTCCAGCAAACCTACCGCAGGAGTGTCCCATGCCTGTGTCATAAAATGTTGTGGAGGAAAGAAGTACAGGAAATCTAGGAAAGATCTAACTCTGGTGTATGCTGTTCTGTACATAGGGAATAGCATCTCTGACTTCTCTAGGAAGGTTTATATGGATGAAATTACATGTGTGATTAAGCTTTTTCGAAGATCTGTCTCACAATGAGGTTTCCTGCATTGCTTAGTCAGTGTGAGCTGTAGGCGTCTTGCAAGAGTCATTAAAACAGAAGCTGCACTAAAATAACTCCCCAGGCCAGCTCATTTCCAGGCAAAATCATGCTGAGTCACAAAGTGTAGCTCAAACTATATGGTTTTTACAAATGTGTTTATGAATAAACACATGAAATATCCTGGCTCTTACTTGGTCTCTAGCATAGAGCACCCCGTAGGGCTTTGAAGGGGTTGCTCTAGCTGTCACTTGAGGTACATGGCTCTGCTGCAGTGGGTTTATTTTATTACCAGGGCGTTTACAAACATTAGAATTGAAGTGGGGCAAGGAGACTGCAATGTAGGATAACACTAGGGTGCTTTTAACATGACCTGGATTAAGTGCCAACATTGATAGCAAGCCCCCAGACTGCTGGCATTGAGGTCACTCAGGTGAGAGATGAGGGGGCAGCATGGGGGGAACTGCAGCTTGGGAGGATGCTTGTGTTGGGACAGATTTGTCTCTGTGGCCTCACAAAATGGCCTGCCTGAGATTGCTGTGTGGTGGTGATGGTGGTGGCTCTTCCCTGGTAGATCTGGGTGGTGTGGGAGGGTGAGGAGCTGAGCTGCCAGCTGGAGTCTCCTCCCAGATCAAGCCCACTGCACTGGTGCAGCAAGCAGTGGAAAGAGACTGGAGGGAAGCCTGGACAGAGAGGAAAACACTGAGGAGCTCTATTTCCGTAGAGGTTTTGAAGACACTTAGGGCCATCAGTGCTTTGAGACCTCTGGAGCAGCACTCGCTGCTCTCTCGGCAGTAGCTGTCTCTGCTTTGCAGTGGTCAGAGTTTTCTTGAGCCAACAGCTGTTCCAGGCAGCTCCTCTGGAAGGTGCAGTAGGAGGTTGGATGTGGAGGTGTGATGCTGACTGCATCCCTTCCCTGCCACAAACAGGTGTGCGCTAATGTTGGTCGTTGGGAGGGTTGTGGGTACGCTTCTGGTTTGTTCTACCTCTTGGTGGAAATCTGTACCATGTTTGTCTTTCAAAACAAATTTAATAGGCTTTCTTTAAAAGATACTTCTGGGATGCAAAAATCATTCTTGATTGCACAAACATGCTCATGTGACAAAAATATTTGTAAATGTGGAGACACGTGGAAAGCGTTGATAACACTGCCAGCTGTTTTGAAAGTCCATTTCTGGTACAGTTTTTTGTGGATGAAAATTAACACCTGGCTTTCCTGTTTGGTCACTGAGATGCAGTAGGCAACAGCAACATTCCTGATCAGGCACTTGTGTATTCCTGAAACGCTGGAGAGCTTGCTATGCCACCCATCTGCAGTAGGATGATGAGGTAGGCTGTGTGTAGGTCTAAGCAGCTGTGGACGCTGCTGCATGGTAACCTGCTGTTACAGCGTGCAAAAGATGAACCTGAACTCCTTGCCCTCATTCCTCACAGCCCAGTGCTTTGCACAGTTTGCACAAGCAAGGAATTAGTGTGCTGTGTTGCGGGGCTATTGGGTTCTGGATGGGGATAGATGCTATGGTCCTGCAGGCTTAGAGTCTTTGGCCCCCTTCCCTAGTGTGCAGCTGATCCTGAAAAAGGCACGTATGGCTAATAAAGCAGGAGGGGGAGGTTATTCACTCCTTGTTTGGGGCTGCAAAGGGTTAACTGCTGCCTGAGCGTGTAGACCAGTGTTATGGAAGCTGAGCAATCTGGGATTTATTAAGGAAACTCAAACTGGGAATTAAGAGAGCTCCAACCAGTAGGAAAGCTTTCTTGGAGGTTTGAAGTGAGTTTTCTTCAAGCTAAGCACTGATTTGAAGTGGCAATGCCAGAATTTCTTGCAGGCGCCTCCAGCAAGCGAAGGACAAACAGTCTGATCTGCTTGAACCGTCCCACCAGCTCAGCACGTAGCTTTTATTGCTCCGTTGTGTTCCCTTGCCCGGGCTGACAAAGTGCCCGTTGTTTGCCTGGCATCGCTTCCTCCTCCGCGCCCTGTGGAGACTGTGGCCGAGCCACGGATGGACTGTGATCCTGTTCCCGGCGGACAAGGAGGTTAAGTGGTCCCCGAGGACACACAGTGTCCCAAAGGGATCAGAGGGGTAAAACGTGCTGGAGAGATGGCTTATGGCCAGATGTTGGGGACCAGAAAGGGCTCCTCTCACTCCCCGGAGGAGGTGGCTGTTCTCTACATCTGGGCTTCTTTTCAGAGGTGATCAAGAGTCAGAAGTGAACGGGTGTCTGAAAAAGCCTATGAGCTGGGAGAAATAAAGCACCTGGAGCTGGCAAGCAGGGAACTGGGGAGCGCTGGATGGTGCAGGGGTGGGTTTGCTCCACACAGCAGCAAGAGGAGAGTGGCTGCTTGGTCCCAGTGTGGCTGGGACTGGTTGCCTCTGAAATGCCTCTACAGGACATGGCTGCAGATGCACTCCATGTTTTTGCTCTCCTCCCCCAGAGTCTCACAGTTAACTGGGAAAATATTATTGTGCCAAGTCCTCTGTGCTCCCCCCGACAGGAGGTCCTCGAGCCCTCCTGCCAGCACAGCCAGGCTGCCCTGCTGCTGGTGCAGTGCCGTCCTGGTCTGTCTATCTGCTGTCTCGGTGCTCGGCGGGATCATACTCCTGCTGCTGGCACCAGGGTGGTCGTGCTGGGAGCTTGCTGCAGGAGAATGGAGTTTTTGTTACATGTGTCTTCAGCCTTTTGTACCAGGGCTGTCCTAAAATGACCTTACTGCCCTGGCCCTGTGCTGTCTATGTTTAAAAGGGGAAAACATGGTGGATCTCTGAGTGAACTTGGAAGGTCGCTGTTTCTCCACTTGCTGCGGAGCAGGTGAGGTCCTGGGGAAATGGCTGTGAACAGCAGGAGTTGCACCCTGCCCTGGTGCTAACAGGACTTTCATCTATGAACAGCGGCTGCTCGGTCAGGGTTGGGCTTATCTGGTGCTTCACTTGCGTGGAGGCGTTGTGCTCTTGCTGATGATGGATGTCAGCTTTCTGCCCAGTCCTGACTGCTTTCCAGCAGCACCTAGGGCAGTTCGGCTGCCTGCGGAGGACAAAGCTCTTCCTACCATCCGTGGGCAGAAAGTGACTTGGGGCTGTGAGGAGCTTCAGGGTGAGCAGGGTGGTGGGGGCTGTGCCAGACTTAGTCTTGGGGCTGGTGGGGGTTCATGGAGGGTCAGGTAGCAGGTTTATCCATGTACCTTTATGAACTTGGAGAAATCTCTGTGCTTTTGGCAAGGGGAGATGGCGAAGAGCTCTGCTATGTTTGTGTAGGTGCCCTCTCCTCAGTTGCTTGTGTGTTTGACTGGTGGTTTCTGGGCTGGTCCAAGGCCTGTGGACACTGGTGCAGGAAACATTTTTAGGGAAAACTGTGGTATAACATGTCCACAAAGAAAGAGCTGAAATATGTCCTCAGCCCTGTTGGGAACAGCACCCATGAAGCAGCAGCACGTGTATCCTGGCCCTCTCTGGGACAGAGGCATGTGTATGGAGGGGGAGCTGGGCTGGCCTGGGGGCTGTCTAGTGCTCAATGTCTCTCTTGGGGATGGCTGCAAGCTGGAGACTCCTGTGGGATAAGGAGTCTGAGGCAGCCTGTCCTGGATCCCAGGCTGTGGCCTGAAAGATGGTAACCCAACTGGGTGCAAGATCACAGACGGGAGATCCTCAGCAGAGTGGGTGTGGGAGCTGCAGTCCCCTTTGCAGAGGGGATGCATTTGGCAGATGGCTTCCTGCAGTGGCTCCGGGCATGGAGGAGCCCTGGTCCCTGGTGGGGCACCTCCGGACTCTGCTGCAAGCAGTGAGGACTCCTTGGGGGCAAAGGGTTTGGGGGGAGGTGGCAGTGCAGAGGGGCAGAGGCAGATGCAGAGCCATATATGAACATCTTGTCCTTTGCATCCTACTTCATCTGTTGCTTTGGAGTGCAGGCCATTGCGTCTCCAAGGGGGAAAAAATGCCCAGAAATTCCACAGACCACTCAATATCGTTTCTGTTTTACAGTGAGACAAAAAAGGTCCTTTTGTGCGAGGGCTGAAAGAAATAGCCCAGTCCCACAGCCTCCCCAAAATCTTAATGTCAACTATTTGCTTCCTTGTGTTTTCACATAAACAAGCACTTTCTCCTGAATCTCTGTGCTCTGGCTGCTCCCTCAGCTTGGTGTTCCCCCTGCTCAGCGGTGCCTGCGGGACGCACAGTCCGGCCCCCTCGTCCACCTCCTGGCCAGGCTTGCGAGGGTGGAGAGATGCAGGACTAGCACGGCAGGATGTGGGCCAGAGGGTAGCAAGAAAGGTGAATAAAGCTGGGTTTGGAAAGAAATAGATGGTTTGAGGTGCTTTTAACTCAAGGGATTGCTGCTTGTCTGATAGCAGCGGGTGAGCTCTTGCTTACAGACCTGAGCTCAATGGCAGCAGGGAGGCTGGTGAAGTTGCTGCTCTTCACACCAGCCTGGCCCAGTACCTGTTCTGCTCTTGCCAGGGCATCACTCACCCTGCTTTGGGGTCAGATGTTCCCCTGGTTTAAGTGACAGGCAAATTAATAGCACCAGGCAGATCGCAGCAGCTGAGAAACCGCCCCTTCTATTTTAGTTGCTGTTTGCGTGTACACACTGGAGTGTCTCGGGTGTAATGCTGAAGACTTCTATCCCGGAGTCCACCTTCTGTTTTTCTATCATATGCCCTCCCCCTTTACAAGAAGAAAAATTAGAAGTGAAAAAAAACTAATGTTGTGTCTGCAAACTGAAAATGAATTGCGCTCTACAACATGAGTGCCAGCAGCGTTCCTGTGGTTATTGTTCCTTCGGCTGCGCTGCACGCGTGTGCTGCTCCATGTTCCTCTTCTCATCCGTGTAACCTGATATATCACTGGGCGTGTTGTAAAACATGTCCCGTGAAACTCGGGGGGTGCAGTGCCTGCGAACTGCTGCTGTGGAAACCTCAGTTTTTTTCTCTCATGTTCCACTGTCAGTTTTCAAAACTCAGGGCTGTTGGGGGTGGAACCTGGTAACTGAGCGTGGATCCTGCGGTTAGGGCAGTGCTTGCGAAGGCAGCTCTGGGGAGGGGTGAGGTGTTGGAGGCAGTGTGGTCCATGTGAGTTCACACCTTGGCTCTTCATCTCAACACTTTTGGAAGTATTTGGGGTGAGGTGGTGATATGGTACCTGCTGGCCTGGGGCAAGATCTTGGCTAACCGCTCTTGGGTCATCGTAGCTTGCCCTGTGGCTCAACTTCCAGGGGATCCAAAGCCCCTTGGAGGCAATGGATGGGCACCCATCAACTCCACCTGATGTCAAATCAAGCCCATCCTGGAATAAACAGGAAAAAACCTCCTGTGTGTCAAGCTATTTTTTTCTTCCATTGTTTTTTTTGCTGTGGTCCTAGGACTCAGGCAGGATTTCTCCCCTTCCTTGGGATATGCCTTACTGCCTCTTCTGCTGATCTCTTCTTCCTCCAGCCTTCTTGGAGCCTGTGATCATCTCTTTCCATCTTTATCACACAGCTTCCCAATTCACATGTACGAGGAGGGGCATGGGTTGAAAGCAGCTTGTGGAGAATTTCAAACAGTAAAATCAGATGAATGAATGAATAAAGGGTAGTTTTGTTGCTCTTATCCTTTCATCAGCTTTATTTGGTTCCCAGCAGTTTGTTTTGCAATTGCTGTTCCATCTGTCTTCTTGCTGAGGGTCAAATTGAAATCCTGCTGAAGATGAGACCAAGCTGCTGTTGAGTTGTATAAAAACGGTAAGGTCTGAAGTTGACTTCTGGCAGAGTAGCGCTCATTTCTCTTCATATTGCTTAAGCTGAAAGGTTGAAAAACCTTTGGTCAGGAACCTTAGAGGCAAGAAATTCTTGTCTTGAGGATCCCCCAGCAATGCAGACTAAGCTAAGACTGTAAAATACGGCATGAAGATATACCCTATGGTGTCTGTCAGCTTTCCTGGGGGGATGGATGTGGTCCCCTCAGGACATGGGGAAGAGGAAGGGACATCAGCTGCTGATGTCTTTCAAACATAGATCATCATTTTTCACTACTATTCTTCTATCTGACTGTAGAAAAATGAATGTTCCAGTTCAACTGAAAAACCCCATGTCAGTGGAAGATGGTATAATCTCCATCCCAAACCCACTGCAGGCAAGACCCTTTCCACCAACTTGGGTGTCCTGTGGACTGGCCTTATACTGAAGGCAGGCACATGCCTGCAAGCTGCTTGGAAGGGCTGTGCTGCATGGGTTCCCATGAACAGAGTGAACCAAGTGCTGCATCTTCTCCCTTCTCCACCCCAGCCTTTGGAGATGTTGGTTCCTGCAGGCCAGCGTACCCCAGCTAAGAATATGGGAAACACATGGCCAAAACCAAATGAATGGGAGCCAGAGGCTGGGGACGCAGAGCCTGTCAGCAGGGGCTGACTTAAAACAAATGGAAGAACAGCACAAAAAATAGTTCTAATTATTGTGAACATTTAAAAACATAAAATAAAAGCCTATTTTTTCACAGAGTTCCCTTTGCAGCATGTAATTTTATTTCCCCCCATTTGCTTTTACTGCTTGCTCTGGGCTCTGTCAGAACAACCTGATTTATAAGCGACTGCCTTGGCTGTTTTTCAGGCGAGTCTCTCTAAATATAAGAGTGTGAAAACTGTCCTGCTGCCAGCAACTCTTAGAATTAACACTCACATGAGTTGTAGCATGAAGCAAAGTGCTGCCTGCTTTATGACTTCAATGTCTTTCATAAGAAGCAACCCTCCCTTCTTTCTCTTGGGTACTCTTTCCTTTCGTTACACTGAATATCTCAGTCTGTAGTTGGAGAAAATAAAATATAACAAGCAGTGGCTGTTACCTTACTGTTTCCCTGCTACTGGCTCCCTTGTGTACTATCAGTAGAGGGTTGTAGATCACAAGGGAGAAGTTTACTGACCAAGGGTTTTAGACAAAGCTCTGTTGCTAAGGTTCTTTTCCCACCCTGAAGAAGTAAAGAAAATAAGCAAAATGAAGCCTGATGTGGAAGGTATGCAGTGTAGCCTGATAACTTTAAGTGAATTGACAGTAATGTCTGAAAACTGGGGAAAGCCTTACTTGACAGCCTGAAAAAATGTAGTGTGAAAAAATGTTCTGGTTAACAAAGAAAAGCTGTCTGTGTATCTGTGAACACAAGCTCTCTTTTTGCCTGTGGAAGCGCCTGGCTTTGGTAGTGCTGCTTTTTTGGGTGCGGTTAGAGAAATTTGGACCTTTGACTGTCAATGTCTTGAAGCTCAGAAGCCTTTGACTTGGATTTAAAGTTGGCTGGATGTGTCCCTGTTCTCACAGGAATTGTAGTTCTTGTTAGTGACTTCTGTATTTATGTTCTGGCATTGTCCATTTTCATTCAGCAGCTCAAAAGGGATCTTTTAAACTCGGTGCTCTGAAGTGTGCTGCCCTAGTATCTAAATAACCTGAATCTGATTTAATAGCCTGGTTAGACTGAGCTGGCTGGAGGCTTGTGCTGCCAAACCGGTGGGAAGTGACTGGAGTGGGTCCGCGGTTCTGGCCTGGCTACTGCTGAGCCAGCAAAGATGGACTGGAGTGACAACTTCGTGTGTATGAAGGAGTCTTTTAGATTTGATTTTTGGACTTGTATGTGTTTGCAAATGCTAGGATGCATCTCAGAAATGCTGCTTCTCTGTGGTGCTTGCAGCTGAAGGTGGTGAGCCCTTGTGTGGCTGTGGGAAAGGCATGAGGAACCATCCTCCTCTGCTGTCCTGTGTTCTGGTGTTGGGAGCTATGGCAGCAGAGGTTTCATGCCTCTTGGCTTTTGTACTTGGTCACAAGCTGACCCAGAAGGGTCCAAAGGATGCTGTGCAGTGGATTCCCTCTGCAGTAACTCAAAGGATATAAAAAAAAATAGCTCTAGGCGTGGCCCTATGTATGTGGCATATGGAAACCCAGGGGCTCAGTCTTTGCATTGGGGAGAAGAATGGAAACATCTCTGGATCTTAAACTCCCAGATGCTGATAAAGCTTAAGAGGATTTTCAAACATTAGGACTGGAGTGCCCCTGTGAGGTGGCCTGGCTGGCTCCCCCAGGCAGGCTGGGGAGGTTTTAATGATGAGGGGTCGGCAAAGGTCTGCCAGGCAATAAATGTCCAGGAAGAATGGTCACAGGTGTAAAATACAGTGGGTGTTTCACAAGGATGCTGATATATGCCTGTCCTAACCTAAGGCTGTCCTCAAACAAACTCCACTTGATGTTAAGGTGGAAGTCTGGTCAGGTATGAAGTTGGGAAGTGGCAGTCTGATCTGAAACTGCATTTGCTTTCCAAGACTCAACAGGTTAACCTCACCTGTTAGAGGATGGCATGTCTTCGCTTGCCTCGAACAGCAGACGTGGTGCTTGGCCCCCACCCTAAAGGCAGATGCTTGGCGTGGTCTGCCCCATGAGCAGGACGGAGAGCCCAGCACCGCAGAGCTGGGCCCAGGCTGCTGCCGCCTGCCAGGCTGGGTGGGCGATGCTGGAGGGTTGCCTGTTGCTCAGGAGGGTTTGGTCAGTCTCTTGAACTGTTCTTTTTAGATACCACTCAATTGATGAGGGCAAAAAAAACCCCAAACACAACCAGATTTGATCAATGCTGCTTTTGTGGATGAGGTTTCCAGAAACATTCACTCTCACTGACATCGATGGGGAATTTTTGGGTTGGTTGAGTTTTATTTCAGGAGGAAAAAGTTAAGCTAACACAGGGTGTTTTTACAGTCTTGTTCTAGATATTACATCCTTCGAGGCCCTCTTTGGAAAGCTTCCAGGTGGGAGAGTTTTTTTGGTCTTATATTCTATGGCTGGCACAGTCAGCAAAGGCACACGAAGTTCAACACGGCACAACTGAATTTTTCAGAAACGTCTGTGTGGTGGGGGCCTGGCCCTTACCTCAGGTGCTCTCAGCTGTCCCAAATGCAAGGCACTACTGAGCTGGCTTTCTAGTTGCACCTAAGCAGGTGAGGTGTACTGATGTCCTTGGTCTTGTAATTGTTGTTTTTGGACATTCTCTGACCTTGCTACTTCAGGCAGGTTCTGTCTTTGTATTTGGTGTTGGCTACTTATCCCAGGGAAGGGAATAAGTGAATTTGGGTGTGTAGTGAGTTTGAGACCCAACAAAAGCACAGGAAGGGATGTGGATGGAGAGCCTCGCACAACCTGATCACTTCTTGCTGTGCACCTACTGCTAAGATGGGCAGCAGGAGCAGATGGTAAAGAACGTGAGGTGGAAGCAGAGATGGGAGGGGGATGTGTGGCTTTGGTGGAGGGAAGTCCTGACACTCATGGCTGCAGGGAGCAGCCAGGCTGGTGGCTGTATTGTCCATGAGGAGCTGTGTTTCCCAGTGGCAGGTCTGCAGGTGGCCATGCAGCTGAACTGATGGCTTGGGACAACGGACTGGGAAGACGTGTGCCTTGTCTCAGCCATGTTGGGTGGTGCGTGGCAGGCCAGACCTGATGCTGAGCTGGTCTGTTATCAGGGTACGCTGTGTTAGTCAAGTTTGTCACTGGAAGCAACGGTCTAGAGGGAACGTGAAAATCCTGCTGTGATGCTCCCCAGTGCATGCCGGTGAGATCCTGAGCTGGTGTCAGGACGGGAGAGGAGTGTGTTGGAGCTCTTCCCACTGGAGCGGTTCATGAGCCAGTATCTCGGTGTGGAGAGCTTCATATAAACCCCAGGCAGGGTCTGCAGAGGCAATGGCAAGCGATAATCCTGTCACTGCAGTGGGATGCAAGTACACACAACTTTGCTCTGAAAAGCCTTTATCGGAACAATCCTGGAGACAGGTCTCACTGGCAGGACAGGAAAGGAGCTGGTATGCTTAGAGGATTCCCTGGGATGCTGTGGAGCCTTTTCTCTCTGGGCTCTGAAATCACTTCCAGGCTAGTAGCCAAGCACAAGCTGTAAATAACAAATGATGGCTGATGATCCCATCTCATTTTGCTCGGAGATGTTGTCAGCTCTAGGCTTTCCCTTGGCATCTTCTCTCCAGTGCTTTTGCATTCCCATCCTCGGCTCCCAGTGCTGTCGTGGCATCTGGCTGTCCTCTGTCTCTTCTGTGGTGTGAAGGATTCACTTCTGTGGTGGCTTCCATAGGGACATAATGCAGGAAAAACTGATGGATCCAGGCTCTGTGGTCAGGGTGGTGTTTGTGTCTCCTCTCCCTGGGGCTTCTCTAGTCATTCCTGGTTTGGGAAGGGCTAGAGATAAGGTCAGGGGAGAAATGTCTGGGACTTACATCAGCCTTGTGGCCTCATCTGAGGTTCTCTGAACCCGAGTACCCAGAACTACACAGGAAAATTCACCTGGTGGGTATCCAAACTTTATCCTGTCACCAAACATTCCCACATCATCAAATACCCAAACTGGAGTAGCTGTCCATCATAGTGCTTTTTTCCTCATCACTTAGGAAGTTCTAAAACCCTTTTATTTTATTGCCCTGTGAGAAGATGCTGTAGCAATTAGGCAACACATCTGAGCTCAAGGCCCTTTTGAAACGCCAGCCTACACAAATACCACATAAGTAGCAGTATTTATCCAGGATCAAAGTAATACTGTGCAAACACTGAAACATTAGGAGACACACCTAGCACATGCAGATGTTCTCCTGGCCTGAACTCCTGAGCTTAGCTAGCCCCTTCACGTCACAAACTCTTTGAGCTTGGAACATCTGGCTTGGTACAGCAAAGGTAAATGTTCCAACAAAAACACCAGACGTGCAAGTGAGAGATGCAGGCTGGAGCTGCATCTCAGCACCGTAACCCTTGTCCTTCCCTGTTCCGCCACCTCGTTGTGCTCATTCCTTGCCTCTTCATTGCACAATTGATTGTTTGGGTGAGGAACTAAGCTGGATCTTTGTTTGCTCTGCAGAACATGCAGCACACTGTTGCGGGGACGTATGCAGAAACACCTTGCCATCTCCTTACGACGTGGTCCTCACCCATGTTAAGTTTGTCTGCTTTGTTAGGAGCTGGTGCTGCCCGCTTGGCTGTGGCCCTTGCTGTCACCCCCCCGCCCCGACCCCCTGGCACCCATCTCGCAGCTGTCTGGATCCAGCCCGGGAGCCTCTGGGGCGCCCGGCGTTCTTTCCATGGGCTTTGTTACTGCTGAATTAAATTTACAGCTCAGCCCCGTGCGGTGGCTGCGTGCCCGGGTTTCACTTGGTGTGTTTATTCATCTTACAAAGACCTGAGCCACAGCCTATAAAAGTGGGGAAAAGGTCTCCAGATCAGCTCTTTTTGTGCCTCGTTAGTGGTGTTTGATGCCTGATCATGCTGTTCTATCCACCGGGCTGCAGTGCTTTCTCGTGCGTGTGCGTGCTCGCTGTCCTGCCGAGGTGTCCTCTGCGGTGGCTGCTGGGAGCAGCTCCCGGCGTGCTGCTTCCCGCTGCCGAGGCTGGGCTGTCCCGCTGGCCACCCTGCCTCGCCGGAGGACGGGCTGAGCCAGAGCTCCCTGCTCACCAGAAACACTTGGAAGAGAGTGGAGTTGTCCTTCTTATAGTGGTTTTTGCTGNGCNTTAGCCTNACGAGCTAAACTGTAAACCAGTTCTGTAACAAGGGTTAAAAANTCCAAGTAGTGAGTNGGAGCAGGCATTTGAAGACACATGGACTATCTCAGCATGTCAAAATAAACATTTTGCTCGAGTACGGAGTGTGCCACTGTCTGAAAGCTCATGATTTAAAACAAGGCGCTTTTTTGTTTGACTTTTTTCATTTGTAAAGCTGCGGGTGTATGTGTGCAGCATAGGTGCAGAACGGCACAACTTCACAGCAAAATGATTGCACTGAAACTTTTTTGGTATGGAAACTTTTTTTTTCTGAAAACCCGTCAGGCTCTTTCTATTTATAAACTTCAGGAAGAGCCTGGGCTGCCCGTTGGCTGATGGTCCCTGTACGCTGCTACCCAGCTGTCGGCTGGTGCTTCACGGGGTTGCCCTGGCCGGATCTGCTGATGTTTCCCTCGCGCGGAGGACAGCTGGCTGTTTCTAGAGAGCCTGGTCCACCCAGGGGAAGCGAGCGAAGCCCCAGCACCCGCCCTTGGGATGCAACGAAAACCAGTTGCTGTCAGCAGGCGCTGGCACGAGTGCTGGGCTGTAGCCCGGAGCGTGGAGGGGCCGGGCAGGGGGAGCGTGGGGAAGGCAGAGCTCAGCGCCGGCCGCCTTCCCGCAGCGCGAGCAGGAGCACGGCTCACGTAAACCCAAATTCCTGACGCTTCGCACACCTGGAGCCTGCCTGACACCAGCCACGGCACGGTCAGCGGCTGCAGGAGGGGCAGCTGTGGTGCAGGTTCCCAGGCTTGGTGGGGTGCGGGATGCATCTTGCTGCAAAATCCACTGAAAATACACTTTTTCTTCCTCTCTTTGTGTCTATAATTTTAGCAGAAGATAATCTGAAGCAGCATGTTTCTTCAAATGCTCGTTTCTCTAAAACTCTAACTTGGAGCTCCAAGCTTTTTGTTTCTAACTTCCACGAGGAGGTTGTGGTGGGACCCTGGGAGAAATGCACATGGCTCTGTCCCTGCATGTCCCCATCTCTGAACACTCATAGCTGGCACGCTTTCCTGGTGAGGACCCTGGGTATCGCAGCTGAGTATCAGAGCCCTAACAAACCCCAGTGTGGTGGTGTTCTGGGCATTTCCCCACTGTGTAGGTTGTTCACAGAGAACTGACCATCTGCAGAGTAGAGGGGGAGAAAGGAGGCAGAATTATTCCCAGTTTTAGAAAGAAAAGAAAATATTGCACAGTGGGAGGTGAGGACCGGGCTTTCCACCCACACCTGGCTGATCTGGGAACAGGGAGGCGTGTGTGGCATGGGCAGGTTTGTACATCCCACCTGAAGCAGTTTCCCTCCTTCCTCCTCTGTGCTCCTGGCTTGGCTGAGGTTGTGGTGAGGTGACCAAGGGCTGCTGTGCCCTCCAGCGATGTCTGGTGAACAGGGCTACAGAGGGGCCAAGTATTTATTGGTCTCTACTTCTTCATGTCTGAAATGGTTCATGAAGTATCTAAGGAATAAGATTTAGCACCATTTTGTGGACTGGGCTTTCCATATCTGTAAACCAAATAGCCTCGCTCTTTAAGAGGACCTTGTTCTGCTTCTGCTGCCCTCCACAGCAGCCACATCTTGTCCTTGCCTGTTCCGAGGGCAGCTGTGTCACCTTGCCTCCTCTCCTTAGGACTGCTGTATCCACCATGCACGGAGGACTCTCAAACTCTAAGTATGAATATCTTTAGCAAAAGCCTGGCTGCAGGATGGTTGCTCCATCTCTCTGTTCTTCCGTCCCCTCTTGCCTGCAGGCTGCTCTTCAGAGCTTGCTACAGACCAGATTTGAATATGTTGTACCAGGGAAGCTTGTCCCTTTGAGAGCAATGGATCTTCAGGGGAGCCTTTATTAGCAGGACTTTCCTACCATCTTATCCTAGCTGTTTGGGCTAAGCAAGATTGCATTTTACTACTTTGACTATCTAGTCGTAATTATGTTCATTGTACTAGGCAAAGGTAGTGAAAAGTAAAATGTCTGAGACGGGAAACTCTGCTTTTCTGCTATGTAATGCTTAAAGGACTAATCACATCTAAGTGAAAACAAGCTGGTTTTATGTAAAACTTTTTCTAAAAATACTAATGCTGATGATCTGATTTTTCCAAGATTTTCCCTGATCTATTTGAAAGCCTCCTCCTTTTCTGCATTTTTTTTTTTCTGGGATTTTCTGCTTTGAAGTTTCCCTTGGACAGACATCTTCCCCACCTAGGCTGAGTCTAATCCCTCCAGCCACTGCTACCGACCTTGTGGCTTTGTGTTTGAGGTGCAAGACTGGAGTGACAAAGGGGTTTAGGGCAGAAAACTGAGACTGGAAAGATCTTCAGTGCTGTCTTGTCCTGCTGTGTGCCATCTTGGCCATTGACTGCAGAAATGACAACTACTGATTTCTCCCCCTCAAACCCTTTTTTTTTTTCCTTCCCACTTACCCACTATGCTTCTCTGTGTAATACTGACCTTCTGCAGCTCCTGCTTGGTCAGTGCAATTACACCCTGTGCTCAAGTATAGTAATATATAATAATAATAGTAATGAGATTGACAGCCCAGCTCAAGTGTGTCTATACCAACACACATAGCATGGGCAATAAACAGGAGGAGCTGGAACCTGTTATACAGCAGGATGGCTACAACTTGGTCGCCATCACAGAAACGTGGTGGGACAACTCGCATGACTGGCATGCTGTCATGGATGGCTACAGGCTCTTTAGGAAAGACAGGCCAACAAGGAGAGGTGGGGGAGTTGCTCTATATGTGAAGGAGCAACTGGAATGCATTGAGCTTGGCCTGGGGGCAGATGAGGAACAAGTTGAGAGCTTATGGGTTAGAATTAAGGGACAGGCTCAGAAGGGTGACATTACGGTGGGTGTGTACTACAGGCCACCTGACCAGGAGGAGGAAGTTGATGAGGCCTTCTACAGGCAGCTGCAAGCAGCCTCACAGTCACAGACCCTGGTTCTCATGGGGGACTTCAACCACTCTGACATCAGCTGGGAAGACCATACAGCTAGGCAGGCGCAATCTAGGAGATTCCTACAGAGCATCGATGATAACTTTCTGATGCAAGTGGTGGAGGAACCAACAAGGAAAGGTGCTCTGCTGGACCTTGTATTAACAAAC
>Ga0065711_1002723_pt1 | contig 34363 bp, 22 predicted proteins | sample Hoacrofraction12_FD_59098 | JGI IMG/M metagenome (GOLD analysis project Ga0065711, IMG submission 59098) | Hoatzin crop microbial communities from Cojedes, Venezuela - Epithelial fraction 12 v2 (version 2) | ecosystem: Host-associated > Birds > Digestive system > Esophagus > Crop | place... | reverse complement strand
CAGTTCAAGAAAGATGAGGAGCTACTGGAGAGAGTCCAGCGGAGGGCTACAAGGATGGTGAGGGGACTGGAGCATCTCTCCTATGAGGAGAGGCTGAGGGAGCTGGGCTTGTTCAGCCTGAAGAAGCCTGAGAGGGGACCTAATAAATGCTTATAAATATCTCAAGGGTGGGTGTCAGGAAGATGGGGCCAGACTCTTTTCAGTGGTGCCCAGTGACAGGACAAGGGGCAACAGGCACAAACTGAAGCATAGGAAGTTCCATCTGAACATGAGGAAGAACTTCTTCACTCTGAGGACGATGAAGCACTGGAACAGGCTGCCCAGGGAGGTTGTGGATTCTCCTTCTCTGGAGATATTCAAGACCTGCCTGGACAAGGTCCTGTGCAGCCTGCTGTAGGCGACCCTGCTTACGCAGGGTGGTTGGACTAGATGACCTACAGAGGTCCCTTCCAACCCCTACCATTCTGTGATTCTGTAAAGAATTTTTTTCTAATATCCAGTCTAACCCTCCCCTGGCAACTTGAGGCCTTTAGTTTTCTCAGGGTACATAACCTCTACATAGGGTAAAAACAGAAAGACCCAGCTTCTGTCAGTGGATAAGACCGGTGCAGTTAAATCCACTGCTGCCATTAACAGTGGCCAACAGAGATACGCTGCTGTCAGTCTGGACATCTCTACTTGACGCTGCCTCTGTTCTCACATCCATATCAGTTTGTTAAGGCTAGCATAAACCCAGAAGAAAAGCAGTCCTTGTGTGTTCTTATTCACAACTCATGGATTTTTCAGGTTATTGCATTAAAGCAACCAAGGGTACTTACAACAGCACCGGACACAAACGAAAACAGCTGTTGCATTTTGGAATTATCAGGAGAAAATGCATATTTAGTGGTTTTTTTCATACTGTCGGGATGTTTTGCAGAAGTCGAGGGGGCAGGGGGTGTTTGTACATAACAAATGAGGAAAAGAGAGGGCTAAGAATTTTTTTCAACTTTTAATACAGGAAACATGTAGAATATGTACAATATGAGAATAAACGGGGTTTCTGAATGCAGCCAGAAAATGTGCATTGAACAGCGGAACATTTCACAATCATTTTACTGTTCAGTTGCAAGCAGTAAAGACATTAGCTTTTACCCAAAATCAAAATAAACACTAAATCAACTGTTTCTCCTCTGACTGTTCAAAAACTGTTCACTGCCATCTGAACGTTTCCTCCTATGGATAAAATGAAGCTGATTTGGCTCTACTGGAGACACTGCTTCCTCGCAGCAACCATGTGCTCATACTTACTGGCAAGCCTCACTCTGCAGACTGCAAAAGGCCAGTGGCTACTGGGAGCTTTTAGAAAGCAAACATCATGTCAGAAGCCTTTACTTCAACATAACAGAGCTCCACAGCTCAATGCTAGTTATAACAAATGGTCTAACGATGTTTCATAACAGGTTATCCCTTTCATAAGAGCCCTGTAACACTACCACAAGCGTGTAAGTCGCTAAAATTTCTGCTTCTTTCAGTTCAATGGGCGCACAGCATGCACACATGGCACAGCCAGCCTGTGGATGTTTTAGTGCTTTTATTACGTGAATAATGATGTATACACAAAAATATGAGTGGAAACTAACATGTCTCTAAGTAAAACATACAAGTTTTAAAAGGATTGCTCATATTTTAAAAGGAGATACCATGCCAAATCATTGTGGCACTCTCAGGCTTACTCCTGCAGGGTAGAGAGATACCAGCTACCTTGAGAACACAATTATTTTTAATGACAGAAAGAACATTTTACTACTTGTCAAATACATTGGAAGAAATATACAGTTTCAGTCACTCTAAAAAGACTTTAATGAATCCAGATCAAGTTGTCCAAATAACTTCATCTAATTTTCATCCCCTCTCCCAAAGCTCGATTCCAAAAAAAACCACACCACCAAGAAAACCCAAATCCAACAAAAAAAACACAAAAAATCCCCCAAAAAAACAACCAAAGAGAAGAGAAAACTCCCCCTACTCACCCTAAAAAACCCATTGGATAATTATTTATCAAATCTCTGCTCCAAACATGCTAGAGAACAGATGTGAATTTGGAGTTCCCAAATGCACGCCTTGGCCACGGCATCATACTGTGCATAGAGGAAGGCTCTGTTGTTTCTGCATCATGAAATGTCTGAAATACGCACAGACAGGTGAATAAAAAAGGGGAAAAAAATTCAATTCTGGTTTTAAATGGTATAAAATCAGATTTTTCAGTTCACCTGCCAAACCAAAAGAATTCTTGCACAGCTCTTATCACAGAAAGGAAAGCTGGCAATTACCGGTGTTTGCTAATCTAGTTCAACGTTTTATTTCCTTCTGTTTACAGTAGTGTGTAATACTTTTTATTTAGAAAATACCAGATCAAAACACATTAAGCAACGTTCTATTAACTGTTTAACATAATCTAACTACACTGTAATAGTCTGTTTGTATCACCAAACAGGTGTTCCTGCTAGTTAGGAGAGGCCAGCTACAGATGTAGAGGTGATCCACAAAGACCTTGAAATAAATAAACCACGCATTAGGCTCCAAAAAAGGACAAAGAGAAAGACTATACTGAATATTCACTACAGTGAATCATAGGCAACTGACTCTTCCCTATGAATAAGCAAATAACCTGAATGTTCTTTAAATGTTTTGTATTGCAAAAAGCTGGAGGAGTTGCAGCTCTAATAACCTCTGCAGAATGATAAATCACTTAAAATCTGAGTTTCCAATGGAAGACTATTTAAAAGAGCTACCCACAGATTGCATTACTTTTGGTAAGCCTGAAGCGATCTTTCTACAGTACTTGCAGTCAGTACAATAATGAACTAGATTATGTCCAAGCACTGAACTGTGCACAAAATCCCATCATAATATCTTTGTTTCATTCTCCAAAGACCCTCTCTCCTGTGATTGCTTTGTACAAATTTGCAGAGCTTTGTGCATTAGCAGCAAGCTCACTAAGTGGCTTCGTCTCCTCCACAGAACAAGATCCCACCTTCCCACAAACATCTGACGACTTTAAAGAGGTTCAACCAACCTTAAGACTGCAAAGAAAAGACAACTCATCTCTTTTTTACTCGAAACAAAACCGTAAGTAATTACATCCTTTCTTACTGAATTACCAAGATAGCCATGAATAGGGACTTACAAATTAAGGCAGGTCATCTTAAGATTGTATCTAAGGCCTTGTTAAAAGGCGTAACCCTTTTAGCTCATAAAAAAATTTGAACACCTCATGCAATACTAAATAAATGTTGTGTAATATGAATAGAAAAATATGCTAATGAATTATTACAATACAGTGTGACTACACACTTGCAAATAAGGTATGAAAAGCTGAACATGGCAAGATTTACTTTCGACGCTTATTCATGCACCAAATACCTTAAGTCAGATTTACGGCTGTCCTGCAGGATGTGTTGTAGGTATAACACTGCAGTGGCTTGGCAAATGAATAACTATTTGCAGAATCAAATATTCATTGTCAAATACTTGTTCAGCATAGGAAAAAAAATCAGACACACAAACAGGAAAAAACAAGCACTGGAAGGAACTAACCACACATTAACACGTACCAAGAATGGAAAGGCTTAGCCAGGAGCCAGGTACCAAACTTGGCTCTCAGTCCCAAACCAAAAGCATAAACAGCTCCATGCCTACCAGATGCAACTCTAGCTTGAGGGGGAAAAAAAGTAGCCAGAAAGAAATGCTATTTTGATGAAGCAACTGTCCTTGCAAAATGAACACAATGCACTGGGACACGCATACAGAAAAACACAAGACTACTTTAGCCACAGCCAAGTACAAGCAGGCTTTCATCCTCCACCCTTCCATGTTCCCTCCCACCCAGTCCTTAATATCTAAACAAAGAATAGCAAGAGTTAACGGAGAAATAAATACATTTTTAAAAGCAGCTATCACACAAAACAAGGTATCAAGCATAGCTTCACAGCACATAAAGATGCTCCAGTGGAAAATGATTTGGAAGTCACAAGAACTACATTTCTCAGTGTAGTAAGCTAATAACTTCAGTCTCGGGCGCCAAATATACTCACCTCCCAATGGCAAAAAGTCACTTGTTCAAACAAAAAAATATTTGATTATTCATACCTTTGTTTTGGCCGAACTTTTCAGGCGGGCCGAGAGGGTTAAAGTAGAAATCATTCATGAATGATTGAGCTTGTGCACAAAAGCTGCTTCACTATAGACAGTATTCATTTACCACATACTTAGACTTGCGACTTTATACAGATGATAAAACCCACTGGGATTCTGCACTGGGCACTTCATTTTTCCGAACTGAAGCAAGCACACAGCCCTTGAGGCTTCATTCGCTCCCAGGAGGAGGTGAAGCAAAGACCTCTCAGCAATGAAGCTCAGAAGGTGAGAACAGCTCTTTGCTCCATCTAATGGTGAAAGGGAACAAGCATCTCCGTAAGGTTTAACTTCTCTACCCGGGAAGGTCAACCCAAGGCAACTCGTGCGCATTATTTTATGTTGTATTGAAGCACACTTGAGCTGTGTGTCGATAAGGCATGGAACAGGTATACAGAGCTGCAGAAGAGGCAGAGACAGTCACAGGCACATTCCTGGAGAAGGCAGGTCACGTAGGGACAGCTGGTAACCACCACTGACATCAACTCCCAAAACCGGAGCTAGGGCTTGTTCCCACGCACGTCTCTGCTTCCTTCCCCAAGCCTCCAGCCAGCACACATCGTGGTGGCTGCACACGTTCCTCGTGCCAGAGGAAGGTGATGTGACGAGGGCAGGTGGGCTGGGGCAGCGCCAGCAGGACCAACTTCACACAACGGCATCAGGGAGCAAAAGGCTGAGGACCTCCCACTGCCGAGCAGGGTTCAAGCCAGCAGCACGGCCTGCTCCCCAAGCCAGCTCGTGCCCAGGTCCCCCACACCCACGTGAGTCTGCCACCAAAAGACCTAGACGGGGAGGAAGAGGAGACTAGATGGCTGGCCTTTACCCCTCATCCGCTATTCAGTGTTTTGCTAAGCAGATGTTGTTATGCTGACCAAAGGTCCACACACTGTTCTTCCAGTGAAAGACTGTCAATGATCTCTTACTTCCCAGGGCATCCAAGAGCCCTCAGATGGGAAAAGTAAGAGTCAGGACAATTTCTGCATTATGCAAGCACTGAGTGCATTATTTCCAGAGGACTTCTGAACCCAACTTTGTTTATGGTTTAAGGAAGTCCCTAAACACAGTCCCAGCCGGGCTCTTACAGCCCCTAACAGCTTCAGGCAAGGTTCACACAATACCAGAGCGAAATCATTTGGGACCAGGAAGCACCCACCAGTTTGGACAACCCAAATGATGTGCGATTTGTGCTCAGGCAACAGGCGCTACGCTGAGCATCAGGGGGACGAAACGACGTGGGTTTGCTCTTTGCCAAGCAACCAGACCGCAGAGCAGAGGGCACTGTCACACGCACACCTCCATGCCCACACACCGAGCACGGCTGAGTATGGAGAAGTGTTCACACTGAACACCACCCCGTGCTTATTTTATGATGACTGTGTTCATATTTCCTTCACAATCCATCAACTCCTGAACAGACAGTAAAAACAACTGGCTGACCCTTTTAAGAAATGAATTAATTTGGAAGTACTAAATAATGGTGCAAGAGTGTTTTGGTTTTTTTAATACATTGATGGTCAAGGGAAAAAACTTGAAAAAAAAAGGAATTCCAAGTACTCAACTTACATCACTTTAAACAAGATTAATTTTCAGAAAATAAGAAGCAGCTATTCCTTCTCAAAAATCAGATCTTAAAGTAAGTTGGGTATTCAAAATTCTCTGCTCAGTTTGGAAACCTTATTTTAGAAGCAGGTGGGAGATTTCAGTAGATGCAAAATGGTACGAAAAAAAGCCAAACAGAAGCAGATTTTATCTTCTAATCTGACACAAGACAAGGTGCAGAGTTTTACCCAACATAACCTCACTTCAAGCCCAGTAATGCAGCACAAATTAATTCAAATATCTCCTAAAGATAATTGCACCTGTATGTCAAGACAGTCTGATCGCTTTGGAGGTGTGGAAGGTGTATTTTATTCTAATTCCCTATATCACCTGGCAACTTTAGGACCTGGTCATGTCCTGGCAATTAATATCTAAATTCTATCCAGTTTTATAAAATGCTTAATAATTGCAATATTAAAATACCTGAAACATTACCTTAGCTCAGCAAATTGTTTGTACTTTGATTTGTATGACATTGCACCTATATATTTTACAAATATTTTTATATAAAAACATGTTTACTGCCCTATTTCTGATACACATTCCAAATTCCATAACCGTTTAAGGTAACATCTGTAAATATTACCTTGATGGGTACACAAGGGGCAAGCAGCGGATGATGTCTACCTTGACTTCAGCAAGGCTTTTGACACTGCCTCCCATAACATCCTCACAGGGAAGCTCAGGAAGTGTGGGCTGGATGAGTGGTCAGTGAGGTGGATTGAGAACTGGCTGAATGGCAGAACTCAGAGGGTTGTCATCAGCGGCGCTGAGTCTAGTTGGAGGGCTGTAACTAGTGGTGTCCCCCAGGGGTCAGTACTGGGCCCAGTCTTGTTCAACTTCTTCACCAATGACCTGGATGAAGAATTAGAATGTACCCTCAGCAAGGTTGCTGATGACATAAAACTGGGAGGAGTGGTAGATACACCAGAAGGCTGTGCTGCCATTCAGCGAGACCTGGACAGGCTGGAGAGTTGGGCAGAAAAGAACCTGATGGAGTTCAACAAGGGCAAGTGCAGGGTCCTGCACCTGGGGAGGAACAACCCCATGCACCAGTACAGGCTCGGGGCGGACCTGCTGGCGAGCAGCTCTGCAGAGGTGGGTGTGCTGGTGGACGACAGGTTAACCATGAGCCAGCAGTGTGCCCTGGTTGCCAAGAAGGCCAATGGCATCCTGGAGTGCATCAAGAGGAGTGTGGCCAGCAGGTCGAGGGAGGTTCTCCTTCCCCTCTACTCTGCCCTAGTGAGGCCCCATCTGGAGTAGTGTGTCCAGTTCTGGGCTCCCCAGTTCAAGAAAGATGAGGAGCTACTGGAGAGAGTCCAGCGGAGGGCTACGAGGATGGTGAGGGGACTGGAACATCTCTCCTATTAGGAAAGGCTGAGGGAGCTGGGCTTGTTCAGCCTGAAGAAGCCTGAGAGGGGACCTAATAAATGCTTATAAATATCTCAAGGGTGAGCGTCAGGAGGATGGGGCCAGACTCTTTTCGGTGGTGCCCAGCAACAGGACAAGGGGCAACAGGCACAAACTGAAGCATAGGAAGTTCCATCTGAACACGAGGAAGAATTTCTTCACTCTGAGGGTGATGAAGCACTGGAACAGGCTGCCCAGAGGGGCTGTGGATTCTCCTTCTCTGGAGATATTGAAAACCTGCCTGGACGCAGTCCTGTGCAACCTGCTCTAGGAGACCCTGCCTTCTGTACGGTGGTTGGACTAGATGATCCACTGAGGTCCCTTGAACCCCTACCATTCTGTGATTCTGTGACATAAAAAATTAAAATTATATTCAATTAATTTTTTCATTTATTGTCCTCCACACTTAATACTTCCTCTATATTTTCATCCACACGTATGAAGCATACTCCCTTCTAGTCTTAGTTTTATTTACCTATTCATAACATTTAAACTAAACTTGAATAGAGATTGGAGTTAACCAAGAATCCAGTTAAACACTATGTTTATTAATTCAGATTTTCTCATTAAAAGAATTTTAGTGGATTGCTTTCCAATTTTCATTTTGATCTCCTTTCTCCTGCTTGCTCCATTAAAACATATGACAAAAAGGGTATAATGAATATAAGCATAACAGCCTTCACTCTTACTTGTGATATATGCGCTTTTTTTTTCCTTAATGAGTTTCATGATCCTGAATGAATAGAAATAACAAAACCTGAGGGATTGTAATTCAGTAACCGAACGGGCAATAGAAGCAGTAATGGTGGAAGCACACTACGCAAATCATTGCGTTACACAGCATCAAAACAAATGTCTCCTTAATATATATTTACTAGTGACAACATATGTGATATAAATCTTATTTAAAAGCTGAGATAAATTGGATAACCGGTTATAGTTTATCTGTTAAAAGCAGTATGTCATATAAGTCAGTCTTATTAGATGACTTACTGTCTGAAAAGTGTAGTTCCTTATTCTGCTCTTGGACGAGCAGCCAACTTTTAGACAATGTTTTGCAAAAACAAGTTAACATTTTAACTCAGTGTTGCAGTTATAATACTGTTTTTTTTTTAAAACAGTTTTCTATCTATTTCTCCTGCTTTCCATTTCCCAAAGCACTGTTCTTTCAATTGTGTTCATCATTCTCTATTTTGTTTGCAAGGAGGAATGGGAAAAGACAAAGCAAGGAACTTGCATAAAGAGAAAATTGTATAACACTGAAGTTCTACGTTTGGCTTCAGGGAGATTTAAATTATGGCTCAATAATTCAAAACATATATTCCAAAGAGGATATTGTGATAGACTGTTTCCAATCCCCACCATGTGCCAATCAGCAGAAGGACCTGTGAACCATAGCTTGAGATGAACCTGCTACTAACTTCCTACAGTTTGGGAGGCCTACAGATGAGCCAGCTGGTGCCACTCGCCTTCTCCAAGAGGCAAGACTGCCTAGACAGAATGGTCATCCTCATGAGCCCATCCAACAGCCCTCTCAGCAGAGCCAACATCCTCTACGGGCACACAAACTCCTACTACACCAAGAGCCAGCTTATCGTAGCGCTTAGGTTGCTTACCTCCAATTTAAGTGAATTGATCTACAGCACTGTAGTAGGTAAGCATGGACACACCCCCTATGCCTCCTAGCTAATCATAGAATCATAGAATGCTTTGGGTTGGAAGGGACCTTTAGAGGTCATCTAATCCCACCCCCCTGCAGCGAGCAGGGACATCTTCAACTAGACCAAGTTGCTCAGAGCCCCGTCCAACCTGGCCAGGGATGCAGCATCCACCACCTCTCTGGGCAACTTGTTCCAGTGCCTCACCACCCTCACTGTAAAAAACTTCTTCCTTATCTCCAGCCTAAATTTACCCTCCCCCTTAGTTTATCCCTAATGGGTGATAACTTCTGAAAAAGGTATTAACCCAAGGGAGTTTGAATTATCTATTGTCATTACTTTTTAACCAACCTTATAAAAATCGAAAACCAAGACAAAGAATTCAAACAGTGCATTTAAAATGCTCTCCTTTACATTTATAAGTCAATTTCTGCTTAGCATAGGATTGGTATCCTGCACCTCTGTCACACCTCTACAAAGCTGTTCTGTGCTCTCTTTCTAAACAGGTCAGCAAAACACCTTAGCATCTAGACTACTGAAACCATATGAAAGATACAACTTCTCCCTGATAAATTAATTTCAGAAGATTTAATGGTCTTGGAGGTTCTACTGCCTCACTGACCCAAAGTTTACAAAGAGATCTGCTGCAAATAATGTTTTCTTTCCTCTAAAAATCTCCTCCCACAAACATGTAAGTAATCCAAAAGCCAACCTGGGTCCTCTCCTTCTGTATCACCACTCAAACACGGCAAGCCAAAACACAGCCTCGCCTATACCTGTACAACCCTGCGAGCCTTCCTGGCACTGTGGCAGTGTAACCGGGTTGCAGATGTACACAGTCCAGCAGAGCCTGGAAAGAAGTCACCGTGCCCTGTGTCCAGATTGCCTACCTTGGCATATCACTGCCCTAGAGTCACGTTCCTTGCTTTATCTTTTGCTGCTACATACCAATTTTAAAACTCTGTATTGCCTAACTCTTCCTTACTGGATGCAATTTCTAGAACATTTCCAATTAAATTTCCCTCAAAAATAATTGGAACACGTACAGTTAGCAGGAAATAAGTTCGTCAGGTTGCAAAGAACTGCCAGAGCTGACCTACCACTCCAAAATTAGCAATTTTCCACATGGCTTTTACAATAAACTTTGAATCATTATGTATCTCAGTCTATACTTACTCTCCTCCCAGAAACATTCCTCACAAACTCAACCCACAGCCTCTAAGATGAAAACGTTCCCTCATCCCTCAACTGCTGAAATCATTTAGCCAGCCTTCACTACATTTACTTTGCGCCTTTCTTCCCCCTCTGGACCAACAAGAAGATAATAAATATTATGCTCAAATATTGTGAGCATATTATGCACAGAACCTGAGCTTTGGAAGTATGTTCAGTATTACAATTATCTGAGAAATAAGATTTTAAACACTGTTGCTTTAAACACAATTCTAATGCCAGTATTTATAAATAACTGGCTAACAGAGCCTTCTGCTAAAATCTGTGAACAATATGCATGTACCAGACCTTTTGCTATAGACTGGGAGAATTTTTTTTCATCCTCCAGATATTACAGATGTCAATAAAACAAAAGTCTGAAAACCAACCAAACAAACAAAACCCAGAGTAACAGAAATATCCATACGTTAACGGGGGTGGGAGGAAGACCCATAGAGTAAAAGTTATTCTGAGACAACAGCGAAGCTTTCTCATTCCCTGGCCTTTTCCAAGGTACTTAAGAATGACCCAAATACAGGCATTCAGAGCCCACATCTCCAGCAGGAAGCTGCCACTGAATCCTGAGGCAAACAGCCCTTCACATAAATCAAATGCTAAATTTGGTAACACATTTCAATACGCTTAATAGTGAGGCCAGCTGAAAAAAGAATGAAGCAAACAAAAACTAGTGAGCCAAATGTTTCTGGTGGCTTTCATTTAATACTGATGTTCACTCATGCTTCCAGCTTCTTAACATTCACGTGCTATTGCAGGTTGATAATGCCTTGCTTTATGTCCAAAAGTTAGGGAAGAGCACAAAACACACAAGTGTACAAGCTTAGCTGTAGGTCCAAATGAAACCAATGGCATACCAAAGACAGGTATGGCCAAAGTTGCATCACCAAGACAAAAAAACAAGGGTTAACTAAACGAAATGCATTTTCCTATTCTAACTCTTTCCTGCAGGCAGGGCATTTAAGGGAGAGTGGCACGACATTAACACCTACCTTCTGTACAATAAATCTGTCACAATAGCTAGCATCGATCCAAATGGAAGCACGTAAGTGACTCCCACTACTAAAGCAATTAGTAGTGAAGTATTAATGTGGGGTATAATTACATGTAAACCGTAAAACGGGTAAAAAAAAAAAAATGTGAGTAACAAGATCTGTGAAGCCTCTCCACTCATTTTGTACGTATTTCTTTAAGTTCTTTGTAAGTGTGGGAAAACAACGATTTTTTTCCAAAAGAACAAATTGGAAATTAATGGCAGTGACTCACAAACTAGCAATTACGAAATTTAAAAATGATTATTTGTATCAATAACAAATCTATAGGAATTACTGTAAATAGCAAATAATAAAAACATTTCTAATTATTTTTTAAAAAGCATAGGAAGAGAGAGTGTTCTGGGTTTAATATAAATCTGTATCTTAAAAGTGATGATTATCCACAGGGATGCTGAAAGAAAAAAGATAACCCTAAAACCTAAAAAGCATTTCTACTCACATGTGGGGCTAAAAAAGGCATGACCATCATAAAATGCCGTAAAATGGGAAAATGCTTTTACAAGAAACTGTTGAAAAGCAACTACTGCAATAAAGCAGAAATACAATATAACAAACCTTAAGCGATTTAGTAGTCACAGATATAAACTAAACCTGGTTGTTAAATAAATGTGTTACATGCTCACTGAATAATCTATCAGTGTATTCCACATGCCAAAAATGGGTTTGCTCTCCATTTGACTCTAAGGCCTGCCTTTTTGATTGCCATTTTCCGGCTTCAGAGGAAGGAAACAGAAGGCATCCTCCTTCCCTCCCTCCTCCATCTGTCCATAAACAACAGCAGAGTCTCCCCAGCAAGAAGGACATGTGGGTTTGAATCCGCTTCTGCTGCAGCAAGAGCTGAACCCTAGCATCTCACTTTGTAGGCTGCCGCACAAAGTACGGGAAACCATCCTAAACCATCATTGTAAAAAGACCAAACCACAACCGGTGCGCTTACGATCGAGAAAAGGGCTCCAGTAGCTGCCCATCAAGGTGCTGGCCCCAACCCTTTAGAGATGCATCAAGCACAGTTCTTCCTTCCTCCACCTCCCGCGAAGGGCAGGCAGATGACACATCCCTGGCGTTGCCCATCTGCCCGACAGCTCCGGGCAGCTCTTTCACAAGGACTGAACCCCAGCAGCAGTACAAGTACAGCTTTGCCCTGAATCCACCTGCCAAGTCCAACTTTTTAGGGATTGTAACTCCCAATTAGGCACTGACAGTAAGCTACAGACCCCACTAAGAATGCCCTTATATTGGTCACTGCTAACACAATCCTGTTTGCTCTTGTCTGCACTTACTCACGTTTGCTCAGCAACCATGAGAGGACGGACGAGGTAGCTTTCACACAAAAGGGAAAGGCAAACGTTTTTCCCAAGTCTCCCAATTTCAGATATCACATTCAAATACTTAACAAACCAACATATTTCTTAAGACACTATTCATTAGCTGGTCAGCATGAAACGCAGAGACCTATCACTTTTCTAAATCAGTATTAAACTGTTCAGTAATTTAAATTAAGTATAGAAACAAAACTGGATATATGTGCTATTTAGAGTCTCCAGATATGCAGGTATGGGCCCAAAACATGAGCCCCAGAGAAGTCAATGGAAATTTTGTTCCGAGCTTCACTGATTTCCACATTAATCTTAGTTTTGAGACAGCAATTTCAGATGTTAAGTTACTAAATTCTTAAATAATTATTTACATTAATAAATCTGGATATATGATTGCCAGCATTAAAACTGATGTATGTACACAGGAAGTCCACAGCTAAAAAAAGGCAAATGTAATCCTAAATGTGAAAAGAGCATTGATGCGATGTATCTGGCATTTTCAAAGACAAAATATTTATCCATTCATTATTTTGATTTAAAAAAAAAAAATCATTTACAAACATAATAAAGTTAATTTTTAAAAAGCCATTATTAAACATAAAATCGTAACTAAATAGGACACACCAAGGTCAGTTCTTGGCCCTTTGCTATTTAACAGTTTACCAATGACCCAGCAGACAAGCAGTTGCTGTTGCCACGAGGCCCAGCTGGCAGAGGGAGCAGAGGAAATGGTAAATGAGAAGAGGATGCACCACTGATGGATAGATCGGGATCACGCATGTGAAGGACATCAACACAGGCAACAAGGATAATGAAGCTCTACCTATTTAGGAACAAATACAAGGGAATGTTTATATAAAAGTGTTGTAATTACAAGGATTTAAGGAATTATGGTGTGTAATTAGATAGGCACGAAGACTATCATAACTGACGAGATGCTTAGACAGAAAGAGGGTTAAAAATAGCAATCACTGTATGCCTCTGCTTGGCACCAGTATGACAGATCATATGTCCCTACCAAGATCCGCAATTCAAAATGTTAAAAAGCCAAAAAAGAACATCAAGAATTACTAAGACTGAAAATAACATTTCTTACTACCAAGTCAGAACACTGAATTTATTTATTCTACCAAGGAGGCAATATCAAAGTAGCTCAGTCCCTCTTCAATACAGTCGCCAAAGGTCAAACAATATCTAATAGCTGGAAGTTGAAGTTGGACAAACTCAGAAGAGAAAATAGTTAGGGTTTTATTTTTTTCTTAAAGCAAGGGCAGTTAGCCACTGCAATGATTGCAGGCCAACTTTCAAAAGCAATTTCAGGTGACTTTCTTAAATACGAGCTCTGATGCATGCAGTAATGCAGGGAAGTACTCTGAATGTTACAGAGATTAGGTCACATCAAAATAATACTAGTTTCCTCGTTCAAGATATGCAGTGATAGTGTAGACTCCAGCTCACCAAACCCTGCAATAATTCTATACTTAAAAATACGTATGCTAAAGCAGAAGTTAAAATGCCCAAGGGCCACCATTTTCCCCAAGTACCGAGACATCCAACTGACATAAAAATCAATGTAAATTGCATCTAAGTATAATGCAAGTGATCAAATTTATAGCAAGAGCCATCACATGATACAACACCAAAACCTGGTTGTCTCCAATCACAACTGCTGAAGTTATCAGTAACTCTAAACCTAAAAACATATGGATCACCATGCTTGTTACCAGCAGGGATGTGCTGCACAAAGCCAAGTCAAACCAGAAAACAGGACAATACACGACAATAAAATTTGGAAATAGAAACTGATCAGAGAGAACTTCAGTTAGGAAGATAACTGCAAGAGATCTCCAGCAACCACAGCGAAAACATCACCAGAACTCATGAAAATAGATCATCATCACTTTTTAAATACAAACACTGCTGCATCCTATATCCCAGGTATCCGCCTGGCATCTCATTAAACATGAGCTAATTGCAGAACTGGACGCTGATCATCTGGTCATCAGTAGTCATGGTATGGTTAATAGTAGTAAATACAGGAGAATCCCAACCAGTAGCAAAATATGTATCTTTTTAAACCAAAAAAGCCCATGCCCTTTGACACTAAGCCTATCACATTCCCTTGTATTTCACTCATTTTGCATGAAAGGCTTCAGAAAAGCCAAAGATGTATTATGGAAGGCAAGCTCTCTCAAACAATCAACCGTTATTTTCTTTCTAAAAAAGAAGTACAGGAAGGGGTTGTAGGAGGCTTCACTTTCCACACTGATTAAAAAGCACTATGCGGACCATATTAAGCCTATAAACTCATAAAAATAGCTGCCACGGTGAAAGTACATTTCTACTGAAGGTGCAGATCCAATCATATTCAGTGTTTTCACCACTGATCTGATTTCTGATCACAGAAGGAAAATCTGAAAAATTCTGTCTGGCAAGGTTAGCACTCAGAGTAATCATTTAATGAACTAGGTTTATTCAGGCAAAATTAATTTATCCCAGCAAATATGAAGTTTATAGCTGGACATAAAATATTCTAACCTATTCTGTAGAACTCTATGCGTGTTCTGAAGAGAAACATCTCCAAAAAATTCCCAGAGAGCACGTAGGTGAACCTGCACGCCTAAGATGATGACACAGAAATTAAGAGGCACAGAGCAATCCTTCAATAAATCAACAGGAAAACAGCGAGAGTATTGATTTTAGCAAGTTGTACTGCACTGAGGAGGTGGATGTTAACACTGTATGTTCAGTTCTCCTTTAAACATTTTAGAAAAATACAACCAAAACAGTTCATATAGATACAATCATAACAAAAAGCTAGAGAAAAGCCTTTCAGCAGGAGTTAAAGAGCTGTCTGATTAATTTAGAACAAGAGAATTGAAAGGTGACTTCATTAGAGAGTAAACATCTCACTAAGAATAAAGCATTGGAGCTCTGAAGCAGAAACCAGAGGCAATGCCTGGAAACTGAAGCCAGACAAATTCATATTAGAAAGAGCTTAATTACATTTTTCAGCAATGAGGGTCATTAACTACTGATGAAGTTAGAGTGAAATGTGGCTTCTTTGTCCTTCCATGTTTGTAAATGAAGATGAAATACTTCCAGGAGCTGTACTTCATGGTAAGTACTAGCTTAATACAGGGGCAGCTGCAGAAAGTCAGAAAGAGCCTATATTATACAGAGTTTAGTCCAGATGATGTAATGATCCTGCAAGACCTTAAAACTGTAGGGCATATGAATTGGTGCCAAGATAAATAAATTAGCAGTAATAAATCACATAGGATCACACAGCTCCATTACAAACAGATACCCCATTTTTGGTAAGTTATCCAGCCTTTCTACATTAGATGAAGAAATCTCCATCTTGTAACAACATATTTCACTGATATGATCTCATTTCATGTAATAAAAATGTGGTTTTTTCATGCATATTTCAAAATCCATATTTAAGTTCTTTCAGTACATCTTAGCAGCTGTGATAAATGTCATCTAGATATTAATACAGCATTACTGAAAATTAATGCTGTTATGAAAACTAACAAAATTCCATGAATGCCTACTAATACAATACTTCAAAACGTTACCGCTGGCTGGCAAAGCTCATTAAGGTTTGAAATAACTACTTTGATAAAAGGAGAAACATTGATTACATAATTTGCACTCATTTTGTCACTTCTGTCCTTTTATTTTATCATTTTCTCTTCTGCTGCATACTTGTTTGACACTGCTGACTCACAGGCGGCAAGTATATTCCCAGACTGAATGTAAACGCATCTTCTGCCCCTGATTTGGCGTTTTCCAGATATTCATCTCCTTCTCAACACCACCTGTACTCCGAGGGTGCATCTGAAAAGAGATTAAGCGAAGAAGCAGAACTGGCCTCTGAAACAGAACTGTCTCTTGATTGCTTTGTAGGAAACCATCCCATTAGGCAAAGAGCTACTCCTCCAGCATACAGAAGCAGAAACAGCACAAAAATGATGCCAATCTGGAAAGCGTAAATTGCAAAATACAAACAGCCACAGGACAGTGGGGCTTACTGGCCTCCAAAATTTTATTGCAAACAAAGAACAGGGAACTTCAAAGTATCGTATATTCATACTAAATTTGGACTTACAGAGGGTATGGTTCCTTAACGAATACAAGTCCTAACCTAAAAAAAAGAAGAAAGAGAAAAAAAAAACAGGCACAGGAGAGAGACGTGAAGAGGTCAGGTAGACCAAGCCCTGTTCCAAGGCACTCCAGACAGCGATTTGTCCAGTCTGTTCCTCAGTCTCCAGGCAATCTATTCCAGCACTCACTGTTCTTGCCACTTGAAAGTTTTTTGCATTTTCTTTGTTTTGTTTGCCCCTTTTATTGTTTAAAAAAAAAAAATCTAACCCACATTCTTTTAGCTGTAGTTCAAACTTGTCCTATCCACTACGAATAGAAAGCAGGTTATTGCCTCTCTCCTGGCATCAGTCTTTCACATACTTGAAAATTTGTTTCTCCCATCAGTAAATAAGCACAATTCGTTCAGATTTCTCAAGAGGGTCACTTTTCTTAGATGTCTTCTTGTCTGTTTCCTTCCCCTAACCCAACTGGTCCACATCTTTCTTGAATCCCACTGCCTTGCCCACAGCAGTGTATGGGGCTGAAACATTTCCATGTTTTCATGAACAGACTGCACTTCACTCAAGTACATCCTCACACACCCTGCACAAAATCAGAGGCTGAGAAAGCAGTGAAAGAAAGGGAGCATACTACAGGAGATCACAGACACCAAGATTCTAGGGAAAAAGTAATGTTGTTGTTCCCAACTACATGCAGATTTTTATATCAATATTTTAGTCTACTGACTTATTTTTGCCTCATTATAAATATTAATTTATTTGTACAGCATGATAAAAAAGGGACTTGTGATTCTACCTGAGGCTTCTAGCATAACAAACTGTAACAATGAGGAAGACTCTCTAAATATACTATAAATACGGGAAAAAAAAGGGGAAAATCATATACATGTGTGCATGCACAGTAAATATTTTGGCTGATATCAATAGTTCATAAAGCATACATTCTTCTTACATTTTAACAAGGAATAAAATATCTTGCCTTCCAGAAAAGGTGACACAAAGTCTTAACAACCAGACTGAAATAATTCAGCATAAATTAATGTGTAATTTTTCTACCTCATGTCTTCCACCTGGTTATGTCTTGCTTTCTCCTTCCTGACCTAGACAGCTATATTCCAGAAATACTGGCTTCAAAATTGCCTAAGCAAATGTTTCACAAACTGAGGATAAAATTGTCAGTTTTTCTGCTACTGGTGTTTGCATGAGGAGACACAGCAGAGTGTGCAAGCTTAAACAGCAAAACAGTTTTGAAACAGCTGTTGATGTAATTGTAGAAAGAAGCCTGTCTCTTATTGAGTTTTTGAATTGTGGACTTCTGATTTTGCATCTGTACTTAAGATCTGAAAGCACAATTTGGATGCTCTGCTTTGTCATCAAGATTTGGCATTGACTTCATTCACATAAGCCCTAGTGATGCTGAAGTCAACAGGATTTTTTCATTCAATTCTCTGGTGCTGATCAGATCTCGTATCGTTGACAGTTAGTTATTCCAGTGTTTCAGAAGACTTTTTCTGTACCACAGGCAACATCCTTGTTGTTCTCAGCCCTTCAGACTTACACACAGAAGAAAATTGAATAAATCAGATTTATTTAATCTCCATCAACTTGTAAACTCTTTACGTAGTTGGATCCAAAAACCTCAGATTAACAAATCAAGGGAACACACAAATGAAAAAGGCACTGCATCTCACCCATCCTAACATGTTAAAGCACATTTAAATATTCAGTTAAGTATACATTCTTATCTACAGCAGCTGAGTGTTTATAAGGTCTTAACATATATTAAATGAATATATCATAAAATATGATTCATAAGCAAATACTGATACAGATGGCTCACATTTTTTCTAAAACCTTTAATACATCAATCAGAACATGGATTACACACACAAAAAAAAGACAGATTGGCACAGAGGCAATTTGGCAGCTTCTCATCAAACACAGATTAAAGCACACAAGCTCTAGTGCATACAAGAAACAAGATAAATAACCACAAAAGGTCACAGAATATACTCTGAGATCTGTGGATACTTATGTAATAAAAGATAAAACCTGCTTCTGTGAATAAAACTGAGTAATTACAGTATTCAGTTTCAACAAGATTTTAAACATGTATAACATCCACAACAATCACTGTATGTGCTGCAATATTTTTCCAGTAACAGGTATGGTTTTCTAATTCAGTAAGAGGAAGTACAGTGATGGCCACAATTAAGTATTGTGACCAACTGAACGCAAAGCCGAATTCCTTGACTAAGTTTTGCTCTATACAGGATGCTATTGGTAACTTTTGTATTGGATTTATATTTCAAGGTAATTCAGAATACCGTGCTATTAAATCATATTACTTTACACTGCAAAACATTAGGAATAACAAATCGCTGTAGTCCTACTGCTAATAGTATGGTATTGAAGCTACAAATGCAGTTTCCTTAAAAAGAATGAATCGGTTGTTGAGCTCAACAGGAACTTTCTGGTATAGTTATTCATACATTGGGAAATGCTAATTCTACATTACCCCTCTTCCTGAATCTGAGATATCCATGGAAACAGAAAACAAGAGATGGACTGAAAGTGCAGCAGAATAATCTTCTTTCTTTTGTCAGACATATCACTATAGTTGGGCCAGTAACTGCCACCCCCCAGCTATATTCAAATATTTGCTTCTCAGAAAGGAAAAAAAAAACACCACAAAACACCAATCAGAGTGGGTCTGTGCAACAGAGTCTGTATGTATGATGGAAATCTGCAATGAAATACATCGAAATATAACAGACTTCTCTCTATCTTCACCATATCACTTCCTCCAGGGCTGGTTTTTGGAAGCAAGAAATATTTTTGTGCTTTTCCACATTCCTCTCCCTACCCAGTAACTACTTCAGCATTTCGCTGCACACAGCTTAGTTTATAGACTTTTAATTCTATGTAAAGTAAACACAGTTTTCTAATTAGGCTAACCAGTCTCCTTGATCTGAACCAGCATGGCTGCTGTTCTGAAAAATGCAATTAAGTTAGCAGCATTTTCAAAATAAAAGAAAAAAAAAAAAGAGAGAGAAAAAAAAAGAGCTGGCAAGGAAGAATCTTACTGATAGGCATCCTTCTGGGGAGGCCTGCAGCACTATTCTCTCCTGGCTTCAAACAAAGGGAACTCTCAAGCCCTTCCTTACTGGCCGCCCATGCCTCCGTTGAAGAAAGCACTCACCAATTCCAGAGAGCTGCTGCGGGTACTCCACCTGTGAGCTGCAGCAGCTCAGCAGGATTTCCCTAATGGTCGCTCACCACCTTGACCTGGAGCCATTGCAGCGAGTGGCACAAGAACCGAGGACACGGTGCTGCAACACAGCTCGCTGGCACACAGAGGTGAGGCGAGAGGGCAGAGGCAGCCAACACAAAGGTAGCGCGGGAGCGTCACAGAAGCAGATACCTGCTGAGGGGGAAAGGATGGGAAAGAAGAACTCTAGTAGTGGTAGAAGCTGGAAATAAACTAAAACTGGGAGAAGGCTGGAGTCAGAAAAAGCAATTGTGAACAGCTGTGAAGTCCACCAGACTCCTACCTTCTGTATCTCAACCATAGATACAGAAGGTAACAGCCAACTGCTGAAATTCTGGATCTTAAGATTTAATATATGATGTATAAAAAGATTACTGTTATTCCATGTAACAGACGATGTGTTTAATAACATGAACAAACCAACCACCCAGAGCCAAGGAATATATATATACAATAACTGCACAGACGCAAAAGTACGAAATGCCAGCGTTTCCCAGATGAAGAGGTTTAAAAAAGAGGAAAGAAAAACACCCACACCTAGGTCTACAGAGTAAGCAGGACTACTATACAGGATCTCCCAAATCACCTAAGCCAAAGTGTCTACAAACTAGAGCTGTGCGGCTTGTCCTTTGCGGGTGCTAAACTGAGGCTTTTTCTTGCACAAGTGCTAAGCAGTTGCAACTACTACAGAGGTAACGATGTGCTGATCACATACAGGAAAGGTGGCCAAACGCTGGCACAAAGCCATCTCTGGCCGAAAGAAGGATTCTGGCATTTGACCAAGATAATGGAAAAGACCAGACTTGAGGAAAAAGAAAAACCCAATAGGTTTGTCCTTGTTATTTGGAGGGGCCTACAAAAATGTACAGCACCATGAAAAACCAGATCTACGTGTCCCATGTTGCACATAAAGACCTAGATGTAAACTGGTTTAGCCTTAATCATTTCATACCTCAATTCACCATCTGTAAAAAGATAATAAAAAACTGTCTAATCTTACAGCACCAGCGTAAAATAAATTCACTATAGCTTTAAGTATGCAGATACAGTGATAAGAGTGCCACAGAGCAGCTTTGAGGAAACAAGCAATTCTGCGCACACTGCACAATATGGACAGCACGCAGGTAATCGGGACCAGAGGTAGCATGGGCAAAGTGAAATATTGAGCAGCTGATCTTTCTCAAAGCACTATTTCACCTGCACATACAGAAATAATGGAGTGCCATAAAAAAAACAACACAATACGCAGCAAAAAAACCCCCAAAGACTCTGAAAGTAAAGGCAAAGTTGGTCTGTCAACATTTTGCTCTGCATTGTTATTTGCCAATTTTGACAGAATATATGAAGAAATTGCTCAGTCCTCATTCAGAGTAATTCTAGTTTTCACTGAGCACTGAATGTCTTTCACAGAAAAAAAAATGGACATTCACCATACAGCACTTCCAGGTTTGTCCACCAAGTCTATTTTTTTCTTATTGAAACATAGAATTGGGTTGGAAAGGATCTTAAAGATCATCTGATTCCAAACCCCCTGCCACGAGCAGGGACACCTCCCACCAGACCAGGCTGCTCAGAGCCCCATCCAGCCTGGCCTTGGACACTGCCAGGGAGTGGGCATCCACAGCTTCTTTGGGCAACCTGTTGCAGTGTTTCACCACCCTCATGGTGAAGAATTTCTTTCTAATATCTAATCTAAATCTGCCCTCTTTCTGCTTGAAAACATTACCCCTTGTTCTATCACTACCTGCCCTTGTAAAAAGTTCCTCTCCAGCTTTATTGTAGGCCCTGTCAGGTACTGGAAGGCTGCTGTATAAACAAGATCCTTCAAAAAGGGAAAAAAAAAATCGTAATACCTCAAATATAACGAGTCTAAAATTCAAGATGCGAGGACATAACGAAATTAACCGATGAAAAAAAGAGCTAGATATTTTATACTCTTTCTGGACAGCAAGTCCTTTGCCAAATGCTTCCTGTCTTTGAATAAAACATGCAGCTAAGGCTTCATTATGTGCCAGGATCAGATCTTCCATTTTGTACCAGTTTGAGTTTCTTGTGTTAGATACAAATGTTTCTAACATTATTAGACAAAGCTTTTTGCATAAAGTATTTTCATATCACATTCTTGCTGTATTTGTGTTCATTTCTACGATGACCTAGTTCACGCAGCCAAAACGGCACTCTTCCAGTGACCCCCTAACAAGGCTGTTACATCTCATAGCACTTTAACTTCTGTCAAGTTTTTCCTATGCTAATGTGACACCTTCATTTTAACTGTAAAACCAACCCTAATACTTTTAAGATGCTGATAGAATTTACAAGAACCTCAACTGTAACAAAACAAAATACTCATACTTCATTAACTCACTTTAATTGTGAGCCACAGAAGAAATCTTACAACTGATTAACTCAGACTGACACAGTTGTTGAAGTATTGTATGATGAAGCTTAAGTATCATGGGCTTTCTCCTGAAATTCCCAGTTATTTCTCAAATTGCCACTATCAGTGTAAGAAAAACAGAGGGAGATTACAATGGGAAAAGTAAAATCTATTTTTATCAAAATGTACATACCTCTGTAAACTGCTTTTCTTAAATTTCCACTGAAAAATGTTGGATTTCCTAAACATCATCCTCTGAAAGGCTTTTCTTAAATTTCCACTGAAATATGTTGGATTTCCTAATCATCCTCTGAAAGGTGGTATCATTCAGAAGTTAGGGAGCCAACATTTTACAAGTTTAGAAATTCCTACAGAATTTACACAGACTTAAAAAAATTCTACCTCTTGCTTCCAATATCCATCTTTGTTAATTCATTAATACTTCTCTCCCTGGTTTAAATCGCTAACATCATAATGTAAGTATTTGGCAACTACTAAGCACATAGATCCTTCAGTAAACCAGGAAAGGAGTGACAGAAGCACCTTTCTCTTCCAGATATAAAAACAAGTGTTTTGGACAAATTTCTTACCCAACTCCCAATTCTAAGCAAACCTGAGTGATAACTTCTACAAATCCCGCTACTATTTTCACGGGGGATTTTTTTTTGCTGGGATGGGTTTAAGGCAAAAGAACAGAACTCTGACTGATAAAAAGAAAAATCAAAATAAAGACAAAAATATATTGTTAAGTCCCAATGAAGGTAGGAGTTAAAAGGGAAAACAAATCAGCTATGAATAAAAACTAAAAACAAAACAAAAAAAAAAAACACACCACAAAAGGAATACAGAAGCCTATAGCAAATGTACTACAAGTTAATGGACTGGTCTGGCCCAGAGGGACGCTCTTAGGCTATGTCTTAGGATGCAAGCCTTGATACTGCAATAAATCACAAATGAATAAGCATTTTTCAAGTCCTTTCCCAGTACTTTGAGATGAGTAAAAATTTGCTCACAGGCAGGCCAGCACTGCTCAAAATAAGTTCACAGGCCATTAGAATTTCAAATGTCAAAGGCAGGCACATCCTTCCCTCCCCAGCACTGTCACCTGTGCTGAGCCGTGTCAATGCTTTGCCTCCCCCAGCTCCCTGACGCCCCGCCACTTCACACCCTCCGGTACTCTCCTCTGAAGAACAGATCCAAGTACTGCAGTTGCCCTGCAGGCAGCCGAGCACGTGAGAGCAGCTGAAGCCACAAGTTGCTGCTTTCTCTCAGCTACTTGAAGAGCCAACACGTGGCATGACAGCAGCAGGGCAACCCCAGGGAAACAGCACCGCCTGGTTTATGGCACAGCAACTCCAAGGTGAAAGCTCTCAAGAAGCACTGGAGCACCTCATAAAATACTTCAGTCTACAGAAATGTCTACTCAAGCTAAATTAGGAAGGTCCAGCAGGTCAAGGTCGAGGATCCTTCCCTGACATCTGGGCCTGGTGAGGCACACCTGGAGTGCTGGGTCCAGCTCTCGGCTCCCCAGCACAAGAGAGATATGGGCATACTGGAGCAAGTCCAGCAAAGGGCCAGAAAGATGATTAAGCGCATCTGACAAACAAGGAGAGGCTAAGAGGGCTGGGACTGCTCAGCCTGGAGAAGAGAAAGCTCACGGGGGTGTATCCACGTGTATCAATACCTGAGGGGGAGAACAAAGAAGACAGAGCCAGGCTCTTCTCAGTGGTGCCCAGTGACAGGACAAGGGGCAACAGGCACAAATTTAAATACAGGAAATTTCATTTGAAGAAAGAAAATATTTTCTTACAGTGAGGGCAGTTGAACACTGGCTCAGGTTGTCCGTAGAGGTTGTGGAGTCTCTACCCTTGAAGATATTTTAAACTCAACTGGACATGGTCCTGAGGAACTTACTGTGTGCTCACCCTGCTCCAAGAAGGGGGTCAGACCTGACGAGCTCCAGAGGTACACTTCCAGCCTCAACCCTTCCATTGATTCTGTGTACATTAAGATCAAATGACCATCCTGCTTGACGCCAAGTAAGAATGGAAATATAGCACATGTACAAACGTCAGCAAACACAAAGACGGTTAATTAAGTTTTCAATGTAAAGTTACACTAAAGGGACAGAACTAAAATAGCTAGAGCTTTTGCTTATAATTTGTTGGCCTTGACACCCTGTCTTAAGGTTCCTTTGCTGTTTGATGAGGTGACATTTCGTAGAGCCAATTTCTGGATTCAAAAGAACAGTTTAATGAGTCAAGAGGGTGCCAACTTGGCCTCAAAACTGAGGAACGGGTTGATTTTTATCTCATTCTCTTTAAACGTTCATTCTGTCCCTGTTATTTCACTCCTTAACACGCATTTATTTCTCCCATTTCTTCTGCATGCTGTTTAATCTTTTGCATCCATCTGGAATAACCCTCCCCTGTCATCACTGTATCCTGAATCACCAGCAAGTGACATTCTTGAAGTAATAATTTAAGAGCCGTTGCCACAATGCAGTCCCTGCTTCCTGCTTAACAGTTTCACACTAATTTCTATTTTTTGCTCCAAAAACAAAAGGCAATGTCATCACAACCGTAATAAGATCTCCATTGCAAAGCTGTAATTAGTCTTCTTTCAGGGCTTGCCAACGTTTCTTTTTAAAGTGCTAGTAAAAATGTGTACAAACAACCACATCTCACCAGTAGTCTGCCTAGGAAGGCTTCTGAGGCAAGATCTCGCAAGAAAGGTTTGTAAAAGCTGGAGCAATTTAGCATAACCTCTTGCAGTTCAGGTGATTTATAGCAGTTACTTTTAAAAGGCTGCTACCAGCGAGTACAAGCAGCACAAGAACAGGTGTACTCTTTCTCAGGATAAGTGATTTCATTCTTCTTCCTACTGGTCATTTTCCTGTATCTCCTCATCATTTCCACTTGCTTTGCTATTTTGTCCTCAGCTATCTTACTAATTCAGACTAAAACTTCAATTTCTACCTGCCTATAGCTGATGTAGCTACTATATGTATTCAGGATCAAAAAAGACACTGCAAGTTGTGCCTTGAATACTAATCCATATAAACCACAGGATTTTCTGCATGCATTAAATTAATGCCTTCACTATTGTCTTCAGTACTCTCTCCCCATTGCTCATTCATCAAGATCTTCAGTGGACTCCTGGCCGCTTTCAGAACGTAAAGCTATTTTTCCAGGCAGGGTCTGAATCTAAGTGGTATTAATTCTGCAAAATAAGATTGAGAAGCAAAGAATGGATGCTTGAGGCACATATTCTATTTCCAACTCAGAGCCAGAGAAAATGGAGAGTTTAAATTGAGAGCACATAAGCTTGGCTGTTCTTGTGTGAAGATGAGAATGAAAGTAAAGCAATGCTGCAAATTCTCAGGCAAAACGTTTCAGCAAAACAACAGTGCTGCTTTACTAGCCTACAGTGGGACTGCAGATAAAATCTCTTTTTCAGCTTCAAGGTGCACGAGCTGTGGAGAACAACAATCCAACTCATTCCTTTCCTGCAAGATCCTACCAGATCTGTCTCTGCAAAGGAGATCTACATGAGATCTACAAAGTCTTATCACATATTTCTGCATCCTCATTCTGTACACAACCCCTCCAAGTCTGCTGGTTCACTGTAGTAACTCAGTAAAAAAAGACTTACTTTTCAAACGATGTAAAATGACCCAGATCATTTTGACCTACAGAGGACAAAGGGAAAGGGCACACAGGCCACTCTGGCACTGACTGTAAGGGCCCAACAACCTCGAACAATTCGGGGCAATACAGGAACCAGTGCCTTCTTCAGCTGCAACCGGAAGACCATATCCAGCAACCACTTCACAACTTTGTGTTAACTTGCACTAGGAACACATCACCCTGTTAGAACTGTTTTATCAAACATATAGCTAATGTAAAAGCAGCAACTCTAGAACAGCTGAACTTACCTACATGCTGATCTTTAGAAAAATCCAAAAACCTGCCATTTAAAAAAAAGAGGTGATCAACAGAGGCCATCAAAACAAACAGGTACAAGGTTGCCAGCAGAATAATGGAATAAATCAAGACAGGAAAGAACATGAACACACTGCCCAGATATTATACTGCACACCTTTTTCCCTGTTCAATTAGTACATTCCCAGTTTACTGTTTAGTCAGCTTCCACAAACCCTTCAAATCAATATACATTCAAGCAGAGACAACAGAAGTTCACAGAACTTGCTCCTGGACCCAGAACTGCAAGAACAGCTGCGTGATCCACACAACCTACTATTTCTTGGAGAATCCTCACGCTGATGCCTTAAGAACAAGATAACTCCCTTCTCTCAGAAAACACTGGAAAGAAAAGAGAGAAATAGTGTAGAAGATCTAATCCCTCTGTCATGCATCATCCGTATCTTCTGGTTTGAGAAACACCAGGATTTTTCTCCAAGATCCCTCAAGAAGCTCTTGGAGTTGCAACTGCATTGTGACTTGATGGGAGCCAAAGCTCACTCTAAACCTGGCAGCCCACCAATTATCACTTCTAGTCCAACCAACATGGATATAAATTCTTATAAATGAAACATTTTATTACCCAACCATGGTTACTTATAAATTAGTACTTTGAAGGTACTACCATGTTGTACAAACTTGAAAGCTGTCTTCTGGATCTTTTAAGACAGAACATAACACATAGCATGAGCATAGCCAGCGTGACAATAATCTGATTTATAACATTATTTCATTTACTAGCTAAGGATGTGAAATTAACCTGTGCCACCACCACTTCCTGTCACTAGCCCAGCACTATCCTGCTACAGGGATGACCAAATGCATCCTGACATGCAAACCTGAAAAGTGCTTATAAGACTAGGGCCATGCGATATGGGAATCCTGAGGGAGGAGTGGCCTGTCGTACCTGCTTCGGCCACTGATACATCACTTGGCAGCTCACTACAGATCTTTCGTAGCCTCAGTCCTCTTCAAGAAAAAAAGGGGAAAACAAACAAACAGAAATGGTTTCACATTTATGCTTCAATCACCTCCTCCTTAATCTCTAACAGTGCAACCCAAGTAGGCAGGAAGAGGAGACGATCACACTGCAGGAGTGCAGCTTTTATAGAGCACAGCACATGTAAATACTCCACAACCCTGGAAGCTTCTGTGAGCAACAGGAAGCAAGCTGCATGAAGAGACCAGAATTATTCTAGCTTTCCTAATTTAATGGTGCTTTTCTGTTACATCATGCAATATCGGCATGGACTGCAGTTGTAGTGGATGATCTTTCCTCACTTAAGCACTAAAACATACCTTCACCAAATTCAGTATTATACGTCTTAATAAAATTATGCATCAGGAAAAGGGACATCCTCAAGTCATCCCCAGCCTGCCTTCAGACTGGCGTAGTTCCTAGATGTAAATCATGTCCATTTGGGGTCTAACCCCCAGTGGACTTGAGAGACAACCTTTCTGTAACATCCCTTCTAGGGACCACTAACAGCATAACATGTCAACACATCTTCTCTAAAAATTTAAAAGGGAACAGAAATAGTCTTGAAGCTTTCTAAACTGATTTCAAAGAGCCTTCAGTTGAGCAGCTTCAAAATGACAGTTCTGCTTTAGTCTCCCAGATTAGCTTGTTAAGTCTACGAGCATAACATTGGAAACAGCACATCTAAGCTCATAAAGCAAATAGCTGCAGACATGAAATCGGAAGTCCCACCCCAACAATAAACAGAAAAACAAAAAGAAAAACGAAGAATGTAAGAGGCTAATAAGATTGCGGCTTTGCTTTTTTAATTATTCTTTTCAAAATATCATTCAGCTATACCACACCCCTTGAATAAGCTAATGCATCCAAAGTGAAAAGTCTCAGAAAACACTCAGAAGAAGACTATACTCATGAAAGGTCTCCTAATTTGAGCAGGATGCAGTTTGCATATCTGTCAACAGCTCTTTCCGACCAAAATGACAATTACCTAGACCAAGGAGATCAATTTGAAAAGCTTAATCAACACCTCAGCGTTCTTACATATTTGTCATTAGTGATTAGTTTCAATACCACCTATGCTCATCACACAATTTTGACATTATCATAATACACAACTTGTAAAAGTACAGATATATATTTGAAAACTAGCAACCGTAAAAATCAGCATGCTTATAAAAACCAAAAAAGTTCTTACAAACATGCTACAGGACCTACAATAAGACCCAATAGTTATATTTAATAAACCACATTTGAATAAGGTCTAGCAAGTATAAAGGTCTCACATGTCCAATGCATTTGGTCTGCGCAATGACACACAAATCATTCTTGATTCCTAAGAAACACTGCTGATCTTACAAATCAAATACACTGGACTTTACTTCAAATTACAGGCTTAGTAAACCTTTTAAGGAATGATAATTTGCTTTTGCTTTAAAAGGCCACAAGCTAAGTGCAGTTTTTCCTAGTCTCTTCACTTCTTCCACAGACACCATGCCCCTTTCTGAGCCAACACCAAGTTCATTATTTCCCACTCTTTATGCACACACGTCTGACAGAGTAAGGCACTCTGATTTAACATGTGTGACCTCATGTATTTCCAAGGCTCCAGATCAGCCTCACCGATCTAATCGACACCCCTTAGAAACAAGGTCTTCATCTGTGCTCCCTCTCCTGGCTTTACAAGCATACAGCACAGCCACAGCAGGGTGACACACAGACCACCCCAACAGCTGCCACAACGTCGCCTGCGGTCACCCCTCCCCAAAAAACAGTACAGAGCCATAAAGAAAGTGCTCCCGACCTGCACGTTACTGCTCACTGCGGTGGAACATGCTATAGAAATAACTCAGATCAGTATTCATGAAAGTGATTTATCTTATTTCACTGCTCAACACAAAAGACCAAATACTCAGCTTCCAAGGACGGCACAAAAATAGCTTCCAGCAAATTTTTTAAGCCCATCCTAATGTTAATTTTAGCTCTGGAAAACCATCCTGTGTAACAGAACAAACAGCCTGACACCTTCCATAAGGAAAAAAAAGCTGTAACATTAAAAGTTCATATTTGGATATCTCTGCCATAAGAGACCTTCATTTTCAAGCTTAGAATGCATTTTAATTATTTTTATATTTATTTTCATAATCAAACCAAGAACTTACGTTATTTATCTGTATCGACTTTGGCATCACAGAACAAGAGGAAAAGGAAGGAGGTGGGGGAGGAGTGGGGAGCCAAGTGCACAGTAGCTTAGTTTTCCAGCATAATTTGTACTGCAGTGGAGGTCTATTTTGAGAAAACCATAGTTGCCAGTACTGTAGCCTTCTTAAGTCATTTGGTAGAAGCTGTCAAAATATATGTTCTTTGGAGTCTTGCTGGATTTGGAACACTTTCTCTGGCTTTATTTTAAGATAAAATGGAAATTTGTGACTATCCTCTAATAAAAGTATTTGAGGAAATGTTAAGTCCGGGTAGGAAAAGAGCAAGTAAAATGACTTCTAGTTTTCTCTGGAACACATGGGATAAAGTGGGACTAGACAGAGGCAAAGATCGAGGAAGGAAGGGAGGAACATAATTTATGCACCTTTGTCCAGGATAAGGACTTCGGAATTGTTAATGGAATGAGGCAGTGTTGGAGGGAAGCTGCAGAAGCTGGCGGTTGGGAGCCCTAAGCCCCGTCTCTGCTCTTCATGACTGTGTTAGAATGTGAGAGCATAAAAGCGACAGCTAAACCCAGGAAAAGGGGATGGAAACCAAGGACTCCCTTTCATAGGGAGGGGCCACAGCTAATTACAACTACTTAACAGTCAGACATTATATTCTTCACAGCTCCATTTTCATTCTTGCATTTGCAACTGAATTCTTTCTCCCTGGAATATCCTAATGCCTGGTAGTCAGACGTGACAGATGTTGGCTCAGACCCCCAGTCGTCAGAGGGGATATGAAATGCACAAACTCCAAAGAAGAGCAGAAATTCTGCAACACCATTGTGCCTGACCACATTTTCTACTAGCTACCGCCAAATGGTTTCCCAGATCTGCTCATCAGGGACATCTGGTATTCTGACTTAGTCAACATGAACTGGTCTGGAACACTCAATAACCTCTGGAACGTGGTGTAAATTGTCATACTTAAGGATGGTTTTTTGTGATAACAAAGTTACTTGACTTTTCTGAAGCTCAGGAAGTCACCAAAATTCTAGCAGATATCACGTCGTGGCAAATGGGCTCTAGAGTTCACCTACACATTTGCCTCACCACCTATCAAATTTTATTTGGCATACAGCCATTTTAGTTTCTGGAGAGATTTGTTCAAAAGCAAACAATCCTGCATGGTCTGTAGAGAGCTCCAGAAACAGCGTTCAAACTCGCACAGAAGGGCAAGTTAGCGTACGTGAAATTAGCTAACAGCGGCTCACTTTTACTTACCAAGCACCAAATGTAGGGACACCCCAGAGTAGGTAGCTTACCTCTTGCCCTCCATGTTTTTTGATTTATTCTGCAGTTCTTGCAGATAAACGAACATTTAAACCATAGAAAATAATCTGGAGAAATATAAACATAAGTCATCATAATATAACTTACCAGCAAACAATTATCAGCCGACCAACAGCATATCTTCCAGATTCTCAACACTTGTTTACTGTTTACCCTCTCCTAGTGGAAAAATGGCGATAAAATTCAGTTTTGTTTCTACCAACATATACAGACTGCTACAGTCTGTAAGCCTTTCTAAATTACAGTTTATATTAAGAATTGTTACACACTACAGCCTGTGGAAAATGGATGAGAAAACACTTTTCCCAATGAAGCATACAAAAACTGTTTTCTTTGCAGTAGTAATATGTTACACCCCGAAACCAGAGCACTTGCAAAACTTCAAGTGCTCTAAAGATTTTCCCATCCACACATTCATACTAAGGACAAACATAACTGAAATCTGTGGTGGACTGACCTGTCAATCTTTTTGCCTAATTTCATCAGCTAGAAGTCAAATTACACGCCACAAAAATGTATATTCTAATACATTTTATGCTAGACCAGACCATAACATTTCAGAAGGATCTGACTCATGATGGTACCTAAGGCTTGCAAAGAGCACAACTACTGAACAGGAGTTCATTTTTGTTGAATGCACTGTTCTATAAAACTTCTCTCTCAAGTCTGTTTGGCCTTTGGTTTGGTTCTGGTTTTTTGGGTTATTTTTCCCCCCAAGTACTCTAGAGGTCCAAAGTTTTTTACGAAAAAAAATGTAAAAAACAAAAACAAAACCTCCACTTTACCTCACCTGAAAATTTAGGTTTGTGTATCTCTAAGAAAGCCCCTTTCTTTTAAGATTATAATTCACCAGGATGTGGAAGTTTTTCGTCTCCTCCTGTTCTTTTTAAAAAGAGTACCTCAAACCAGGCACAGTGTTCCAGCTGAAAGTGGATTATGTCACTGGGTCTTGTAACATTCTCCATTACAACAGAAACAAAGTAATTCTTTAAAAAATACTGCCAAGTCCATTCCTTAGCTAGTGGGTGAACAGAACACTCCCTTTTTCAGATGCCGGCATTGAATGCTGACAGGTTTTTCCACGTACCGCAGGAAAATACAAGGGTTTATTTTGCAAATGGTTAACCAGCAACATGAGTGAAAAGTTCCTTCTCAATTACCAATAAACATGTCACACTACACGTTCTCAGTAAAAGCATTTCCACAGATTTTCTGACCTGTTTAAGATAAAATCAGAAGAGGAGGAAAGAGGGAGGAAAGAGGGAGGAAAGAGGGAGGAAAGAGGGAGGAAAGAGGGAGGAAAGAGGGAGGAAAGAGGGAGGAAAGAGGGAGGAAAGAGGGAGGAAAGAGGGAGGAAAGAGGGAGGAAAGAAGTTTAAAAAAAAGGCTATCAGCAATGCTTATGCAGTTCCCATCCAAGGGAGTAGACTCTTGGCTAAACCCAGGAGCAAGCTGAGCAGACTGCAGGTGATCCACTGTTCTGTCACCAGCAAGTGCCACTGCAATCAATCAGAATCACTATAGGGACATGGGACAGAGGAAAGCAGACAGTTTTAAAACCAGAAGATAAAAAGCATATTTTTAATTTTAGTGTGTGTCAGTATTTTTAGTGATGCACTGGAAAAGCATGTCTTAAGACAACTCCACATGGAAATAGGGTGTCCTTTACAAAATCCTCAAATAAGGCCAAATACCTAACTAGTATAAGGTAATGCCAACAGCAGTCTTAAATTTCAAAACCAGCTGATGATTTGGCATCTTCATTTGGAAGTCAGCATTCATTAGCTTATGGACAACCAGATGACAAACACACAGTTTTTTCTAAGAGGAAAATAAAACAGAAAAAAATTGTCTTTAATTGTTTCCCCCCTTGTCCCCACAATCAGGACATTAAAAGAAAGACACAACGACTAGGTAATTGGAACTAGTGGTGTCTTCTGGAATAACAGTTCTCTCCCATGTGTTACCAGGTGACAGAAGAATTCTGTGATCCGATCTTTACATTGAGCCCAGGCAGTCAGTGCCTGATGATTACACAGGTAAGTTTTCCATCCAGTTGACCACCATTATTATCACTGTTTGAATATTTGCATTTTCTGTACATGTTGATAAATGTCAAAAAATACTAAACAAGTCACCGTGCACTAAACTGTAAAATACCTCACTGCAGAAATAAAGCAGTATTTTCTTCTTTTACTGTGGAACAACAACTATCAACACAACAGGTGTGAGTTATGAAAGTCTAACCTGAGAATGGAAAGATATGGTCTTTGCCTCTCGAATGACTCTTACATTTACACAGCAAAGATTCTCAATACTATTTTATAGGAGCTGTAGAGTAAGCTGAGTGGACACGTGTGCATTTACACACCCCTGTACCCCCAAACACGTAATTCCTTTGTCGTTATTAACACCGGTTATTCAGCAAATTATTCAAAACAGTTGCTGGACTAAGCTTGCCAGTTCGGAGAGTACACCACGTCATGTGGAAATGTAATGCAAATTTTACATCCGAGCTGAAGACTCTGCCAAGCCTGGGAGCCACCACACTGAGCAGCACTCCATCAGCACAGGGAAGCAGACCTAAAAACGCATGGCAGGTTTCCCCCCCTCGACCAACCCGACAGCGGTAGCTGCTGCGGCGCGGCGCTGAAGGCGCTTCATTAATTGCACGCGGGGTCTGTGAGGCCAGCTGTGCTTGACTAGACAAAGGGAACCGGCATCTGGGACGGGCACGTCCTGCCAGACGAAACCAGAGCAACAGTTAAGCCTGCAAATAAAGTTTTGGCTGCGATTCAGGTTACACTGTTATTTACTTAGTGAATAAAGAGATGCTGTACACAGGGTTATTTGGCCTATGCAGTGTGCATACAGTTTGGCTGGAAGGGAAAAAAAACCTCACCACATTTTAGTTATAATGGCTGTATCATCCAGTTCCCAAAGTAAAAAACGAGCAAGTGCAGAGGGAATAAAATGACTGTATGTATTTGAAAAACAAAGCAGCCATGCTGTCCTTGCTTACCAAACTTTTGCAAAGATCACACGAAAACAAGAGTGTACTTACCTTATCATTTCACACAACACTACACAAACTTTAAACCTTTCTGTCAATAAACACTTCAGGCAGAACCAACAGCAAATGTGCTGTCTAACGCTCAGAATTGCTTTCACAAAGGAAAGCACAAACCACCTATTCCACCCAACACCTTTAAAAGCCAGAACATTGAACTAATTAATAGCAAAAATTTTGGTGCAAGAAGGTGTCTTTTTGTGTTCAGAGTACCCACACCCACGCGCACATGCCCCTGCCAATTCTGCCAAGCAAGCATGACAACCTGTGAGTCAGCATTCAGCACTCATCGAGAAAGGGCGGGATCTAACATAAGAAAGCTTCTTGAGTGGAAAACTAATTGGAGGAGAGTTGGGGTAACGTGGAAAGGAAACACAGCAGCAAAACGTACCACAGAAATTGAGACAAACTTTTTTTTCCTTAGCACCTGATGTAGAGATGGGAAGAGTATTCTGAACACTGGGTAGAACAAGTAAGTGTCAGTTGTTATCACTGCAGTTTGGTAAACCCCTGTTGGTCCAGTAATATTTTACGCAGTTCAAATAAATTTCAGCCATTTTCAGATAGTGTCCAGTAGAACAGCTATTGCGTCCTCTAATTAGAAAGCGGCTCATTGCAGCACTGAACTAGACACCAT